>ENA-ORDI01000086-ORDI01000086.1-marine-metagenome-genome-assembly--contig:-NODE-86-length-60880-cov-4.969064_pt1 | contig 60880 bp, 57 predicted proteins | sample MGYA00248628_ERZ508525 | MGnify/ENA primary metagenome ERZ508525 (study PRJEB26195, sample SAMN05422138) | marine metagenome | isolation source: East of Porto Seguro, South Atlantic Ocean | place: Atlantic... | reverse complement strand
AGATTTATTCATCTTTCTTATCTAGAAGTTCAGCTTTAATCATTTCTCCTAGATTTGATTTAGAGGCTTTCTCAATTTCCATATTCTTCTTTGCATTATCTTTTATGGCATCTCTTTCATCTGCCTTTTCTAATGCCCTCAAAGAAAGTATTATTTCCCTGTCTTTTTTAGTTATATTTGCAACTATTACCTCTATTTCCAAGCCTATTTCTAAAGTTAATTCCAAAGAAGAATTAGCAAAATCTTTTTGAGGAAGGTAGCCTTGAACACCTTCTGATAGATCAAGTGTTATTCGTTCATCCGTGATTGCACTCACATTCCCAACAACTCGAGAACCTTTCTTTTTGGATAAGGTAAATTCATTAAATGCATCTGCTTTCAATTGTTTTATACCCAAAGAAATTCTTTCTCTTTCTGCGTCAATTGAAAGTACTATTGTTTCAATCTCTTGATTCTTTTCAAGTAGCCTAACTGCCTCTTCTTCCCCATCCCAAGAAACATCTGATAAGTGAACCAAGCCATCAATATTTCCTTCAAGACCTATAAATACACCAAAATCTGTTATTGATTTTATTTTACCCCTGACCTTGTCTCCTTCTTGATGTTTATGCATAAACACTTGCCAGGGATTCTCGGTTAATTGCTTAACTCCTAGAGAAATTCTCCTCTTTTCTTCATCAACTACTAAAATCATAACTTCCAAGGAATCACCTAACTGGACAACTTTAGAGGGGTGAATATTTTTATTCGTCCAATCAATCTCTGATACGTGAACTAAGCCTTCTACACCAGATTCAATTTCAGCAAAAAAACCATAGTCAGTCAGGTTTGTTACTTTGGCCATAACTGAGGTATTTAATGGGAACTTGTTCTCAATTCCTTCCCAAGGATCTTGGGTTAGTTGCTTAATACCAAGAGAAACTTTTTTCTCTTCTTTGTCAAATTTTATAATTTGTACTTCTATCTTGTCTCCAATGTTTAAAGATTCAGATGGATGATTTATCCTGCTCCAAGAAATATCTGTGATATGAAGAAGTCCATCTATTCCTCCTAAATCTACGAATGCTCCGTAATCAGTTAAATTCTTCACGACACCCTTTAGTCTTTGTCCTTCCTCCAAACTAGTTAGGAGTTCTTCTCTCTCTTTCGAATTAACTTGTTCAAGGACGGCTTTTCTAGAGAGAACGACGTTACTCTTTTCTTTATCTAACTTAATGACTCTAAAATCTTCATACTTACCTTCGAGATGATCTAAGTTTTTAGTTGGTAAAACTTCAGCTAACGATCCAGGCAGAAAGGCTTTTATTCCTTGAATGTCTACTGTCATGCCACCTTTCACCTGACCTGTTATTAAACCATTTACTATTGTCTCCCCGTTAAGACAATCTTCAATCCTTTTCCAAACCTCCTTTCTAACAGCTTTTTCTCTAGATACTCTAGTATTTCCATGACCATCTTCAATTGCTTCTAATGTAAGTTGAACTTCGTCTCCGACCTTGAGATCAGTTTTACCTTTTTCATCGACAAATTCATGAATCGGAATTGCAGCTTCAGACTTTAGACCCACATGAACAATGGCGTGGGTTTCTAAAATATCAATAACTATGCCAGTTACTAAGCTACCAAGCTTCATATTAACGGTACTTAGATTCTTATCTAATAATTCCTCAAAATTCACTGACATGATCTACTATTAAATTAGAAGTTAACTAATAAACTCATTATTTCTTTAAAAACCTCTTCAGGAGTTACTCTTGTTGTATCCATCAAAACGGAATCTTCCGCGGGCTTAAGAGGAGAGTGTTCCCTTTCCTTATCCTTCTTGTCCCTTGCTTCCAACTCTTCTAAAAGGATGGGCATGTTAACCTCGCTTCCGACGCTTTTCAACTGACTTTGTCTTCTTTTGGCTCTTTCTTCTAGTGAAGCAGTTAGATAAATCTTTAGATCTGCTTCAGGAAATATGACTGTACCCATATCACGTCCATCTGCTATTAGACCCGGTGATTTTTTAAATTCTCTTTGACAAGGCCTGACAAAATCTCTTATTTCTTTTGAAGAAGATAAAACTGAGGTTTTCTCAGCTATCTCTTCTGTCCGAACCAAATCAGTAATATCCTGACCTTTTAAGAAGATATTTACAGGCTCACCCAAAATACCTATTCCAAAAGTAACCTTAAAATCTTCTTTGATTCCTTTACTATTATTCTCAAAATCTTCTAAATCTATTGCTCTTTTCTCCATTAGATAAGCTAAAGTTCTATAAAGTGCTCCACTGTCTAAAATATTCCAACCTAATTCTATACATAACATTTTAGAGATTGTTCCTTTACCTGAGCCGCTAAGACCATCAATAGTTATTATAGGAATACTTTTCATAATTACTCTTTTTTTACATCCAGCCCTAGTTGATTGGATAATTCTATGAAACCAGGAAAGGAAGTTGAGATATTCTCACAGTTTTTAATCTTACATGCTCCTTTAGATCTAAGGGCGCCCATTATTGAAGCCATTGCTACCCTGTGATCTCCAAATGAATCAATCTCTCCAGAATCAAAAGGGCCCTTATCTAGATCCGATTGATCAAGCCCTTTGATATCTATACCGTCTTCAACTAATTTACTTGTTACTCCAAATTTATCAAGGGACTGTGCCATTGATTCTAATCTATCGCTTTCTTTGTATCTTAACTCTTTAGCGCCTCTAATCTTTGTGGTTCCCTCTGCTAAAGCAGATGCAATAAATAGAGAAGGCAACTCATCAATGATATTAGGAACTAACTTTGGATCAAGAGTGACTCCTTTGAGTTTTGAAGTTTTAACTTCTATATCTGCAACAGGTTCAAAAGAATTTTTTGGATTTTTAATTGTTATATTTGCTCCCATTTCTCTAAGAGCTACTAGAAATCCTGTTCTTGTACTATTTATACCAACATTTCTGATCAAAACATGAGAATTGGGAGAAATCAGAGCAGCTAAAATAAAGAAAGAAGCTGAAGAAAAGTCACCACAAACATTTATATCACAAGGTTTTATATCTTTAGGAGGAGTTATAGAGATTAACTTTGTAGACTCTAACTCAGAAATATGAATTGGTATTGCAAATTTCAAAAACATTCTTTCAGTGTGATCTCTAGTCCTAAAATTTTCTTTTATAACTGATTCCCCTTCTACAAATAGAGAGGCAAACATTAGGCAAGATTTAACTTGAGCACTTGCAATGGGTAATTCATAATTGATTGACGAGACTTTCTGAACATTAAAAATTTCTAAGGGTGGAGTACCATCCTCCTGAGCTTTTATGGAATACCCCATACTATTTAGAGGATTAGTTATTCTTTCCATGGGACGTTTCAAAAGAGATTCATCTCCGCTTAGAACTGAATTGAATTTCTGACCTGCTAATATGCCAGTTATTAATCTCATTGAAGTACCTGAATTACCTAAATCTAAATATTTATCAGGTTTCTTCAAACCATAAAGTCCCTTTCCTTGAACTTTTATTAGGCTTCTATTTCTATCTATGTTAATACCCAGACTTTGAAAGGCCTTCAGAGTAGCTAAACAGTCTTCACTTTCCAAGAAACCACTTATTGTTGAAACTCCAGAAGCTAAGGATGCGCACATTATTGCCCTATGGGAAATTGATTTATCCCCAGGTACTTGTATCTCACCTTTTAACGCTCTTCCTGGTTCAACTATTAGATCCAATTCTAATCATCCTTCTCAACTAATCTGTCTCTAGTTTCTTTTACAATTCTCAAAAACTCTAAAATAGATTTCTCATCTCCAAATTCCATCAGTTCAGATATTTCTTTTAATGAAGACTTAAATCCTTTTATCGCATCCAAAATTTCGCCTTTATTAGAAACCATAATGTCTTTCCACATCAAAGGATCACTGGAAGCTATTCTTGTATAACTTTCCAAACTGCCCCCAGAATAATAAAAAACCTTTTTTCCTAGTTCCTTTTCAAGAAAGTTCATTAGGGCATAAGCTATAACATGAGGTAAATGACTAGTCTTGGAGAATAGTTTGTCGTGCTCTTCAGGAGCCAATAATGAAACTTTAGAGCCAATTTCTTCCCAGAAATTTTTTAATTTGGTTAAGTTTTCTTTTTTTGATGTGGCTTCTACAGGAGATAGAATTACTAGTTTGTCCCTGAAGAGGAAGGGAACAGAATTTGAAATGCTACTTTTTTCGGAACCAACTATTGGATGAGACATTACAAACCTTTGCTTCACTTCAGGATTCCTTTCAAGAAAATCTAAGAGATTTGACTTAGAACTAAAAGTATCAGTAAAAATAACCTTTTCTTTATTAACGCAATTGTTAACTAACTTGAAAGCTTCTTCGAAGGATAAGCTTGGGACAGAAAAAATGATTAAACAATCCTCATTTATTTTCTCTAGGTCGTTACTTCTATTCTTAATTAGTCCTAAATTATGAGCATGAGTAGTTACTTCTTCATTTAGATCAACTCCGTAAACTTCAAATGACAGATTTAGTTCTTTTATAGTTTTAAGAATTGATCCTCCAATCAAACCAATCCCTACAACTAGAATTTTATCAAAAGAAACTCCCATGCTAAGACTCTCTAAGAGAAGATAGGCTCTCCCTAAAAATAACGTTCTCTTCCGGAAGGCCTATAGTTACTCTTAAATGATTAGGCATCTTATAAACTGCCATGGAACGTGTTATTACTCCCTTCGGTAACAGACTCTTAAATACTTTATTAGATTTACCTCGACAATCAAAAGAAATAAAATTTGCAAAAGATTCTATATATTCATATTCATTAGAAACGAAGAAGCGATAGAGCTTTTCTTTTTCTTCTTTGTTAAGTTTCAGACACTTTTCTAAATGTTTTTCATCTGCAAGAGCAATTTCAGCTGCTTCTAAAGCCAAAGAATTAACGTTAAAAGGCTGCCTAACTCTATTTAAATAATCTGCTAAAGGTTTTGAGGACACAGAAAAGCCTACCCTTAAGCCTGCCAAACCATAAACTTTAGAAAAAGTTCTGGACATTATTAAATTAGGGAAACTTCCTACCAAATCAAAAAAAACATCCTCTTTCTCATAATTTGAATAATCAAAATAAGCCTGGTCTAATAATACTATTACTTGACTTGGGGTTTTCTCAAGAAACCTGATAATTTCATTCTTTTCTATAAAGGTACCTGTCGGATTATTAGGATTAGCAATAAAGACAATTTTTGTTTCTTTGTTAATTGCTTCCAGCATCGCTTGTAAATCATGTCCCCAGTCCTTAGCCGGTACCTCAATTCCTTCAGCACCCAGAGACTGAACTATCAGAGGGTAAACAGCAAACGCATGTTTTGAAAAAACAGCATTACTTTCTGATGAAAGAAAACACCTTGCAACAAACTCAATAATGTCATTGGAGCCATTTCCTAAAGTAAGGTTGTTTAAATCTACTGAGTGTTTTGAACTTAAAGCTTCCTTCAATCTAAAACCGTTGCCGTCTGGATATCGGTGAACTCCCGAAAGTATTCTCTTCAAAGCTTCTAAAACTTTTGGACTGGGACCCAAAGGGTTTTCATTACTAGCAAGTTTTACCGCATCTTTGATACCATATTCCCTTTCTAATTCCTCGATAGGTTTGCCAGGTTCATATGGGGTTAATCCCTCAATGCCAGAATTAATTAAATTTTTTAATTCTAAATTCACTTAACTAATTCCCAGCTCTCGGATAAGAGCCTAATATTTTTATCTCGGAATTTGTTCTAGCAAGTTCCTTTAATAAATTCTTTACCTTTTTATCATCTTTGTGGCCTTCAAAATCAAAGAAAAAAGAGTAATTCCATTTGTCAACTTTTGAAGGCCTGTAGGTAATATGGGTTAAGTTCAAACCGTTCTTCTGTATAGGCTTTAGCAAGTTATATAAAGCTCCAGATTCATTTTTAGTGGTTACTAATAATGATGTTTTATCGTCTCCAGTACTTTTTACTTCTTGTAAGCCAATAGAAATAAACCTAGTTGTATTACCTGAATAATCTTCGATATTCCCTTTAATAATATCAAGTCCATAACGCTCAGCAGCTAAGGACCCTGCTATAGCAAAAACGTCGGTAAATTTTTTGGCATTTATTGCTGCCTGTGCATTGCTGGACACAGCAATTCTTTTTACATTAGGGCAATAAGAATCTAACCAATTTTTGCACTGAGCTAAGGTCTGTTCATGACCATGAATCTCAAAACCTTCCTTAGGTAATGCCTTATTTAATCCCATTAAGCTATGATGAATTACCATCTCTACTTCGCCACAAATATTTATATCGAAATCTGCTAAGCAATCCAAAGTCACATTAATTGGGCCTTCAGTCGAATTCTCTATAGGAACTATTCCATAATCACTTTTTCCTTTTTTAACGGCTTCGAAGACTTCCTCAATACTTTGGGTAGGGCTTTTATTAATTGAACTTCCAAAATTCTCTTTTACAGCTGAATCAGAATAAGTCCCTTCTGGTCCAAGAAAAGCTATATCCATCTCCTTCTCTCTAGCCCTACAACTTGAGATTATCTCCTTAAAGATATTAATTATCTGTTTATCATCTAAGGGGCCTTCGTTAATCTTTTTAAGTCTTTTGAAAATAAAAGATTCTCTTTCTGGTCTATAAACAACTTCTTCTTTTTTTCTCTTTCCTGCTTCCATAGCCAAAGAAGATCTACGATTAAGCAATTGCAAAAGTTCTGCATCTAGCTCATCTATCTTTTCTCTTATCTTATCTAGTTCTTTCTTCTCTGACATGCAGCTATAGGTTTTCTCTTTCAAAGAGTTTCATGAACTCTATTAGAGCTTCAACTCCTTCCTCAGGCATGGCATTGTAAATGCTTGCCCTCATGCCTCCTACTGATCTATGTCCTTTTAATTCTAATAAACCATTTCTAGATGAGTCCGATAAAAACTTACTATTTAAATCTTCCCTCTCTAATAAGAATGGTATATTCATAATTGATCTTGAAGATTCTTCAATCTTATTTGCGTATAAGTCGGATTGATCTATGAAGTCATAAAGTTTTTTTGCTTTCTTTTGGTTGATTTGTCCTATGGCCTTCAGTCCACCTTTTCCTTTTAACCATTGAAAAACTTTACCTGCTACATACCAAGAAAAGGTTGGAGGAGTATTAAACATTGAAGAACTCTCTTCCAATAAAGAATAATTCATAACAGAAGGGGTAAAATCTTGTGCAGAGCCTAGTAATTCTTTCCTAACGATGACAAATCCCAATCCAGCTGGACCTATATTCTTTTGAGCCCCCCCATAAATTAGGCCAAAAGATCCAACGTTTATTGGTTCAGAAAGAATGCTAGAAGAATAATCTGCAACTAGAGGGGTAGTTTCTTCTTTAATATCTCTTAATGCTATTCCACCAATAGTTTCATTTGGTGTTATATGTATGTAGTCCGAATTAGCAGATATTTCCCAGTTAGACTGAGGTGGAAAAAAAGAAAAATTCGTTTCTTCAGAAGAAGCAGCAATTTTTACATTTGTATATTTTCTGGCTTCATTAATAGATCTCTTTGCCCAATATCCAGAATTAACATAACTTGCTTCCCTTTTTTTAGAAGAAAGATTTAAAGGTATGGCAGCATTTTGTAAAGTAGCTCCACCGGGAGTAAATAAAACCGCATAAGACTCAGGAATACTTAATAGATCTCGAAAATCCGTTTCTGCATTAAAAGCTAGCTCTCGGAAATCATCACTTCTGTGACTGATCTCAATGACAGATAAACCTTTCCCTTTCCAATCTAATAATTCTTCTTTTACCTCTTCTAAAACACTAGTAGGAATAGCAGACGGTCCTGCGCCAAAGTTGAATTTTCTTGTCATTTCTTTGAATCAGATTTCTATTATTAAAAAAAATAAAGCTTTAGGTCTCTTCAATGAATTCTTCACTTATAGGAGCCAGGCTAATTAAATTTTCTCCATCCTTTAATTTAATTACAGTAACCCCTTGAGTATTCCTTCCTATCACATTAATTTCTGAAACCTTAGTACGAACCAGCATACCTTTATTAGTGATTAACATAACCTGATCTTCATTAGAAACTTGGGCTGCGCCGATTAACTGTCCATTTCTTTTTGAGATTTGCATGGCGATAACCCCTTTAGCTCCTCTTCTTGTCTTCCTAAAGTCACCAGAGATTGATCTTTTACCAAATCCATTCTCACTGACTGTAAGTATTGTCGTTTCTTCTTCGGGGATTATCAGTGCAATGACCTTTTGATCTTTATCAAGTTTTATTCCTCTAACTCCTTGAGCACTTCTTCCCATGGATCTCACTTCAGATTCAGAAAAATGTGCTGCCTTACCAGCATTAGAAACCAACATAACGAATTTCTTACCATCGGTAACAGTCGTCCCTACAAGTTCATCGTCACCTACTAAAGTGATAGCTCTCTTCCCTCCTTTCCTTCTATTAGAAAATTCGGTTAAAGGTGTTTTTTTGACTGTTCCAGAATTGGTAGCCATTAAAACAAAATGACCTTCCTTATAGTCTTCAACACGAACCATGCTGGTTATGCGTTCATTTTCTTTTAGTTGAATTAGGTTAACTAAAGGTCTGCCTTTGGCAGCTCTTCCTGCTGAAGGAATATCATAAACTTTTAACCAATAAACCTGTCCAAGATTTGAAAAACAGAGAAGTGTTGTGTGAGTATTAGCTACTAATAATTGTTCAACAAAATCTTCTTCTTTAACAGAGGCAGCAGTTTTTCCAGTCCCTCCTCTCCTTTGCGACCTATATTCATCTAGCGGTTGTGTTTTTGCATATCCTTCATGAGAAATGGTAACTACCCTATCTTCAGGAGTTATCAGATCTTCCTCACTTAAATCGCCCACAGCATCTTGGATTTCGGTTTTTCTTTCGTCTTTGTATTGCGTTTGAATTTCTCTGAGCTCATCACAAACAATTTCAATCAATTTAGACTTATCAGAAAGTATCGCCATTAAAGATGTTATTAGATCAACTATTTCTTCATATTCTTTGATGAGCCTATCTTGTTCCAAGCCAGTTAATCTTTGCAGACGCATATCCAAGATAGCTTGAGCTTGTTTTTCTGATAATTGGTAACTTTTTCCAATTAAACCCACCTTTTTATCGAGGTGATCTGGACGACATGCTTCAGTTCCAGCTTTCTTTAACATCTTAGTAACACTTCCTGCTTTCCACTTTTTTGAAATTAATTTAGCTTTAGCTTCATTCCCATCTTTTGATTTCTTAATTAAACTAATCATTGGATCAATATTAGATAAAGCAATTGTAAGACCTTCTAAAATATGACCTCTTTCTCTTGCTCTTTTGAGTTCAAAAATTGTTCTTTTCGAAACAATTTCCTTTCTGAAATTAAAGAAGATACTTATAATTTCTTTAAGGTTAAGTAACTTTGGTTCTGTCCCTACTAAAGCAACGTTATTGATACCAAAAACAGTTTGCATTTGAGTTTGTTTAAATAAATTATTCAGAACAACATCTGCTATCGTTCCTGATCTCAATTCAACAACTATCCTGACAGGATTATCTTTATCAGATTCATCTCGAATTTCTCTAATACCTTCAATTTTTTTATCTCTCATCAAATGAGCTATGTTTTCAACTAATCTAGCTTTATTCACCATATAAGGTAATTCAGTAATTACTATCTGAGGTTTGCCTTCTTCTTCTCCCTCTATGTTAGTTTTAGCTCTTATCTGCACTTTTCCCTTACCTGTTGCATAAGCGCTACGAATTCCTGCCCTCCCATTGATTAGTCCTCCGGTAGGAAAGTCAGGTCCCGGTATAAGCTTTAGTAATTCATCTAAAGAGATTTCAGGGTTATCGATAAAGGCAAGACAAGCAGAGACTGATTCATCTAAATTATGTGGGGCCATATTCGTTGCCATTCCTACGGCTATTCCAGAAGAACCATTAATTAGTAAGTTTGGGATTCTTGCAGATAAAACATCTGGCATCGTTTCCTGACCGTCATAATTTTCTATAAAATTGACAGTTTCTTTATCTAAATCAACTAAAAGCTCATGGGCTATCCTAGACATCCTAGCTTCTGTATATCTTGCAGCTGCAGGAGGATCTCCATCCATAGAGCCAAAATTACCTTGCTTGTCAATGAGCATGTATCTCAAACTCCACCATTGCCCCATTCTTACCATGGTTTCGTAAGCTGCTGTATCTCCATGGGGATGATATTTACCGGTCACGTCTCCCACAATTCTCATACATTTCTTATGGGGTTTGTTCCAGTCATTATTTAGAACATGCATGGCATATAAGATTCTTCTATGAACAGGTTTTAAACCATCTCTAGCATCAGGAAGAGCCCTCCCTACAATCACATGCATTGCATAATTTAAATAGGATTCTTTAAGATCGTCCTCTAGCTTAATTGGTACAATTTCTTTTGCTGCTATTTCACCCATATTTCCTCAGTTTAGTAAGCTTCTGAATTAAAAGATATATAAGCTAAGATGCTTATAGATAAAGATTTTTTTAGTATTAAATGAAGTGTCAATTTGGGGTAGAATTTTACCATATTTTATAGTCAAAATGAGCCCAAAATGGACCTATTTTTAGAGCTTTTTAACCCTTGAACTCTGCAACCAAGGAAGAGACGGATTCCTTTGCATCTCCGAATAACATTCTCGTATTAGATTTGAAAAATAAGGGATTTTTTATGCCAGCAAAGCCAGTTGCCATCGATCTTTTCAAGACAAAAGCTGTCTTAGCTTTGTCTACTTCAATAATTGGCATTCCATAAATTGGACTTCTTTCATTTTCTTTGGCATCGGGATTAACGACGTCATTTGCACCAATAACAATACAAACGTCAATTGTATCCATTATTGGATTGACATCTTCCGGCTCGACTAGGACATCATAAGAAACATTAGCCTCTGCTAAAAGTACATTCATGTGCCCAGGCATACGACCTGCAACGGGATGAATAGCATATTTAACTTCTGCTCCATTGGCTTCTAAAAGCTCACCCAATTCTCTAACAGAATGTTGGGCTTGGGCCACAGCCATTCCATAACCCGGCACAATTAAAACCGAGGTAGCAGCTTCCAGAATTAAATAAGTATCAGCTATGTTGATTGGTCTTACTTCACCTTGAACTTCATCTCTTTCAACTCCAGTATCTTTAACAGCTCCGAAGCCACTAAAGAGTACGTTTGCTAAGGATCGATTCATTGCCTTGCACATTATGTTGGTTAGAATAAGTCCACTTGCTCCTACCAATGCACCTGAAACAATTAATACATTATTTAAAATTACAAATCCAGCAGCACAAGCAGCTAATCCAGAAAAACTGTTTAAAAGAGCTATAACTACAGGCATATCAGCACCACCTATAGGGACAACGAACAATACGCCCAATAAGAAAGCTAGCAAACAAATGAAACCCAAAATTTGAAATTGATTTTCCGTAAACATTCCTTGCATATAGATCATTTCTAAGCCTGCAAAAAGAAGCAAGCCAAGCAGAAGGCTGTTTACAATTTGTTGTCCTTTGTAAAGGAAAGGGTTTCCTCTGATGGTCTCAGATAGTTTACCCCAAGCTATTAAACTACCTGAAAAAGTAACACCTCCTATTAAAACGGTAAGATAAATAGCTATCAAAAGAGCCGGATTTTGGTTTACCCCATTGAGATACTCTGCTGATCCAACTAATAAACTTGCTATTCCTCCAAAGCCATTGAAAAGAGCCACCATCTCTGGCATAGCAGTTATCTTTATCTTAATTGCAGCAAAATAACCTATCGAAGCACCAATACATACTCCAACTATAATCCAAGTAAAATCTATAATACTTTGGTCTAGGAGAGTGACTAAAACCGCAAGAAGCATTCCTGAAGAAGAAACCAAGTTGCCTCGCTTTGCTGTTTCAGGAGAGCTTAACAACTTTAAACCAAAGATGAAGAGCATAGAAGCTAGTATGTAAGTTAAATTTACAACTACTGAAGTATTAAATTGATCAGAAAATATCATTCAGTTTTCTTCTTCTTAAACATACCTAGCATACGATTGGTTACTAGATATCCTCCAACTACATTGATGGTCGCAAAAGCTACTGCTGCAGTTCCCAATAAAACAGTTAAAGGCTGGGAAGAAAAACCAGAACCCGAGGCAAGTAAGGCCCCTACTAAAGTTATTCCTGAAATTGCATTTGCACCTGACATAAGAGGTGTGTGAAGTAAAGATGGTACTTTTGAAATAAGTTCAAAACCTAGAAAAATGCTTAAAACAAGAACAAATAAGAGTAAAATTATTTGAGTTTCCATATACTTAAATCCTTTCTTTAACCATTGGATTCACAATCTCTCCTCCGTGAGTCACAACACATCCAGACAAAATCTCATCAGTAAGGTCAAAGTTAAATTCTTTCTTTTCTGAATCCCAGTATTCATCTAATAGGTTAAATAAATTATTTCCATAAACAAGGGAAGCATCCCTAGCAACCTCACCCGGGAAGTTCGCAAGTCCTACAATAGTTACTCCATTATGAATAATATATTCATTGGGGACTGATCCCTCAATATTTCCTCCAGAATTAACTGCCATATCTATTACTACACTCCCAGGCTTCATGGCTTCAATCATGTCTTTTGTGATTATTCTAGGTGCGGGTTTACCAAAAACTTGAGCGGTGCTAATAACAACATTGGACTGAGAACATACCTTTTTCATACCTTCTTGTTGCAATTTTATTTGTTCTTCAGAGAGTTCCTTCGCATAGCCTTGTTCTGTTTCTTCAGTGTCACCAATATCAATTTGAACAAACTTTGCTCCTAATGATTTTACTTGCTCCTCAACAGCCGGACGGGTATCAAAAGCTTCTACCCTTGCCCCCAATCTTTTTGCAGTAGCTATAGCCTGCAAGCCCGCTACTCCAACTCCAATGACTAAAACCTTACTTGGAGATATAGTTCCTGCTGCTGTCATCATCATAGGAAAAGATTTATTTAAACAACGTGAAGCTTCAATGACTGCAGCGTAACCCCCTAAATTTGCTTGAGAACTGAGAGCATCCATTTTCTGAGCTCTCGAAATTCGTGGAATTAATTCCATGCTAATACAACTAATATGAGAACTTGCAAACTCTTTAACCAATTCAATTTCATTAAAAGGATCTAAAAAACTAATATGGATTGAATTCTTTTTTAAAATCGAAATCTCTTCTTTTTTGGGCTTATTTATTCTGCATGTTATATCCGAGGAAGATAAAGAAGAATCCCTTTTGCTACTTATTAGGGCACCTGTTTCTTTATAAGAATCATCTGATAAGTACAGGGTTTTGCCTATTCCTGCTTCAACTTCAACTTTGATTCCTAACTCAACTAACCTTTTTACTGTTTCTGGAAGTACAGAAACTCTATTTTCAGATTCCTCTTCTTTAGGAAAAAATATTTGCACTTTTTACGAACTGTTATTTAATGTTGGGAGCTTCTTTAATTTAACACAATATAAAAAAAGTCTCTTTACTCTTTTATGACTAAAAAACAAAATATAGATCCTAAAGAAATAGAAAAGTTTGATGAACTCGCCAAGACTTGGTGGGACACAAAAGGGGACTTTAAGTCTCTCCATCAAATCAACCCGATTAGAGTTAGCTTTATAGAAGAAAGAGTCGATTTAAGAAGCAAAAAGATCCTTGATGTGGGTTGTGGCGGAGGGCTTCTTTCTGAAGCCCTATCAAATTTAGGAGCTGAGGTGACTGCTATAGATGCTTCTGAGAAAACGATAAATATAGCAAAGGCTCACGCTAAAGAAGTAAACAGCAAGGTTCATTACTTAAAAACTTCCACAGAAGAATTCTTAAATAAAAGACCTGAGTTAAAGTTTGATGTAATTACATGTCTTGAAATGTTAGAACACGTACCTGAACCTTCTCAAACAATCAAAGAATGTGCTTCTTTGTTGTCAGAAAATGGTGATCTCTTCTTATCAACTATTAATAGAAACCCTCGTTCTTATTTGTTCGCTGTATTAGGAGCCGAATACATTCTTAATCTTTTACCAAAAGGCACTCATGATTACTCAAAATTCATAAAACCTTCAGAGCTTTCAAGATGGATTAGAGCAGCAAACCTAAATCTTATCGAAATTATCGGTCTTAGCTATAACCCTATCACTGATAATTATTGGTTAGGAGCAGATATTGGAGTTAACTATTTCATGCATGTTAAGAAGGTAGATGAAAGCTATTGAATTCATTGTCTTTGATTTAGATGGGACTTTGTTGGATACAGCTCAAGATTTTTTCTTAGCTGTAAATAAGTTAAGGTCCCAATACAATCTAGAACCATGTGAATTTGATGAGATTCGAAGTAGAGTTTCAGAAGGGGCTGTTAGCTTAGCAAGATATGCCTTCTGTTTAGATCCAGAAAATAAAGAAGAAATAGAATTTCACAGACAAGAACTTTTGGAAATTTATGAATCCTGTTGTCTAGATAAGACAACTCCTTTTGATGGCATAAATGAATTACTCGAGGAAATAAACAATGCAGACCTAAAGTGGGGAATAGTAACTAATAAGCCTAAGGTGTTTGCAAAAAGAATTGTTAGTCATTTCTTTATTCCCTATAAACCTCATTGTTTGATTTGTCCTGAACATACAGGAGAAAGAAAACCTAGCCCAAAAGGATTATTAAAAGCTTGTGAAGTTACTAAAAGCTTACCAAGCTCCTCGGTCTATATTGGAGATCATTCAATAGATATAGAAGCAGGTAAGAGAGCTAAAATCATCACCATTGCAGCTGCTTATGGTTACATACCTCTTGGTCAATCTTGCTCAGAATGGCAAGCTGATTTTATTGCTGAATCTCCCCATCAGATTAAGAGTTTTATTCCTAGTATTAGCTGAATAATCAAACCTTCATTTATAAAGCTCCAAGAAATTTATTAAAAAACAAGGTCATTCTCGTAAATGGAGGCGGTTAGAACTAAAATGAGAGCAGAAGCATATCCAGCTGAAGATCCTAAAACTCTCCCAAATCCAAAAGACATAATAAATGCCTTCTTATTACTTAAGGGAGAAGACAGTTTGGATGTTTCTGGAAAATCTATTGAAGCCCAATAGATTCTACTTGTTTCAAAGTTAACTCCTTAAAACTGCCTTGCTTAAGGTTAGCTGGAAGAAATAGTCCTCCAAATCTTACTCTTTTTAATCTTGAAACCTGAAAACCTTGGCTTTCCCATAACCTTCTTACTTCTCTTGTTCTTCCCTCTAAAATAACCATCGCAAACCATTGGTTTGTTTTACCTTTTCTACCTGGTTGTACATCGGAAAATCTTGCCTTTCCATCTTCAAGGTTGATCCCTTCCATAAGTCTTTTGAGATGAATTGTTTCTACTTGTCCATGAATTCTAGCTACATACTCTCTTTCAATATTAGAACTAGGGTGCATTAGTTTATTTGCAAGTTCTCCGTTATTAGTAAACAACATTAACCCCGAAGAATTTATATCTAATCGGCCAACAGAAATCCACTTTCCATTCATAATATTAGGCAGTGATTGATAAATAGAAGGCCTGCCTTGAGGGTCTTTTTTAGAAGATATTTCCCCTACTCTCTTATGGTACATTAAAACTTTTAAGGGACGATTGCCTTCAGTTATCTCTACTTTTTTGCCGTCTATTTCAATTAAATCTTTAAGAGAAATAAGCGATCCTAAAATGGCTTCTTGTCCATTAACTCTAACTCTTCCTTGTTTAATAAGTTTTTCAGCTTCACGTCTAGATGCAATTCCTTGCCTAGACAGGACCTTTTGAATCCTTTCTTTCATAAAAAAATTTCTTGCGTTACTGCTGAATTTGTAATGAGGATTCTGACTCTTCTTCCTGTTTAACTTCTTCAAGAGGAAGTTCCATATCCAATGAATCTATATCTGGTAGATCAGGAAGATTTGGTAATTCTCTTAGATGCTGTAATCCAAAAAAATCTAAAAATGCCTTTGTGGTTGCGTAAAGAGAAGGTTTTCCTGGAACGTCCCTTTGCCCAACCACTTTAATCCAACCTCTTTCCATAATACCTCTGATGAGTTGAGTCCCTACTGAGACGCCTCTTATCGCTTCAATTTCACCGCGTGTTATGGGTTGTCTATAAGCTATAAGAGCTAAGGTTTCTAAAGTTGCTTTAGAATACCTCTGAGGCTTCTCTTCCCAGAGTTTAGCAATATACCCAGAAAAAGATTGCTTGACTTGCATCCGAAAACCAGAAGAAACTCTTTTCAATTCCACTCCTCTGTTAGAGCACAAAGACTCTATCTCATCTAATGTGTCTTTAATCTCTTCTTTAGTAGGTGTGCTAGCTTCGTTAAAAAGTTTCTGTATTTCTTCAATTGAAAGAGGCCTTGAAGCAGAAAAAAGAGCAGCTTCGATGATTTGTATCAGGTTATTTTCCATTAATGTACTTCGTCAATCCCTTTAATATGAATAGGTCCAAATTCTTCGGATTGAACAATCTCTACCAAGGAATCCTTAAGTAATTCTAGAACTGCTAAAAAAGTAACTGCTACTCCCATTCTACCTTCTTGGACTTTAAACAATGAAGAAAACTCGATGAATGTTTCATTTCTCATCCTTTCTAATATCTCCGACATTCTTTCCCTAGTTGAAAGTTGTTCATAATTTATTAAATGGGAACTAGATTGTTCGACTCTTTGCATAACTTCTGCCATAGCCAAAGTTAGCTCATCCATTGGAAGCTCTGCTATAGGAGTCTCAACCACAAATTCGGGCAACTTAGCTGCTGCAACAAAAAAATCTCTATTGAGTCTCGGCATAAGATCTATCCTTGCCGCAGCTTGTTTAAACCTTTGGTATTCTTGAAGTCTTCTCATTAATTCAGCCCTAGGATCTTCTTCTTCAACACTTTCTTCTGGTCTAGGTAACAACATTCTAGACTTTAACTCGGCAAGATAAGCAGCCATAACTAAATAATCTCCTGCCAATTCAACTTGGAAAGCTTCCATTAAATCAATATAGGAAATGTACTGTTCTGTGATAATTGCTACATCAACATCAAGAATATCTAAGTTCTGTTTTCTTATTAAATAAAGTAAAAAGTCTAAAGGACCGGCAAAAGTATCTAAAAAAATCTTTAAAGAATTTGGAGGAACATACAGATCCTCTGGCAGAGAGGTAATTTCTTTACCTTGAACCGTAGCTAAGACCATCTCCTCTTGATGAGGTGCTTTGCTTGTTATCATTTGACCAATACCCTCGTATTGGAAGATTATTATAGCTTAGGTAAGGTATTTTCAGATAAAAACGAATTTTAATGAAAATATCTGTTTGTGATTGGATACCTTCTGTCTTTTCCAAATCCCCTTTCTGTAATTCTTACTCCCGGAGGAGCTTGCCTTCTTTTGTATTCGCTTCTATCGATCAAGTTAACAATCTGTTTTACAATTTTTTCGTCAAATCCTTTTTCAGTTATCAAAGTTAGACTTAAATCTTTCTCAACATAAAGTTCAATAATTTCATCTAGAATCTTATATTCAGGTAGGCTATCTGAGTCTTTTTGGTCTGGAGCAAGTTCAGCAGAAGGCGGCCTGTCAATTATTCTTTGGGGTATTACTTGAGAGATGGTATTTCTATAATTTACCAATTCGTAAACCCAAGTTTTTGGCACGTCTTTAAGTACTGCAAAGCCCCCTGCAGTATCACCATAAAGCGTTGAATAACCTACTGCTGTTTCACTCTTATTTCCAGTTGTTAAAACCAAATAGCCTGATTTATTGGACAGGGCCATAAGTAGGACACCTCGGCTTCTAGACTGTAGATTTTCTTCTGTCTTGTCCTTTTCTTTGCCCTTAAATTCTTTTTTTAAAGATTTTTCAAAGGAGTTATATATCTCCTGAATCTCTATTACCTCATGTTGGATATTGAGATTATCAGCAAGTTTCTGAGAGTCCTCAACGCTGATGTCTGCAGTATATTTAAAAGGCATCATCACAGTCTTTACTCTATCAGAACCCAGCGCATCTACTGCTATTGTGGCCGTTAAAGCTGAGTCAATACCACCTGAAGAGCCTATAAGAGCGCCAGAGAATCCATTTTTTTCTATGTAATCTCTTGTGCCTAAAACAATTGCGTCATATAGGTTCTTTAAATCTGAGACCTCACTCACCTCACTTCTATTAATAAGCTTGAAGACTCCATCCTTCATCTCAAAATTAAGAATACCAGTGGCTGTTTGAAAACTAGGTAATTGAAAATCGACTCCTGATCCTGGAGAAACTACTAATGAAGATCCATCAAAAACCAACTCGTCTTGACCTCCAACCTGATTCACGTAAATGATTGGAACTGAAAATTTTTTGGCTTGTTTTCTTAACAAAGACTTTCTTTCTTCAAGTTTATGACGATGAAATGGAGATGCGTTTAAATTAAGTATCAACTCAGCTCCACGCCTTGTTGCTTGCCTTATAGCTTTGGTATACCAAATATCTTCACAAATGGTTAAAGCGAAAACTTTATCTTTAACGGTAATTAAAACAGGACCTTTACCTGGAGAGAAGTATCTTTTCTCATCAAATTCTTTGTAGTTAGGAAGTTCTTGTTTGAAGTACTCTGCTTTAATTTCACCTTGATATATGTGACCCGCAGCATTAAAAATTTTTTTATTCTTCTTCCTAGGATAGCCAATAACTATATGTAATTCAGGATAATGCTTGGCAAGTTCTTTTAAAGTTAAATCTAAGGATTGGTAGAGATCATTCCTTAAAAGTAGATCTTCAGGCGGGTAACCGGTTAAAAACATTTCAGAAAAAATAACAATGTCAGGCTGTTCGTTCTTTATTTTTTCTATTGATTTAAGGGCAATATCTAAATTACCTCCAACATCGCCAACTACAGGATTCTCTTGAATAATGCCTATTTTCATCTAATCAGAATCAATTTATAAAAAGAAAAACCATTGAGTTATGGGGGTTAATTAGGACTGTGATCACTTTTAAAATAATATACCTAACATTCTAAATGCTTCAAACTATTAATTATATAGGTAAAATGCACAACCCTTTTAGGCATAACAAGAGTATGAAATATCAAACCGATGACTTAAGAATATCTGGAATGCAGGAGGTGCTGCCTCCGGAAAAGCTTATGCGAGAACAGCCTATTTCAGAGTTTTCTTCAAAACTTGTATTTGAATCCAGGAATAAAATATCTGAAATTATCGCTCAAAAAGATGATCGTCTGATTATAGTGGTTGGTCCTTGCTCAATTCATGACCCAGCAGCAGCAACGGATTATGCTGGCCATTTATTGGAGGCAATAAATAAATACAATGATTTTCTTCAGATAGTTATGAGGGTTTATTTTGAAAAACCTAGAACTACTGTTGGATGGAAAGGTTTAATCAATGATCCAGATTTAGACAACTCCTTTAACATAGATAAAGGAGTGTCTTTAGCAAGACAATTATTAAGGGATATTAATGATCAGGGAGTTTGTGCGGGAACAGAATTCTTAGATGTCATCACTCCTCAATACATTGCAGACTTAGTCTCATGGGGAGCTATTGGAGCAAGAACAACGGAGAGCCAGGTACATCGAGAGTTAGCATCCGGCCTCTCATGCCCTGTTGGTTTTAAAAACAGTACTGAAGGTGGTATCCAGGTAGCAGTTGATGCACTTAAGTCAGCTCAAAGACCTCACATATTCTTTTCGGTAACAAAAGAAGGACGTTCGGCTGTTTTTTCCTCTACTGGAAATGAAGATTGTCATGTAATCCTTAGAGGAGGGAAAGAACCCAATTATGAATCTCAACATATTGATAGCACCTCGAGGTTGTTGGCTGAGTCTGATTTACCTCAATCTATTATGGTAGATATGAGCCACGGCAATAGTTCCAAACAACATAAGAAACAAATTGAAATATGCAATAACATAGCTGTGCAATTAGGTTCGGGAGAAAAGAGAATTACAGGTGTTATGATCGAAAGCAATCTAGTTGAAGGTAACCAGCCAATTACTAACAAAGAGAATCTAGTCTACGGTCAAAGCATTACCGATGCCTGTTTAAACTGGCAAGATACAGAAATTTGTTTAGAGACTTTATCCGAAGCCATTGCAAAAAGAAGGCAGACTTAAAAAGTTCAAAACTACCTCTTGTTAATACGTTAGAGATAATTTAATCTCATTCAACCTGTGTAAAAATATGACGGACAACTTTCTCTCTTTCTCCAAAGATGCTGCTAATACGCTTGGGCTTTCTGAAGCAGTTCTCTTAGAAACCATTAACAAATTAGTCAATTCCGAAAGAAATGATTTGATAGACCTTAGTCTTATCCTTAAAGAAGTTACTTTCTGGAAGGAAGAGAAGGTTAAAACCTTGCTAGCAAGCTTGGACTTAAAAGGTCTAGTGATTTTTGATAAAGAGATTCAAAAGGTATCTTTGATCTCTACCAAAAAGAAAGATGAAACCGTGTTGAACCAACATACAGCTTTTGGTGAAAGAAAAGAGTCTGTTATTGGAAAGAATTGGGAACCTGACGCTGTCTTGATAGACCAAGCAAGTGATTATGGGATTTCAAAGTCTTTTGTCTTTTCCCAGCTAGATGAATTCATACTTCTTCATAAAGAAAAGAGTGATACAAGTTATTCCTGGGGAATTAAATTCTTGCGGTTTGTTATTAAGAAATGGCGTGATCAGGAAATTTCTAACTATAAGGAATCAAAAAGGAAACCCATAGATCAAACGTGGTTTCCAGATCAAGAAGCTTTAGAGATATTATCTAAAGCAGGAATTGATGAGGAATTTATAAAAAATGAAATACCTGAATTTATTCTTTATTGGAGTGAAAAAGGCGAAGAATCTGATACTTGGAATAGTAAATTTATAGCCCAAGTAAGGCGCCAGTGGGCTAAAACCCAACATTTAATTGATAATGCAGAAGCGCCTGAACCCATTCCGGAAGATTGGAAACCCAGTGAAGACTTCTACGAAGTATTAGCCCTTACTGAAATGGACAGGAAATTTGCTGAGTCTGTATTAGCAGAATTTATCCTTTATTGGAAAGAAACTGGGCAAGCACATAATTCCTGGAATAGTAAGTTCATCCAACACGTTAAATTTCAATGGCAGAGGCAGAAAGCATTTAGTTCTTCGAGGGTTCTTGGTGATATAGAGAAAAGAATTGAGTCAAGCTGGGACATTAAACCTAAGGAAGAAGTATTAGTCTTCAAGTCACTTTCAAAAAAAGAAGTCCAATCTAAATTAGAAAACCTTAAGAAAAAGCACCATATTTAGTTTTCCTCTAACTATTTTAGTGTTATAGTTAAGTATAACACCTATTCTTTCCAGTGAAAATTAGACAAACTTACATAACTGCTAGCCTGACTTTATTATTAGCTTTAGTCTGGATGTTGTCAGGAATGCTTTCAGATAAAGGATTTGAAAGTAAAACAAAATCTAAATTGGAAACGATCTCTTCGGTTACTGTTCTTAAAAGTACCGCTCAGAAACATGCAAAAAAAATTAGGGTTAGTGGGGTTACGGAAGCTGATAGATTAATAAAGATTAGAACTGAAGCCAGCGGAACAGTCGTTTCTAGACCAGTAAAACAAGGACAATTTGTTAAAAAAGATCAATTGATTTGCCAGCTATATAATGCAGGTAGAACCTCATATCCAAAAGTTAATGCGCCTTTTGATGGTTATCTTGAAACCTTCAGTGTTAAAGAAGGTGACTACCTTAATATTGGTGCAGTGTGTGCAACCATTATAGATCCTGACCCTATGAGGTTAGTTGGACAAGTTTCAGAAAAAGAAATATCTCTTGTTAAAACTGGATCCAAAGCTTTCGCTAAATTAGTAACTGGAAAAAAGATAGAAGGGACAGTTTCCTTTGTTAGTACTTCTGCCAATAAAGGGACTAGAACTTTCAGAGTTGAAATAGAAGTAGAAAACTCTGATAGATCCATCAGAGATGGTGTTTCTGTTGAAATAGTAATTGAGGGTAATGAAATTCTAGCGCATAAGATTTCCCCTTCTATTCTAATGTTAGGAGATGCTGGAGAACTTGGCATAAGAACTGTTAATGAAGATAACCAAGTAGAGTTCAAGCAAATACAAATTCTTGAAGATAGTATTGATGGCATTTGGATCTCCGGTTTACCTGAACAAACTCGGATAATAACCATAGGTCAAGAATATGTTTTCCAAGGTCAAACGGTTGAAGTAAAAGAAATCGTACCTTCCCCTGAAGTATGAAAAATTTTATACTTGCTGCGGTAAACAAGTCGAGAACTTCAATAAGTATCTTCTTATTGCTTAGTCTCTGGGGCATTTATGCTATGGTCAGCATGCCTAAAGCAACTGAACCAGATGTGACTTTTCCTGCAGTAGGAGTTTCTGTGGTTTACGAAGGTGTATCCCCCCAAGATTCTGAAAGACTTCTCGCTAAACCACTTGAAACCGCTCTTAGGACAATAGAAGGGGTAGAAGAAGTCAGATCTCAAGCAACAACAGGTTTTGCTTTCCTCCAAATTTTGTTCGACCAAGACTGGGATATGGATAAAGCGCTTTATGACGTAAGAGTTAAAGTTGATGAAGTTAGACCTGAACTCCCTGCAGACGCTAGAGAGCCAAATGTTTTAGAATTTTCTACCAAAGATGAACCTATCCTTAATATTAGTTTAGTCAGCAGCACAGCTTCAGAAAGAACTTTAAGGAAATTAGCCGAAGATTTACAAGATGATATTGAAACTTTACCTGAAGTACTTGAAGCTAACCTTCAAGGTGTACCTGAGGAACTACTTGAAGCGATTGTACAGAAATCCAATTTGGAATCTTATGGGATTTCCATAAGCGATTTGTATCAAGCTATATCAAATAGTAACCGAGTTATTCCAGCAGGATCGCAAGATACCGGTAAAGGTAGATTTTCTGTCAGTGTTCCAAGTGTTTTTTCTAGCCTTGAAGACATTAATAACTTGCCCATTAAAGTGTCAGGAAATTCTGTTATTACCTTAGATGATATAGCAGAAATTAGAAGAACTTTTAAAGATAGAGGAGGCTATTCTAGGATCAATGGAATGCCAGCAGTCTCAATAGAAATTAAAAAAAGATCCGGTACAAATGTTATAGACACTAACAAAAAAATAAAGGCGCTTGTTGCTAAAGAACAACTAAATTTTCCGCCTGGCATAGATGTTGTCTATTCTTATGATAATGCGGAATGGGCTCTCGATATGATCTCCGAAACTGAAGGTAATGTGCTCACAGCTATAGTTATTGTAATGGTAGTTGTGCTCGCAGTTTTAGGTTTTAGAACGTCAATGTTAGTTGGTATGGCTATTCCTTTTTGTTATTTGTTTGCTCTGATGATTATGCATATATTGGGTAAAGAATTTAATTTTATGGTCATGTTTGGAATGCTAATTTCCATGGGGATGACAATAGATGGTTCTATCGTGGTAACTGAATATGCCGATAGAAAATTAGCTGAAGGCATGGAAAGGGTAGAAGCTTATACAACTGCCGCTAGCAGAATGTTTTGGCCTGTTCTGACATCAACGGCAACTACATTAGTTGCTTTTACTCCTTTAATGTTTTGGGGTGGAATGGGCGCCTTTATAAGGGACATGCCTACTACAGTCTTTTTTGTTCTTACAGGATCATTATTATATGCGCTGGTATTTGCTCCAATCTTGGGTGCTCTCTTCGGGGGGTTGGCTAAAGGTCGAGGCTCAACAGAACAGACTAATAGAATAAGGAGATTAGAAACGGACGAACCTACTTCCCTTCCCGGTTTCACAGGCTTTTATGCAAGAAGAATATCCAACTTTCTTAAACATCCTTTTCAAATCATTTTTCTTATTGTCTTCTCGATCTACATTTTAATTTTCCAAATTTGGCCTGATCATGGGAAAGGTATGGTTTATTTCCCAGACGTAGCACCCCAATACAGCGAAATAAATATTTCTGCAAGAGGAAACCTGTCAGTAGATGAAATTTTAGAACTATCTCTCGATGTCGAGAGAGATGTCTTGGGGTTAGAAGATGTAGAAACCTTTTATTTAAGGACTGGTTCAGGAAGGAGTAGATTTGGTAGTTCGAGAGGTAATCCAGACCAAATCTCTACCATTTTTGCTGGCTTTTACAATAAAGATGAAAGGCCTTCTGGAAAGGATGGCTACCAGATTTTGGAAGAAATGAGAAATCTTACTAAGAACCATTCCGGTATATTGGTTACGGTTGAAGCTGAACGACATGGCCCTCCCATAGGTCGAGCTATAGACATTAACATTTTAGGCAATAACCCAAAAACCTTAAGAGAAGCAACCGAAAAAGTTACAAGATTTATTGAAGAAGAAGTCGAGGGTCTAATAGATGTTGAGAATACTCTTCCTAAGAGGGGTCTGGAGTGGAAACTTGTAATAGACAAAACCAGAGCTGCCCAATTTGGTGCGAGTACCAATGATGTAGGAGCGGCTGTTCAAATGGTTACGAATGGCATCAAGGTGGGTGAATATAGACCGTTGGATGCAGATGAAGAGATAGATATAAGGGTTAGATTTCCTAAATCAGAAAGGAATATAGATCAGCTTGAAAGACTCAATATAAGAACCAACAAAGGCATGGTTTCGGTAAGCAGTTTCGTTGAATCTAAGCCTGTTCCTGAAACAACTGTAATCAAGCGAATGGATGGAAAGAGGGTTTACAGCGTAACAGCTGAAAAGGGTCAAGGTGTAATCGTATCTGAAAAAATTAGACAAATTAAAGAATGGCTAGCGGTAACAGATTTAGGCCCAGGCATAACAATCAAGTACGGGGGGTTTGAAAAATATAACACCGAAGCTTTTACCTACCTTGTTAATGCTTTTGTTCTCACTCTATTCCTAATGATGATTATGATGGTGACGCAATTTAATAGTTTCTACCAGTCCATAGTCATTCTTTCAGCAATAGCTTTGTCTTTTGGCGGGGTCTTTCTTTCTCTTTTGGTCTTTAATAGACCTATCAGTACCATGCAAACAGGAATTGCCTTCATAGCACTTACGGGGATTGTGGTTAACAATAATATAGTCTTGGTAGATACTTTTAATGTACTTAAGAAAAATAACCCAGAAAGCAGCACGAAAGAATTAGCCTTAAGAACAGCCGTTTTGAGATTGAGACCGGTCTTTCTTACCTCCTTCACCACCATAGCTGGCTTATTACCCATAGCCCTAGGTTATAGCGTTGATTTGATAGACCGAACCATCAAAGCTGGGTCTTTCATATCAAGTTACTGGGAACAGATGGCAGGAGCATTAGCAGTCGGACTGGCAGTGGGTACAGTTTTAACGTTAGTAGTTACTCCTTGTGCTTTAGCACTCCCTGATGCTTCGAAAGATATTGGTTCAAAAGTAAAGAGATTTTTACTAAGAATTGAAAGAAGTATCTTTCCAAAAAAATCGATTCAATCTTAAAACCTTTCTAAAAGTTTCTTTTAATTCCTGCTAAAGTTAATTGAATTCATCATAAAATAAAGGGTTGGGAGTACTTATATTTTGCTTGATAAAACAATTAAGATTTCTGTTTTTATACTTTTGATAAGTTCCTTTACTCTTGCAGCAGAAATTGAAGAGGAAATAATTGTTGAAGCAAAAAAACTAGATAGCATCTCAGACTGGAAGGAAGATGTTTCTTCTACCAGCTTGAATTCTGAAGAAATTATTATTGTTGAAGCTCAACACCCCAAGCAAATCTTTAATCGAGTTCCAGGCGTATGGATAAGCAGAGGATCTGGTCAGGAACATCTAACTGCTATTAGGTCGCCCGTTTTGACTGGTCCCGGGGCTTGTGGATCATTTTTAATATTAGAAGACAGTGTACCTGTCCGACCAAGTGGATTCTGTAATGTTAACGGACTATTTGAAACTCTAACAGAGAGTGCATCTTCTCTTGAGGTAATAAGAGGTCCTGCTAGTGCTCGATACGGTAGTAACGCAATGCACGGGGTAATAAACGTAGTATCTAGACCTCTGTCAGACATCAATAGTTTTTCTACTAACATCGGGCCTGATGGTCATCAAACTTTTAAATCATCTGTAGGAGATTTTGAGAATTGGAGAATTAATACTCTTTTTTCTTCTAGTGATGGGTTTAGAGATGAATCTGGATATGATCAGCAGAAATTTCACTTAAAAAATAAGTTAGAACTGAATAATTGGGAAGGAGTAGTAAATGTCAGAATTACCAACCTCAATCAAGAAACTGCGGGATACATATCAGGTAAAGATATCTATAAAGATAAAGAAGAAAGCAAACAAAATTTAAATCCTGAAGCTTATAGAGATGCCAGTACATTAAAATCTGATATCCATTTATCTAGAATTCGGAATAAATCAACTCTGTCTCTGATTCCTTATGCAAGGAAAAACAACATGGAGTTTTTACAACACTACCTTCCAGGCACTCCTGTTGAAAAAAATAACCACAGCAGTTTGGGGTTAATTGTTAAACGCATAACCCCTTTTCAAAACTTAGAAATGACATCAGGTATACAAATAGAGACGGCCAAGGTTAAGCTTGAAGAATACCAGGCATCTCCTTTAACAACGAGTTCTGCTTTTAATAATGCTGTTAGACCTCAGGGATTCCATTACAACTACCAAGTAGACTCTAAAGTAGTTGCCTTCTTTACTGGCTTTTCTGACTATTCATTTGGAAACTCCTCTTTGCTTTTCAGTGATTTAAGAATCGAGAGTAATAAATACAGTTACGACAACAGAATGCTAACTGGAAACACAAAAGATGATGGTACTCTTTGCAGCTTTGGAGGTTGTTACTACAGTAGGCCAGAAGATCGAGATGATAGTTTCAAGGAAGTAAGCTTTAGAATTGGTGTTGAAAAAAATTCTGAACTGATAGGGTTTTTCTCTCAGATCAGCTTGGGGTTTCGTCCTCCTCAAATGACTGAACTTTATCGACTACAAAAGAAACAAACTGTAGGCGACATTGATTCCGAGAAGTTATTGATGATGGAAGTCGGTACTAGATTTAAAAGTAAAAGTATAGAAGGTTCAGTGAGTATATATTCTGGTAAAAAAAATGATTTCATATTCAGAGATTCTGAGAATTTTATTCAAGACCATGGGAAAACCAATCATCGTGGAATGGAGCTCTTCGTTAGGTTAAACCTAGATGAAAAAAATCTTTTTTATCTTGCTGGAACCTTACAACAACACAAATATGACTTCTCTTCTGAAACCTCAATGAAAGAGAAAATTTCAAAAGGCAACTACGTGGACACTGCACCTAAAACCTCATTCAACTTAAGATGGATTAATCTAATCTCAAACAGACTCAAGTCAGAATTTGAAGTTGAAAACTTAGGCTCTTACTATACCGATGCCGCGAACCTTCATAAGTATGAAGGTCATACCTTACTTCATTTTAGACTTTTAGTTTCCAACAAAGATAATCTCAAGCAATTCATCAGGATTCATAATCTATTGAATGAGGATTATGCTGAAAGAGCTGACTTCAATTCTTATGGAGGAGATAGATATTTTCCAGGAATTCCTAGGCAAGTTTTCTTTGGCTTGGAATACACCTTTTAAAATAAAAATAAAACTTTGTTGAAAAATTAGATAAACTTTAGCTCTTATGGTCGAAAAAAAAGTTGCCGTAAATTTTGAGAAGGCTTTAAAGGACCTTGAAAAAATAGTTGAGGACTTAGAGTCAGGTGATCTCAGCCTAGAAGAATCATTAAAGTCTTTTGAAAAAGGTATTAAGCTCACTCGCCAGTGTCAAGCAGAGCTAGAAAAGGCCGAGCTTAAAGTACAAAAGTTAGTTGAAGAAAATGGAGAACTTAAGACAAAGCCTCTAAACCATGACTAAAATTGAAGGCTGGACACAGTCTTATATAGACAGAATCAATTCTGCTCTAGAGTCTTCTATTCCTAAAGATAAAGATATTCTAACTCAGGCTATTAGATATTCTGTTTTAAGTGGGGGTAAAAGATTAAGGCCTCTTTTAGTTTATCTTGCTTCAGAATTAGGTAGTGCACCAACAGAAGCTCAAGATAATGTGGGTTGCTCGGTTGAATTAATCCACTGTTATTCTCTTATACATGATGACCTTCCTGCCATGGACGATGATTCTCTTAGAAGAGGCAAACCCACTTGTCACAAAAAATTTGGAGACGCGATAGCAATATTAGCAGGAGATGCTCTTCAACCTCTGGCGTACACCTTAATAACTGAATCAAATCAAATAGAAGATAAAACTAAAGTGAAATTAGTCTCAATACTAAGTAAAGCTTGTGGTTGGGATGGGATGGTTGAAGGACAAATTTTAGATATTTCAGACCATGATTACTTCTCTTTAGAGGAATTAGATTCAATGCATATGAAAAAAACAGGAATTCTAATTATAGCTTGTCTTGAAATGGGAGGGATGATCTCTGATTTACCAGAACCTGAAATAAAACTTCTTAAGCAATTTGGAAAAAAAGTAGGTCTTGCCTTTCAAATACGTGACGACGTTATAGATCTAGAGTCTCCTCCAGAAGTCAGTGGTAAAGCACAGGGCTCAGACTTAATAAAAGAAAAGTTAACTTATCCTTCCTTGATTGGTATTAAGGCGTCAAAAGAAAGAGCAATTGAATTAAGTGAAGAAGCAAAAGAATTTGCAAAAAAATTATCAGGAGATTCTAATAAGTTGATTAGACTCTGTGATTTTATAGTACAAAGAGATTATTAATTTTGAAAATATTTGAAGAAATACCTGTCAAAAAACCTTCTGGAGGATTATTGGCTTCGGTTAATCTACCTTCCGATCTTAGGAAGCTTGATATGAAAAAACTTCCTCAATTCGCAGATGAATTAAGAGAATATCTTCTGTATAGCGTTGGACAAACAGGTGGTCACTTTGGAGCAGGTCTGGGGGTAGTAGAACTAACCATTGCTCTACATTACGCTTTTGATACTCCGAAGGATAAAATTATTTGGGACGTTGGGCACCAGACTTATCCACACAAAATAATCACTGGTAGAAAAGAAGCCATGGATACTATCAGGCAAACCAATGGGTTATCTCCCTTCCTCTCAAGACAGGAAAGTGAATATGATTCATTTGGTGCGGGTCATTCAAGTACTTCAATCAGTGCTGCTCTCGGTATGGCAGCCGCTGCAAGACACAAGGGTGAAGATAAAGATGTTGTGGCAGTTATAGGTGATGGTGCTATGACAGCTGGAATGGCATATGAAGCCCTTTCTCACGCAGGCTCTATAGATGAAAAAGTTTTAGTTATTCTTAATGATAACCAAATGTCCATCTCAGAAAATGTAGGAGGTCTCAAAAACTATCTGGCAAGGATTTGGGCAAGTCCTCTTTACAATCAAATAAGACAAGGTGGTAAAACGGTTCTTCGCTTCATTCCAGCAGCTACTAGATTAGCAAGAAAAGCTGAAATCCAAGCAAAAGGAATGCTTACTCCAGGAACCTTATTTGAAGAACTTGGACTTTCATACATTGGCCCGGTAAATGGCCATGATCCAGTTGCCTTAGTAAAAATATTAAATGACCTAAAAAATCTCGATGGACCAAGACTTTTACATGTTATTACCCAAAAAGGAAAAGGATTTCTTCCAGCTGAATTAGATCCTATTGGCTTCCATGCTATAAACAAAATCCAACCTCTAAAAAAGCAGAACATAGAAAAACTTCCTACTTATTCAGATTTATTTGGTGAATGGCTTTGCTATAAAGCTAAAAAAGATAATCGCTTAACGGCAATAACACCTGCCATGAGGGAAGGGTCTGGTATGGTCAAATTTTCCAAGGAATTTCCAGACAGATATTACGATGTTGCTATCGCTGAGCAACATAGTGTTTCTTTGGCAGCAGGTATGGCTTGTGAAGGATTAAAACCTGTAGTTGCAATCTATAGCACTTTTTTACAAAGGGCTTACGATCAACTCATACATGACGTAGCCTTACAAGACCTTGATGTCCTGTTTGCTATAGATCGGGCTGGCCTTGTGGGAGCAGATGGACCTACACATCAAGGAGCATTTGACATCTCTTTCCTACGCTGTATTCCAAACATGGTAATTATGACTCCTTCAAATGAAAATATTGCCTGGAAAATGCTTAATACAGGATTTGATCATCAAGGACCTGCTTCAATCAGATACCCTAGAGGGTCAGGACCTGGCTCTCAGGTTGAGAAAGATGATGCAACTCTACAACTGGGTAAAAGTACATTAATTAAATCTTCAGGAGACAAAAAGATATCAATTATGAATTTTGGTTCTACCTTAAAATTAGCTTCTGAAATTGCCGATGATTTTGATGCTAGCTTATTCGACATGAATTTTGTTAAGCCTTTAGATCAAGAAAAAATACTGCAGTTGGCAAAAGAAAATAAGCTACTAGTAACAATAGAGGAGAATGTTGTAAAAGGAGGAGCTGGTTCTGCTGTTGTAGAATTTTTAGCTGAAAACAATCAAATGATTTCTATTTTAAATTTTGGTATTTCTGATGAATTTGTTCAGCATGGAAGCCCAGACCATCAAAAGGTAAGTTCAGGTTTAGGAAAAGAAGAAATAACAGAGAAAATTAGAAAACGATTAGACCAACTATAGAAAATAGAAGAGATTCTCGTAAGAGGTATTGGGAAAAAGGCTGAGAAGAAAATAAAAAATACCAACAAGTACTATAGCTGAAAAAAGACCAGCCATAACATCATCCATCATAACTCCCAAAGCCCCTTCTGAACGATCAAAGTACCCTATCAGTGAAGGTTTCCAGATATCAAAAATACGGAATAAAACAAAACATAAAAGAATCCAGGGCCAAGGGGGTAGAAATAAAATTAAAGGAAAACACGCAATCCACATTCCTACAAATTCATCCCAAACAAAAATCTTTGCATCCTTTTCTCCTCTCATAGTCCTTTTATAAGTTTCCACACCAAAGAAAAAACAGATAAGTAAAAATATTAAATAAATTAGAAAAGCAGACCCCAAAGCCTGGGCTTCAAAGAATGGAAAAAATAAATAATAAAATAATAAACCGGCTATAAAACTTGCAACTGTGCCAGGAGCTAAGGGCGAAAGTCCTGAACCAAACCCCAGAGCAAACCAAGTTAAAGGATTCTTATAATTTACCTCTTTCATTCTAATTCAGAAATGTTGGTAACCGGAAGGTGTCTCAACAAGTTTTCCTTCAGCAGAAATAATTTCAACTTTTGATCCTTTCTTAATTAAACCGACTTCACATATTGAAAGATTTTCTTCCCTGGCTATGTCATTTATCTTTCCCTTATTGGATTCAGCACTAGTAAACAAGATCTCATAATCATCGCCCCTGTTAATCTCTTCTACAGATAAAGGTTTTGATAAAAAAGTAGGTATTTTTTTAAGAAAAATTTCTGCTCCTACTTTGCTTTCTTTACATAAGTGATCTAAGTCTTGGAACACTCCATCTGAAATATCAATGGCTGAAGAAGCTATGCCCAATAATCTTTCGGCAACACCAAGGCGTATTTTTGGTCTCAAATACCTGTTTTTATTTGAACTACTGGACTTTCCCAACTTCAATTGATCAAGCTCTGCCATCGCTTCTCCTATATATCCGGTAATGTAAATTAAATCGCCAACGTTTGCCCCTTTCCTAGTCAAAGTTTTTCCAGGATCTATGTATCCTCCTACTTGGATAGTAATGGATAAATGACCTTTAGTTGTATCTCCTCCTATCAAGGGAATTTTAAATTCGTTTGATATGTCTTTAAGGCCCTGCTTAAAATCAGAAAGCCATTTTAAATCGTACTCCTTTATTGAAATAGCCAAAGTGAACCAAGCAGGAGTTGCGCCACAAGCAGCTAGATCGCTAAGGGCAACTGATACTGATCTATAAGCAATATCTGAGGGCTCCATGGTTTCCAGAAAGTGGACACCGCTGATCGAGGTATCTACAGAAATTACACTTTCTTTTTCTCTAGGAAGGCTAATGATTGCAGCATCATCGCCAATAGGAACCTTTATGCCTTGTTCTGCTAAATATGCAGAACCCACATCAGAAAAATATTCCTTTATTAATTGATGTTCGTTGAGAGTTTCTTGCCCTTTTTGCAAAGTTAAGTTATTCAGGGATAGATTCAAATAACCCTGCAGCTCCCATACCGCCACCAACACACATAGTTACAACTCCGTATTTGCCTTCTCTTCGTCTTAGCTCGCGAGTTATATGACCAACCTGTCTTGAGCCCGTCATTCCAAATGGATGACCAATAGCAATGGATCCACCATTAACATTTAATTTCTCTGTTGGAAGATGAAGTTTATCTCTGATGTACACAACCTGAGAAGCGAAAGCTTCATTAAGTTCCCATAAATCTATGTCTGATATCTCTAATCCTGCTGATTTTAAAAGCTTTGGAATTGCAAAAAGTGGACCTATTCCCATTTCATCAGGTTCACAGCCAACCACTGTAAAGCCTCTGAAATAGGCTAAAGGCTTAACGCCTAATTCATTTGCCTTGTCTTCACTCATCACCATAGTTACAGAAGCACCATCAGATAGTTGAGATGAGTTTCCTGCTGTAACCGAACCACCTTCTGGATCAAAAACAGGATTTAAGCTAGCTAACCCCTCAAGCGTAGTGTCAGGACGGTTACAACTATCTTTATCTACAATGGTATCCACTTCCTTTTCAGCACCGGTCTCTTTATTCTTGAGCAACATTTTTGTCGCCATTGGAATTATTTCATCATCAAAAAGGCCTTGATCTTGTGCTTGAGCACACCTTTCTTGGCTTGATAACGAATATTCATCTTGAGCTTCTCTGGAAACTCCGTACCTTTTTGCAACCGTTTCTGCGGTTATCCCCATAGCGTGATAAATCCCTGGTACTTCTTCTGCAATCTTCTCATTAACATACATATGCATGTTCGTATTTCCTTGGACAGTACTTATTGATTCAACCCCGCCTGCTATTAAACAATCAGCAAAACCACTCTGGATTTGAGTTGCTGCCATAGAAATGGTTTGTAATCCTGAAGAACAATATCTGTTGACTGTAACTCCAGCTGTTTCTATAGGTAACTTTGATAAAACTGCTACATTTCTGGCTATGTTGTGGCCCTGGGGTCCTTCTGGATTTCCACAACCTAAATAAACATCTTCTACTAAAGATGGGTCAACTTCTGGGTTCCTTTCCATAAGCACGTCTAATATATGGGCTGTCATGTTGTCCGCCCTAGTCTGGTTAAAACCACCCCTGAAAGACTTTGCTAGACCAGTTCTAACGCTATCTACTATCACTGCATCAGCCATAATTTATCCTTAAAAGTTTGTTTCTTAAAATAGGGCGATTGATGTTAGGTTAGACTAAAGAAATTGGCAAGAAAATAAGATAGCTTCTTAACCATTATTTCTTTAAAGAATCTTTAAACCATTCTGGAACGATATCAATCTCATATTTTCTGGCTAATCTAGCCACTAAAGGGATGGTAATAGGAGAGAAAGGTAGAATAGTAAGAACCCCAAAACCAAGCTCTTTGAGAAGGATATTTAACTGCTGGTTAGCCTTCTCTAACTCTTCTTCATTAGCATTTCCTTGAGTAAAAGAATAATAGGTTTTGAGCATTTCCCTAGTACTTTCAGTATCCTGACTTAAAGTAATTTGAAGTAAAGCTAAAACCCTTCTTATATTTCTTCCAAACATAATTTAGTTAAATTGTTAGTTCCTTGTTTTTTACAAATATTCATTAGATACTAAAGATACTAACAAAAATCATAAAGTATTAATAAAAAGAGCCGGAGCTAAAAAAAATGAATAAATCTTTCCCGATATTTACTTTGGGTGCAATTGTAATCGCAGTTCTTTATTTTTTGTTTTCAAACAATGAACAACCTTCACAAGAAAATGTTATTAAAGACGAGATTACCTCTCCAATAACCTCTTCATCCTCTATTGGGCTAATAGATGATAAAAGAATAATAGAAGCAGAAAGCGAACCTGGAAATTGGCTTGCCCATGGAAGAACCTATGAAGAACGTAGATTTTCACCATTGTCGAAAATAAATAAAGATAGCGTCTCTGATCTAGGTCTCTTTTGGTATAAAGATATGGGTACCAATAGAGCTCTAGAAGCAACGCCCATAGTAGTAGATGGAATTATGTTCTTTACGAGTACGTGGAGTAAAGTTTATGCGGTAGAAGCTAAGACAGGAAAAACAATATGGAAATTTGATCCTAAGGTTCCTGGAGAATGGGCAAGAAAAGCTTGTTGTGACATTGTCAACAGAGGTGTAGCCGTTTATAACGGTAAAGTATTCTTCGCCAGTTTAGATGGGAAGCTTTTTTCTCTTAACGCAGAGACAGGTGAAAAAATTTGGGAAGTAGATACCATAACCGATCGCTCTAGAGCCTACACTATTACTGGAGCCCCGAGAGTAGCAAAAGGCAAAGTTTATATAGGTAATGGTGGTGCAGAATATGGTGTCAGAGGCTATGTGACTGCTTATGATTCAGAAACTGGAGATCTAGTATGGAGATTTTTTACAGTTCCAGGAGACCCCTCCCTGGGATTTGAAGATCCTGCCATGGAAATGGCTGCCAAAACATGGAAAGGTAATAATTGGTGGGAATTTGGTGGTGGAGGGACAGTATGGAATTCTATTGTCTATGACCCTGATTTTAATAATGTATATCTGGGTGCCGGTAACGGATCTCCGTGGACTAGGGAAATCAGATCTCCGGGAGGAGGAGATAACCTATTTCTTTCTTCAATAATTGCTGTAGATGCAGATACAGGTAAGTACAAGTGGCATTATCAGACCACGCCTGCAGATAATTGGGATTACACGGCCGTGCAGGATATGGCTCTAGCTGATATGGAAATAGATGGTGAGAAGAAAAAGGTACTCTTACAAGCTCCCAAAAATGGTTTCTTCTACGTTATAGATCGGTCCAACGGTAAAGTACTGAGAGCGCATCCTTTCGCAGCTGTTACTTGGGCAACTCATGTCGACTTAGAAACTGGAAGACCGGTAGAAAACCCTGAAGTTGATTATTCGGATAATGGATCGTGGGTTCTACCTGGTCCTCTTGGCGCTCATAATTGGCAGGCTATGTCTGTTGATCTGGAAGCCGGCTTAGTCTACATACCTACACAAGAAAATGCTTTCTTTTATGCTATGCAAGGTGATTATAAAAAAACCGGTATCTATAAAAGGAATCCTGGTGGATGGAATTTGGGCATAGAAATGAGTTCATTAGCACAAAACATCCTTAATAACTTGGAGAGTCAACCTGCTCCTGGAGGTTTTCTTAAAGCTTTTAACCCTCTAACTGGAGAGACGAACTGGTCGGTACCTATACCTCATTATTGGAATGGTGGCGTTTTGGCAACCGCAGGAGGGTTAGTTTTCCAGGGTGACGCTCTCGGTATGTTTTCCGCATATGATAAGGAGACCGGTGAACGGTTATGGGAATTTAATACTTACACTTCAATGTTAGCACCTCCCATCACGTTTGAAATTGATGGAGAACAGTATGTTTCTGTTCTAACAGGATCAGGTGGAGGTGATTTGTTTGGGGGAGAGCCGCTTCCTCCAATAGAAATTCAAGCATCCCTTACATACAATAATTTTGGCAGGTTATTAGTTTTTAAGTTGGGTGGTGAGAAAGAATTACCAATCCCAGATGTAAGGGACAAAACTATTCCCGAACAACAGCTAGCAGAAGTTAGCACGCGGGAGGTTCGTAATGGCGAAAGTGGTTACAACGAGTACTGTGCTGTTTGCCATGGGTTTATAGTGAAATCGGCAGGAGGCATATCTGATTTAAGAAAAATGTCGTCAAGTACTCATGATCTGTTTAATCAAATCGTCCTAGAAGGGCTTCTTGCAAGCAATGGAATGGCATCTTTTTCAGATGTATTGTCCGAGGAAAAGGTAGATAACATCCATCATTACATTAGAGCAAGAGCTCACGAAGATAGGGAGGTTGCTTTGGGGAATCTGGAAGCGCCTCAATACACCTGGTTTGGTGTAGAAGATTGATAGGCTAATTTCTAAAGTTGGTTTTTGGGGGTAAACTTGGAGGAGATACTTCTTGAAACTCAAAAGAAGGATTGCCTTCCTGGGTTTGATCGGATACAGATTCTTCATATAGATTTGCTCTTTCATCAATTTTTTCTGAGTCTAAAACTCCATAAGTCTTTCTGCCATTAAGCCGAGTTCCATCTTTCAATTTAGTTAGCGCGGTCTGTGCCCTTTTGTGATTTTCTTCATTCCAAACCAAGTTGTAAGCCCTTGGTTTTCCGAATGGTATGCCTATCTGGTCCAGAGACTTAACCCACAAGTAAATTCCTCCCTGATCTTTAGTCATTTTGTCTGGTTCATCAATGGCTATCCAAATAAGTCTAAATTCTTCAGGTATTTCTTCAGCTGTAGGCCAGCCCAATACCTGCTTGTAACCCAGCCAAGTAATGAAATAAAAAGATGCCATTATTAAGACAACCACTGTCTTCAAAGAATTTGAAAACTTAGAAAAAAAACAGAAGCATAAAAGTATCGCTGTTACGGCAACATAAGCTGAAACCAAAAGAATTCTTTCTTCAATCACTCTTATTTTCTATTAAGGGGTATCTACCTAGAGCCTTTGTAAGTAATCTTTTTGGCATCTGATTTACATTAGAGATATTCTTTTGAGAATCTACAGAGAATCTAACAGCAGTTTCTTCATCACCAACCCCATCTAACTCATGGCTTCCATAATAAATAAGTTCCACTTCAGGATTTAACTTTTCTACTTTAACGTCAACCGTTAATGGTTCGTCATAATTAGCCTGATAATGAAGTAGATTTACTACATATTCTCCAGGCTGAAGAGCTCTGATAGTCACAGTTTCTTGGTTAATTGGGTTAGATATTACAGCCCCATCAACATTCATTCGATCAGCAAATAATCCTCTATCATCTCTATCCAAATGCATTAAACCCGTATCCCTATTGTGATACCAAACCAAATCGCCACCAGGACTTTCTACAATGGCATCTACATCATCTGGATGTTGATCTGGCCATCTAATCGAGATAAGAATCTCAGCTTTAGATTCAATCTTCCCTCCCTCGCTGGGGTCAGAAATCAACATAAATGCTATTGCAAACATAAATGCGAAACCCAATAAAGAGTTAAAAAGTAAGTCCGTAAAAGCGTCGTGACCTTCAGCTTTTTCAAGAATTCTGTGTTTCATTTAAGTACTCTTAATTGAATTTTTTGCGGTGAGCTGATTGATAAGTTTACTCAGAGAAGCGTCGAGTAAGAAATACTGAAATTTAAGGATGGTGCTAGTTACCAACCCAGATAGAGTTGTATATAAGGCAACAGCCATGCCTCCACTCATAGCGGAAAGTAAAGGTTGTATTTTTTCGGGATCAAAATCTTTCATGTCACCAATAGGTAGCAGCATTAAAATAAATCCGACAACGGTTCCTGTTAAGCCTAGTTTCAACAAGATATCAGAAGTCATATGTCCTAAAGCGTGTCTATTTGATAGCTCATCTTCGAGAATCCTTAAGAGGCTTTGTCTTTCAAGCTCTGTTTTAGAATTTGATGCATTTATGAAATCTGAAACCTTACCGTCACCTTTATGCTCATCATCCAATCTCCAAACCAAGAAGAACCAATGTACAGTTGCAGCTGTATAAATAAAAAGGATAACAATAGATATTTTGCTTTTATCTGATTCAAAAATTAAATTTAGAAGACCAAGGTCGTACGACATATAAAAGGCAAAAACTACAATAGTTAATAAGACAGTAGATTTTTGTAAAAGATATTGAGGATTTTCGTTTGTTAACACTAAATCATGTTGCCAATGGCAAGTAAATAAATTGGATTAGCTTCTAGTAGAATAACCAATAATTGGTAAATATAACAGGTCCTTGAATGAATAAGTCCAAAAGAGCATTAGTCATATCAGAATCATTAAATGAGCTTTATCCCAATCCTCCCATTCCTTTAAATCATGATTCCGTTTTTACTTTATTAATTGCAGTTATCCTTTCAGCTCAATGTACAGATATCAGAGTAAACCAAGTTACTCCGCTGTTATTTAAGAAAGCTAATAACCCAAAAAGCATGATTAAACTAGGGACAAAAGAAATAAAAAAGATCATAAAACCTTGTGGATTGTCTCCAAAAAAATCCAAGTCCATCCATGAACTTTCCAAGATACTTGTTAACAAACATAGTGGGAAAGTGCCAGAATCTTTTGAAGCACTAGAAGCTTTACCCGGAGTCGGACACAAAACTGCTTCTGTGGTTATGAGTCAAGGTTTTGGACACCCAGCATTTCCCGTAGATACCCATGTTCATCGTTTGGCACAAAGGTGGAAACTAACCAATGGAAAGAATGTGAAGCAGACAGAAAAAGACTTAAAGAGAATTTTTCCCCAACCTGATTGGAATAGATTGCACATACAGATAATTATGTATGGTAGAGAATTCTGCACTGCAAGAGGTTGCAATGGCACTTCTTGTGCAGAAAAGCCTTGCTCTATCTTAAATTCAAAAAGAAAACGACCTATTACTATTGTAAAGGCCTAAACTTTTCAATATTTGGTAAAGCTGCATAAACTTAAGCATAATTCTTATCTTTACAAGGAGAATGAGAAAAGAACATTCTCATGAAAAAATTAATATTATCTAGTTCTTTGTGCCTTACTTTACTAACTGCCTGTGGCGGCGGAGGTTCTTCAGAACAGCCTGCTATTCAGTCAAATAGTAATTCAGCCCCAATAATAAATAACTTACCTACTGAGATAGAAGTAGATGAACTACAGGTGGATGTAATTTCTGTCTCGGCAACTGATCCAGATGGAGATAATTTGCGTTATGACCTATCTGGAGATGACTCGGGTTCTTTTAATATTTCTGGCAGTGGAGAAATAACTTTTAGAGAAGAGCCAATTTATGAGATCAATAATCTTTATAATATTACCGTAAATGTTTCCGATAACATTGTTACAACTTCACAAACCATCAGTATTTATGTAATAAAGGTTTGTACGAGTACCTTGATAGGATTTTCTGTGTGCTTTGGTGAAGAAAATACCACTTCTTATTACGATAGGGATGAAGATTACCCCACTTGGGATGACTGGGATGGAGATTGTCAAAACAATAGGCATGAGGTTTTAATCTCTGAGCATATTGATGACGACACCCTATATCCTCTCACCTTTACTGAAAATAACCAGTGTAGTGTAGCTTCTGGAAAATGGTATGACCCCTATGATGACACTTACTATTATTCTGCGAGTGATGTTCAAATTGATCATGTTGTGCCTTTATACGATGCTCATAAAAGTGGAGCTTGGTATTTTCCAAAATTAAAGAAAAGAAGGTTTGCAAACACGCTTGATGTGCCTGAACAATTAATGGCAGTAGGGGCCTCTTCAAATGCCTCAAAAAGTTCCTGGGATCCTTCTGGATGGTATACCTCTCCTGGTTGGAAGCCCAACAACCAAGCTTACCATTGCCAGTACTTACAAGACTGGGTCAAAATAAAATCTATCTATAGACTAAATATAGATTCTGCTGAAAAAGCAGCTATAGAACAGGCATATTCAGACTGCTTGAATTAAGCACTGAGATGTTTTTGCTCGTTAGGTATAATTAGATTTTTTAACTAATAGAAAATAAATGCTTTCAAATACCCAATCCATAAAAGATTACGATCCAGACCTTTGGAAAGCCCTTAACGGAGAAATAAATCGGCAGGAAGACCACATAGAGCTTATAGCTTCAGAAAACTACGCTTCTAAACGAGTACTCGAAGCTCAGGGTTCCGTTCTTACCAATAAGTACGCTGAGGGATACCCGGGAAAAAGATACTACGGAGGATGCGAATTTGTTGACATTGCTGAAAGCCTTGCTATCGAAAGAGCTAAGGAACTTTTTGGTGCTGACTTTGCAAACGTTCAGCCCCATTCAGGTACTAGTGCAAACCTAGCGGTCTATATGGCTTTATGCGAGCCTGGTGATGTGATTCTGGGAATGAGTCTTGATCATGGTGGTCATTTAACTCATGGAACGAAGGTAAACTTTTCAGGGAAAACCTATACAGCTTTTCAGTATGGGCTCGATAAAGAAACCGGTGAAATCGATTATAAACAGGTCGAATCGTTGGCAAAAAAACATAAACCCAAACTCATAATTGCAGGTTTTTCTGCATATTCCGGCATTGTTGATTGGGGGAAATTTAGATTAATTGCTGATGAGGTAGGAGCTTATTTACTAGTGGATATGGCACATGTAGCCGGACTTGTAGCTGTAGACCTTTACCCTACTCCTATTCCATACGCCGACGTTGTCACGACGACTACGCATAAAACTCTAAGAGGTCCAAGAGGGGGTCTTATTCTGGCTAAAGAAAATGAAGAACTTCACAAAAAAATAAATTCGTCAGTCATTCCTGGTTCTCAAGGAGGTCCCTTAATGCATGTCATAGCTGCAAAAGCAGTATGTTTTAAAGAGGCCTTAGAACCTGAATTCAAACAATATCAAGCTCAAGTATTAAGGAATGCTAATAAAATGTGTCAAGTATTGCAGGAAAGAGGAGTTGAAATAGTTTCGAATGGTACAAAAAACCATATGTTCCTTGTCGATCTAATTAAAAGAGGCGTTACAGGAAAAGATGCAGAAGAAACTCTGGGTAGATCAAATATTACGGTAAATAAAAATGCAATTCCTAATGACCCTCAATCACGCTTTGTTACAAGCGGGCTAAGGATTGGGACTCCAGCGGTAACTACAAGAGGTTTCAAAGAAGCAGAAGCTTCTAAGGTGGCTTCATGGATATGCGATATACTCGAAGATCTAGAAAATGTGAAAGAAATTGATAGAGTGAAAGCTAAAGTTATAAATCTATGCGAACAATTTCCAGTTTATTCTCTTAAAGGCTAATTATGCATTGTCCTTTTTGCAGCCACACTGATACCAAAGTTATAGACTCTCGTCTGATAGCGGAAGGTCTTCAGACCAGAAGAAGAAGAGAATGTCCATCATGTGGAGAACGATTTACAACCTTTGAAACGGCTGAATTATTGATGCCCAAGGTAATTAAATCTAGAAACAATATGCGAGAGCCTTTTAACGAACAAAAGTTGAGAGAAGGCCTTAACAGGGCATTAGAAAAAAGACCAGTAGGAGAAGAAGAGATTGAGACTCTAATAGAGGACGTAAAAAAAGACATACGCTCTTCGGGAGAAAGGGAAGTTCGATCAAGGTTTATAGGAGAAAAAATTATGAAGCGTTTAAAACAATTGGATGAAGTTGCCTTTATAAGATTTGCTTCTGTGTACAGAAGATTTGAAGACGTTACTGAATTCAGTGAAGAAGTTGAGAAGCTAGTTAAAGATTAGCTTCAATATCTTGGATCTTTATGATCAAACCAGTAAAGACTTCTTCACCAACAAGATCTAGAGACAAGGTCCTACAAACTCTTTATGAATTAGAAGTGGGTGGACAGGAACTAAAGGAAGTATTAAAAAACTATTCTTCAGAAAAATCTAATCCTTTCTATCAAGATATGTTAAAGGGAGTGATCACCGACCAAGTAAAGATAGATAAAATCGTGGAAAAAAACTTAGATAGACCTTTTGAACAACTTGACCCCATAGAAAAGAATGCTCTCAGGATTGGCTTATATGAACTGATAAACCAAAAAGTTGATCCGGCCATTGCGATTAATGAGTCTATCCGCATATCTAAAAAATACGGTTCAATTGGAGGTTATAAATTGGTCAATGCTGTATTAGATAAAGTGGTTAAAGAGAATCAGATTTAAATTTTACAAAGATTGGGGATGACCAAGCCCTTTCTTCAGTTAAGGATAGACAGTCACCCATTCCCTTTCCTTTTGGATCTCCACAAAGATTAACTTTTATACATCTACCATTTTGATCTAATTCACATTCTAAGCCACTGGCATTAATGGCTTCACTTGGTTCCTGCACAGCCCTGACGTAATAGACTATTTCCCTGTTGCTGCCTTCAAATTGTTCGTCTATAAACTCAACCTGACAGCCCTCTTGTGATGGCTCGCATTCAAATGTTCTCCATGGATCTTCTATCAATGCATTGATTGGTTCACCTTCATAAACTTGAGGCCTTATTCTAATTACTTCAATCTTAGAGATATTCTTTCTTTCGTCAGATGGATTGAAACATTCTCCCCTACATAGCCTCTCTAACACCTCGGAACCTAGATTGTCCTTATCTAACGGACTGCATCCAGGTAATTGTTTCTGCGCCCCCAGTGCTTTCACTTGGAATTTTGGAGAAGAAGACATTTCAGTTTCAGCACCCATGGGAATAGATAATCCACCAGGGTGATTTACTAAATCAAACCAGAGTAAGATTCTTTCTCCACTGGTTGCGTAAACCTCACGGTTACTTAAAGCCCTCCAAATCTCTTTCCTATTTCTTGACTCGGCATGCGCAGCCACCAATCCTCCCGTATAGAGAAAAGAAGAAGCTCTTTCAGATTGAAGAGGTAGGGTTACCTTGGAACACTGGATGCCATAGCACTCCAGTTTGGAGTCAGGATCAAGATCTAATTTTTGTGCTAAAGGCAATTTAGGATCAGATAATCTTGGATTCATAAAGTTTCTACCTGTTTCGCTTTCCATATCAACACGAGATTCAGTATTTAATTTCCTTTTACTTTCTTTATAACCTGTCCCCGGTCTGGCCTGATGGTTATCACTAGAACCTATAAAGCCATACCTGAATCTTAAGGGTTCTTGAGTTGAAAAATCCGTAAGTGCTAAAGCATATTGAGCTGACATTTTAGGTCGATAATCAAAAGCTGGTAAAAAGCAATCTTTGCATTGTCCTGAGTCTTTCCACTCCATAGGATCGTATCCCGGTACAGTCAATAACCCTAATGGATTGGAACTCACAAATATTTGTCTAGCTTCTATGGCTCTTTTATTACATTCTTCATCAGATCCTGATGCTACTCTACATCTCTCCCTGATAATTTCTCCAGCTTGGAAGCAATCTGGTAAATAACTTTGACTGGGCTGATTACACAATAAGGTCTCGTCATTTTGAACCTCCATTGGAGCCCAAGGTCTATATTCCTCAGAATTTCCATGCCCTGAATAAATTTCTATAAGTTTATTAAAGGAAGCATTATGTGCTTTCGGGTTCAGTTGTAAGTCCCAAGAAGTTAAAGGAGGAGTTACACTTCCCCATGCACTTCCATGTGGGATGACTAATATATCTAAATTTAATTGTTCAAGTTTTCTGAATAGCTCTGAAGAGGTTTCTGCTTTTTCATAACAATCTGAATTGCGGTTGAATGCTTCTCCTTGCTTACAATCTTTAGAGGCTTTTGCAACTAAGGATTTGAATCTCCAGTCCAAATAATGTTTTCTATTAGGAAAATCTAACAGTACCGCACCGGCAGTTACCAGAGTAGTACTACCGAAAGCAAAGCTATTAAAAGCTCCTGAATTAGTTGAAATAGGCATCGAAGGCACTTCTTCTTTATTTATACCTCTAATAATTATGTTCTTATGTCCATAATGAGTATCTTTATTCACACTGGCTTGAGTCCACTCCCAACCTAAGAAAGGCACTATAGGTGGCTCGTCTAAATCGTCAGATACTCGAGCACAGTTTTGAATTGAGTCTAGGCTATCTTTCCATTCTCTTTTAGTTAACCACTCAGCATGATCAGTAACTGCAAAGAAATCTAGATTCGAACAAAATCGAGCAAAGTTGCATGCATCAGCTACCGGATGGGTTCCTTCTCCATTTGCGATAGGGAGATTTAACAATAATGCATCAAACGAGAAAGTCGTATGAACATGCAAATCACCAAAAAGTATCATTTTAGCTGTGAGCTTCTCACTAACTTCGTCTTCCTCTATAAGGGTAGAGCTAATTTTATTAAGCTCAATAACCTCTCCAGGGCCTTGATAAACCCCGAACCAATTAAAGAATATCCCTATCAACAGAAATAAAATTGCGGAAAGGATGGAAGCAAAGGCATACAGTAGCCACTTCCTTAACTGTTTAGCCATTTGCGAGCCTAGCCAGAGGATGGTTTAGATTCTTTTATAGAGTAGTGTTTTAAGCTTTCCGACTCGACAAAGTAATAAGGTCTATTTGGTTTTTCCTTTAAAAGCTGAACTTTGAATATTTTGCCTTTTCTATAGCTTTCAAGAAGTTTTATTGTCTCTCCTCTTTTAACTTTATAGAGATCTCTAACATCAACAATCAAGTGGTAAGGTGAATCGAGAAATTGTCTATTCAAATTGATATTTATTGCATCATTTTTATGGTGATACAAAACAACTGAAGAGTGTCCCCCCAATTTGAGCTCGGTACCAACTTGATAAACTATGTCATCGTTTGCCAGTAAAGCCAACGAAAGCATACCCAGTAACAAAGTAAATAAATAATTCATTTCTTTAAGGGATATTCTCTGATAATTGTATCCTCTCGTCTAGGACCGGTAGAAATCATAACTACAGGTGCTCCACAAAGTTCTTCGATTTTTTTTATAAAAAAGACTGCAGTATCATTAAGATCTTCAAACCTGCTGATTCCTGCTGTTGGCTCCTGCCATCCTTCCAGTTCAATATAGATTGGCTGGACATCTGACAAAGCCATAGACTCTAAAATCTCTTCATTAGATAAAGAACTAGAATAATCTACACATATCTTAATAGTTTCTAACCCATCAAGAACGTCAATCTTGGTTAGGCATATACCATTTATGCCGTTTAAATAGACGGAGTGAGATAAAAGAACTGCATCCAGCCAACCACACCTTCTTAGCCTTCCTGTAGTAGCACCAACTTCTTCTCCTTTCTTGGCTATCAAATGACCAATTTCACTGTTATGGCCTAACTCAGTAGGAAATGGACCTTCACCTACTCTAGTGGTATATGCTTTTGAAATTCCTAAAGAATAATCTATCTGTGTTGGACTTATCCCAACTCCTGATGCTATTCCACCCAAAGAAGAATTGCTAGAAGTTACAAAAGGATAAGTTCCTAAGCTGTAATCCAACAGAACTCCTTGCGCTCCTTCAAAGAGAACTGTCTTTTTGTCCTCTTGGAATTGCTTTATGTCTGAAATTACATTTCCAACAAAAGGCCGGAGCCTTTCAGCTTGTTCCAAATTTTTATCTAAGAGTTCGTTTAAATCTTCTTGTTGATCTTCAGCATGTCTTTTAATTAGAAAATTATAAATGTCTAGAGCTTCCTCTAACTTAACCTTCAAGACTTTAGGATCGTATAAATCAGCCACTCTTATGGACCTTCGACCAACCCTATCTTCATAGGCAGGTCCTATTCCTCTTCCAGTAGTACCAATTTTGGTACCGCTTCTTGACCTTTCTCTAAGTTGATCTATTTTGATATGGTAGGGTTGAATTAAACAAGACGCATAGCTAATGACCAATCTTTCTCTAATATCTCCAATGAACTCAAAAGCATCATCTATTTCTGAGAATAGCGCATCAAGACTGATAACGACTCCTCTGCCCAAATAACACTTAATGTGTTTGTGGCATATCGAAGAAGGCAATAAATGAAATACAACTTTTTTTCCACCTACTATAAGAGTATGTCCAGCGTTGTGGCCACCTTGATACCTAACAGCAGCATGAATATCTTTTGATAACAAGTCTACTACTTTGCCTTTACCTTCATCTCCCCATTGCAAGCCAAGTAAAGAGATTGAATTAACCATTTTTAAGATTTACAGAAAGCACCCATCCAACAGGAAGACTCCAAGGAATTTTCGAGGTCAATAAATTTTAAGGAGATGGCTTAATCTAGTTTAGATCGATCAAGATACTTAAAGAAATCGCTGTCAGGGTTAATTAATAAAATATCTCCCTTGTTCTCAAAGGTTGCTTGATAGGCCTTAAGACTCCTAGTGAAGTCATAAAATTCAGGATCTTTAGAAAAGGCTGCAGCATAAGTTGCAGTGGCGGTGGCATCACCGTCGCCCTTAATTATCTCTGCTTCTCTGTACGCATCTGCCACTATCACAGTCTTATCTTTATCAGCAGTAGCCATAATTTTCTCCGCTACCTCATTACCTTGTGCCCTCAGTTCTCTTGCCAGTCTTTCTCTTTCAGTGCGCATTCTGTTGTAGACTGATTCACTTACATCTTCAGGTAGATCTATTCTTTTTACTCTTACGTCAACAACTTCAAGTCCTAACTCTTCTTGAGCAATGGTGTTCAACTGAGCGGTCAGAGAATTCATGAGTTGATCTCTTTCACCAGAAACTACTTCTTTGACTGTTCGGATACCAAACTCATTTCTAAGGCCTGAATCAAGTCTTTGAAATAGAAGGGTACTGGCAACAGCTTCATTTCCTTGAGTTGCAGTAAAATATTTAGCAACATCTTTTATTCTGAATTTCATGAAAGAATCTACTACCAGAGCTTTCTTTTCTGAAGTTAGGTAACTTTGTGGTCGTTGATCAATTGTCAAAATTCTTCCATCAAATTTCCTAACCGTATTGAGTATTGGAACTTTAAAATGAAGTCCTGGAGCCACATCAAACTCGACTATTTCCCCAAATCTTAATAAAACGGCCCTTTCCATTTCACTAACTACATAAATTGATCGAGAAAGAATAAGCACAGCAAGAAGTAGAAATGCTGAAATAAGAATGTTGGATTTTTTCATTTATATGCCTCTACCTTCTATTTCTCTTTTGGATCTCTGCTATAACTCGATTAGTTAATTCTCTAATTGAGGATTCACTTGCTGGACCTGAGGGTGGAACTGCGATTGTCACTCTGCTTTCTGCCTGATTGACAATTTTGTCTAAAGGGAGATAGAGGATGTTATTGCTTCCCTCAAGATCTATCAGCACCTTAGTACTGTTAGTCATAACAGTCTGAACAGCATCGAGATAAAGACGATTTCTTGTTACTACAGGAGCTTTTTGATATTCGGCAAGTAATAAATTGAATCTTGTAGCTTCACCTTCAGATTCAGCTACTACTTGAGCCCTGTAGGCTTGGGCGTCTTGGATCATCCTTTGAGCTTGACCTCTTGCCTCTGGTACCAAACCATTGGCATATGTCTCAGCTTCATTCCTTACTCTAACTTCATCCTCCCTAGCTTTAATAACGTCATCGAAAGCTGCTTGAACTTGATCGGGAGGAGAAGAGTCTTCTATATTTACAACCACTACTCTGATTCCCGTTTGATATCTATCAAGATATTCTTGCAAGCGAGCTTTCGTCGATATAGCTATTTGCTCCCTACCGACAGTTAAAACATCGTCCATATTTGCGCTGCCAACTACATGTCTTAAAGCGCTCTCAGTAGCTTGGGTTATTGTGTAAGTGTTAGTTGACCTCAAATCGGCTCTTCTGCAATTATCCTTATCTGGGCACCTAATTTTTAAAATATAATTCTCAGGATTGGTGATCTGATACTGGACGGATAAACTCACACTTACAATATTTTCATCTTTTGTAAGCATCAATGCAGTGTGCTTGTGAGGTTTTACTTGTACTACATCAACAACATACCAAGAATCTATAATTGGGGGATTCCACCTTAACCCGGGACCCTTTGTAGACACATAATCACCTAACCTAAGTACTACCGATCTCTCAGCTTGTTCTACTTGATAGATGCCCATGCCCGCCCATATAAGCACTATTAAGATCAAACCATAAAAAATATTCCGTTTCGAAAACCCTGCACCTGGGCTTCCTGATTTTCCTCCAAGAATACTGTTTAATTTTTTTTTGAATTTATTGATAAACTCATCAATATCAGGTGGGCCATCTTTCCTTCCCCAAGGATCTTTATCTCCGTTTCCATTCCAAGACATTAAATTACTTCCTTTTTAGTTTTTGATTCTATTCCTTTCTTTGAAATAAGTTTGTTGAGTTCCTTTTTATCTATTTCTAAACGTAATTGTATCAGACCTGTATCAGTAGTTCTTTCTTCTATAACCCTGCCTCGAGAATAAAGTTGGGCTCTTATATTTCCTAAGTTAGGTTGTAATTGAATCCACTGTTTAACTATAGTCTGATTCCTATTTAGATGTATAACTTTTATAAGCTCATCCACTCCAGTATTGTTTAAAGCAGATAGCCAGATTTCATTATTTGAGTTGGCTGGTAAGTTGTTAAGTTCACCTAGAATGGCTTTATCAGCTTTGTTGTTCACTTTTATTAGAGGAATATTTGATATTTCTAATTCCTCTAAAATTAACGATACTTGTTTTGTCTTATAACGAAAGTCTGGATCTGATATATCTACTACATGTATTAATAAATCTGCTGACTTCAGTTCATCAAGGGTTGCTTTAAAGGATTCGATTAACTGGGTAGGTAACTCTGAAATAAACCCGACGGTATCTGAAAACAACATATCATCTAATCTCGAAACAGAGTTTTTTCTAGTTACAGAGTCCAGAGTAGTAAATAATTTATTAGCCGTATAAAGTTGACTGCCTGTTAATAAGTTAAAAAGAGTAGTTTTTCCAGCATTCGTATAACCCACCAGAGCAACCAGGGTTTGGTTACTTTTCTTTCTTGAATACCTATTGAGCTTTCTTTGCTTATGAGATTTGTCCAGCTTATTCTTTATACTCTTAATTCTCTGATTTATAAGCCTTCTATCTGTTTCTAGTTGGGTTTCTCCTGGTCCCCTCAGGCCTATCCCTCCTTTTTGTCTTTCCAAATGACTCCATCCACGGACCAGTCTTGTGGATAAATGAGACAATTGAGCTAATTCGACTTGAAGCTTCCCAATATGACTTGTAGCTCTAGATGCAAAGATGTCTAAAATTAAACCTGTTCTATCCAGTACTCTCGCTTCTAACACTTTCTCTAAATTTCTTTCTTGAGAAGGAGATAAATCATGATTAAAAATTACTAAATCTGAATGTGATTCTCTTACTATATGTTTAATTCTTTCTGCTTTTCCTTTTCCTATAAATAAACCTGAACTGGGTTTGCTTTGGCTTGATAAATCCTCATAAGATATTTTGGCACCAGAGGAGATAACCAAGTCTTTAAACTCAGTTAAAGCTTTAATTGGAGAGAACCTTTCTCTTTGATTAAGAAAATCAACCTGAACTATAACGGCCTTCTCAATAAGTGGCTCCATTATCTCTGGCATTTTTTTAACCTTCAAACTTTAATTTACTCTTGATTAGATCTATAAAAACCTTAGGGTCTTGGCTGACCCAATTCAAATTTTTCCATCCTCTTAGCCAGGTCATCTGACGTTTTGCCAACTGTCTAGTAGCATTAATAGCTTTAGTTACCATTTCTTCATAAGACAGCCTCCCTTCTAAATAATCACAAACCTGTCTGTAGCCCACGCTCCTCATAGATACTTTATTTGAATCCATTTGCTTCATTTTTAATAACTTGTCTACTTCTTCTACCAGGCCTTCTTCTAACATTCTTAAGAACCTTTGCTTTATATTGTTTCGCAGAATTTCCCTACTTTCTGGTTTAATTCCAAATTGGAAAATATCATGAGATTTAAGTAACTCTCTACCTTGGTTGCCTTGTCTCCATTCTGACATCGTTTTTGAACTAATTAGATAGACTTCTAGAGCTCTCTGAATCCGTTGGGTATCATTGGAATGGATTCTTAAAGCTGATTCAGGATCTATTTTAGACAAACGTTTATGTAAATGTTGCCAACCCATTTTTTTTGCCTCTGTAACAATTTCAGCTCTTACTGTTTGATCTGCTGCAGGCATCCTAGAGATGCCACTAAGTAGCGATCTAAAATAAAGCATCGTTCCTCCAGCTAATATCGGCAATTTTTTAGACCTATGACATAAATCCATCTCTCTTGTTGAATCAATAACAAAAAGAGCGGTTGAGTAAGATTCCCACGGTTCAATGATACTAAGAAGTTTATGAGGATGTATCAGTAAAGTACTTTTAGAAGGTTTTCCGCTCCCAATATCCATTCCTTTATATACCTGTACTGAATCGACATTAATGATTTCAGATGAAATCTCTTCATTCAAAGAGACTGCTAAGTCTGTTTTCCCAACTCCTGTTGGTCCCATAATAGTAATGACAGGTAACCTTTCTTTCATAAAGATTATTAAATTTAAAGGTAAACGTTACTACAAAAAGAAAACCGACCACAAATTAACTTATCTGCAGTCGGTTTATGGGGTGAAATTAACTTATGTCGTAACTTCTTTCTTCATGTTCCGTAACATCCAATCCTTGGTCCTCAGAGTCTTCACTGACCCTTAGGTCTGTCACCAAACTTATGAGTTTGAGAATGAGCCAGGTTGCTACAGCTGTCCATGCAAATATTATCCCAATTCCTTTTAACTGTATGAGTAATTGAGCCATTGGGCTGCCGCCGGACTGGTCAGACAAACCCGAGCTACCTGAACCTAGAAATCCACTTTCCAAGCCTACGAAGCTGAGCATAATTATCCCTAACATTCCACCTACTCCGTGGACTGGAAATACATCTAAGGAATCATCTACACCAAATACTCCTTTCATGGCTAGTGTGCAGAAGTAGCATACTGCTCCTGCTAATAAACCGATTAAAAGGGCCCCTTCAGGTCCAACTGTTCCTGAAGCAGGAGTTATTGTCGCCAAACCGGCTACCATACCGGTGGTAATTCCAACAATCGTTGGCTTCCCTTGTTTAATCCACTCAAGGCCCATCCAGGTAAAGGCAGCTACTGCTGCACTAATATGGGTAACCAACATGGCCATGCCAGCATCTTCATTTGCGGCTACTGCACTTCCTGCATTAAATCCAAACCATCCCACCCAAAGCATGGCAGCTCCCATCATGACCATATTTCTGTTGTGTGGAGGCATCGGAGTGTTAGGAAAACCTTTTCTAGTCCCCAGAACTAAAGCTGCTACCAAAGCACCAGCACCACAGGTTAGATGGACCACCAATCCACCAGCGAAATCTATTACTCCTAGGTTTGCTAAGAGCCCACCTCCCCAAACCATATGAGCGGCAGGCAAGTAAACAATAGTTAACCACAGTAAAGTGAAAAGGCACATAACGGAAAATTTCATCCTTTCAGCAAAAGCACCCACAACTAAAGCGGGTGTGATAATTGCAAAAGTCATCTGAAATATAACAAAAACTGACTCAGGAATAGTTCCCACGAGCGTTCCCCGTCCAACACCTGACAGAAATGCTGCACTTAAATCTCCAATAAACAGTCCGTCTCCCTTAAAGACTAGACTATAGCCATAAACTACCCAGACTATTGACACAAGACAAGCGATGGTAAAGCACTGCATTAAGACAGACACAGCGTTCTTACTTCTAACTAATCCTGCATAAAATAAAGCTAATCCAGGTAAAGTCATAAACAGTACTAAGGCAGTTGAAGTTAGCATCCAAGCAGTGTCCCCAGTGTCTAGACCCTCTGCGGATGCTGATAAAGAAAATAAACCTATTGCTAATAATATTAAAAATCTTTTAAACATAAAATTCTCCGTTTATATAAACTACAGCGCGTCTTCGTTTAACTCGCCTGTTCTAATTCTCAAAACTTGATCTAAGTGAGAAACAAATATTTTGCCGTCTCCAATCTTGCCCGTATTTGCAATCTTCGATATGGCATCTATCACAGATTCTGAATTTTCGTCACTGACCGCTATTTCAACTTTTGTCTTTGGTAGAAAGTCAACGACATACTCCGAACCTCTATAGAGCTCGGTATGGCCTTTCTGCCGACCAAATCCTTTGACATCAGTTATTGTTAAACCGGTAACACCCACTTCTGTTAAAGCTTCTCTGACTTCATCTAGTTTGTAGGGTTTAATTATTGCTGTTATAAGTTTCAAGACGTACCCCCTTTAATTAATCGTAATAATCGTAAAAAAAAGACACCCACATTTATTAATATGCAAGGTTTATGCCAAAGCTTCGCTTAACTAAAACCTAAGTGAGCAGATGTTCTAGGTTCTGTTTAGGTGCGGATAAAAAAACTACGCACCAAAATACAGCAAATTTAATTCAATAGCTCTGATAGGTGAGGGTCAAGCAATTGATTGATTTTTGTAAGTGCCCCTCTATTTTTCTGAAAAACAAATTTGGAGGCTTCACCTATTTTCTTCATGTCATTAGGTGTTGAAATTAGCTTAATAAAAAAATTGGTTACATCCTTTTTCTCTGTGACCGTAAAAAGAGCTTTATTTTTTTTAAGCTCGTCAGCTATTTCTTGAAAATTTCTCAAGCTGCTACCTGAGCATATCGGAAGGCCTAAAGCCGCTGGTTCAAGTAAATTTTGACCTCCATGATCAATAAGACTACCACCAACAAAGGCAACATCAGAAACGGAGTAAAGAAAATTTAATTCCCCCATCGTGTCACCTAACAGGACTTTTGTATCTGCCTTTACATCTTCTTTTAAAGACCTTCTTGCTACAGTTAGATCAGTCTCTAAAATCTGTTTGTAAACATCATCAAATCTCTCTGGGTGTCTAGGAACTATTATTAGAAGAGCATTTTTTTCCTTTATTAAGATGTCTAAAAAAGAATCAAGAATAAATTGTTCTTCTGTTTGATGAGTACTTGCTGCTATCAACGTAGGCCTAATATTGTCATCTATTGACCAAGTTTCTCTTATAGAAGCAGAAATAGAATTTATTTCCTCTGGCACATCTTGATCAAATTTAAGATTTCCACATAAAAAAATCTCTTTTGTAGTGTTTATTTCTTTAAAACGTTCTGCATCAGATTCATATTGAGCTATTACTAAATCTATCTTATCTAATGCTGGCTTCATCAATAGCTTAACTCTTGAGTAGTTTGCTTTCGATTTCTCAGAAAGTCTTGCATTAACTAAAGAGACAAATATCTTTCTTTGTTTGCAAGCTTCGATCAGATTAGGCCATAACTCTGTCTCTAATATTAACAAGGCCTTTGGATTCCAAGTATCAAGAAAATTATTAATACACTTGGGAAGATCTAAAGGCATATATTGGTGTTTCACTCTACTTCCCATTTTATTAAGAAGGATTTGAGACCCAGTAGGTGTAGTTGTGGTTACTAATATTTCAGTGGTCTTGTAAGTTTCTAACAGGCTTCTGATAAGAGGGATTGAGGCGTTAACCTCTCCAACAGAAACTGCATGCAGCCAAAGCAAACTCTTATCTCCTGAGGGAGAATCAGAACTGTAGCCCAGTCTCTCATTCCACCTTTGAAAATAATCAGGACTTTTAAGACCTTTCCACATCAGTCTTAGAAAATAAATAGGAAGAGCTATATAGAAAATAGCCGTATAGATAAGTCTCGGCATAACTCTATGCTAACATATCAATCAATAAGCAAACGACCCATAACATGATCATAGTAACTGGATGTAATGGCTTTATAGGCTCCAATTTAGTTTCTCAACTCAATAAATTAGGCTTTAACAACATAATCGGTGTTGATGACCTCTCCAAGAAAAAAAATCTTATCAATATCGAGCACTGTGAAATAGAAGGGCTTTTAGATATAGAGGAGTTTGAAAGTAATTATCTTCTAAAAGACAAGTCCTTTAATGACGTCAATCAAATTTTTCACCAAGGGGCTTGCACAAACACCATGGAATGGGATGCTGAGTATATGATGAAAAATAATTTTTCCTTTTCACAACAATTACTTGATTTTGCTGAAAGAAATTCAGTTTCCTTTATTTATGCCTCTTCAGCTTCGGTATATGGAGGAGGAAAAAAATTTGAAGAGATTAGAGAAAATGAAAATCCAATCAACCTTTATGCTTTCTCAAAATATCTATTTGATCAATTGGTAAGGCAAAAAGTTAAAGCTAATAAAATACAAATCGTGGGCCTAAGGTATTTTAATGTTTACGGTCCCAATGAGTCTCATAAAGGGCAGATGGCAAGTGTCGCTTATCACCTTCATCAACAACTAAAAGAAGGCAATGATGTAAAACTTTTTGAAGGATCAGGTGGATTTGGTCCCGGAGAGCAAAGACGAGATTTTATTTATGTAGATGACGTAGTTAAGGTAAATCTCTGGTTTATGAATAACCCAGATGTTTCCGGTATTTTTAATGTTGGCACAGGAAAAAGCCAAACATTTAAGGAGGTTGCTAAAGCCGTTATTGAATGGCATGGGAAAGGCTCAATAACATACATTCCCTTCCCGAAAGAATTGATAGATTCTTACCAAAGTTTTACCGAAGCAAATATTGATAGGTTAAGGCAGGCAGGTTATCAAGAAGACTTCTTAGACGTTCAGTCAGGAATTAAGCTTTACTTAGATGAACTCCAAAACTGGCCCAAGAATGCAAGTTAAAAAAAACGAACCTCACAACAATATACCCAGACTTCAGACTTCTTTGTTTACCCCAAGGTATTTGTCAACCTGGATAGGAATGGGATTGCTCTATGTTTTAACTGTAACTCCTATTAGGCTACAACTCGCTTTGGGAAGCATGCTTGGATCCATCCTTATTAACTTCAGTCCTCAAAGGAAAAAGATTGCAGAAATAAATCTCCGCCTTTGTTTCTCAGATAAAACCGATGAAGAAATAAGCAAAATGTTAAATGAAACCTTCAAAGATCTGGGTAGAGGATTATTTGAGACAGGCATTGCCTGGTGGAGGTCAGATAACTTCGTAGATAACCTTATCACTAAATCTAATAATCTGGAGCTTCTTGATAAGGAAACCGAAGGAGTTTTAATATTAATCAAACACTCTACTCACCTCGAGCTCGATGTCAGAATTATTTCAAGAAGATTGAAAATAGGTGGAATGTACAAGATTCAAAAAAATGGTGTTATGAATTACCTAATGACAAGAGGTAGAAATAATTATGTGACTGGTGCTGTTACGAATCTTCAAACTAAAAGGGGGTTGGTCTGGCTTAAGAAAGGTTTGAAGTTTCTCTACGCTGCAGATCAGGACTACGGTGGGAAAGTTTCTGACTTTGTACCCTTTTTCGGTATCAAAACAGCTACCGTTAAATTACCGGGAGAACTTTGTGAAAAGGGAACGAGGGTTCTTTTTGCTAATGTTATGAGAGTGAAATCTGGTTATGAAATTTCTTTAGAGGATTTGGGTATCAACGAAAATAAAAAGGACTTTCTAAAGAAGATGAATGCTTATTATGAGGCCAGTATTCTAAAAACACCTACTCAGTACCTATGGATGCACAGAAGATTTAAGACCAGACCTGAGGACGAAGCAAATATCTATCCTTACTGGAAGAGGCGGGAGGAAAGAAGAGAGAGGAATAGAAAAAAAAGAATCTAAGTATCTAAATCTTTTATCCTCTTAATTAAATCAGAGGTTGAAAATCCTTTAAGAAGTTCTATTGTTTTTACCTGCCCCCCCTTAGAAAGTACCTCTTGCGATCCAACAATATCTTTGATTTTATAATCTTTACCCTTAACTAAAACATCGGGTTCTATTTGTTTTATTAGCCTTAGGGGAGTTTCTTCAGAAAAGGAAGTAATCCAATCCACGCAATCTAATGCAGATATTTGTAATGCCCTTTGTTTTAAGTTATTCAACGGCCTTTTATTGCCTTTAAGTTTCCTTACTGAGTTATCCGAGTTTAAAGCCACTATTAATCGATCTCCTAGCTTCTTAGCTTCCTTAAGATAAGTTATATGTCCAAGGTGTAATAGATCAAAACAACCATTAGTAAAAACGATTTTCTTGGAATCATTCTTGGCTTCTTTTACCAGTTCTTTGAGTTCTTTATTTGAAATAATTGACCCATCCTTATTTAAAAAAAGGCTTAGTTCAGCTAAAGAGGGAGAAGCTGTTCCCGACTTACTAATTACTATTCCGGCGGCTATGTTCGATAACTTAACGGAATCTTCTAAAGTCATTCCACTGGCCTTAGCCGACGCTAAACTGGCAATCACCGTGTCCCCAGCGCCGGAAACATCGAAAACGTCCCTTGCTTCTGTAGGGAAGTCAGATCTATTTACCTTACCTTTGGTTTTTTGGAATAAAGTCATTCCTTCCTGGCCTCTCGTTATAAGGAGGGCTTCTAGACTCAACCTCCTCATTAACCGCTTCGCTTTATTGTTTAGATCTTGTTCACTCGAAACACCCCCAACTTCGGTAGAAAACTCTTGGAGATTGGGAGTGATGATATAAGCCCCCTTGTACTTACTAAAGTTATTACCTTTAGGGTCTATAAAGACTGGAATCTTTCTTTTGTTTGACTCTTTGATTAGAAAAGGTATATCTAAAAGGGTGCCTTTCCCATAATCGGAAAGAATAACCGCATCAAAATTCTTTAATTTATGAGAAAAGAGTTTTTTCGTTGAAAGCCATTCTTCTTTGGTAAAAGATTCTTCTAGATCAAGGCGAAGTAATTGTTGTTGCCCAGCTAAAAGACGAGTTTTACTTACGGTCATCTTGTTAGAGGAAACAAGTGAGGATTTGATTGATTTATTTCTTAGTAAATCTTTAAGCTCTCTGCCGGCTGTATCTTTGCCAGTCACACCTATAAGTTCTACCCTGGATCCTAAAGACTTAACGTTAACTGCAACATTGGAAGCGCCACCCAGTCTTAAATCTCTATGCTCAGGCTTTAGCACGGGTACAGGTGCTTCTGGAGAAACCCTATTGACCGATCCCTTTAAATACTCATCGAGGATAATGTCCCCAACTATGAGTATTTTGGCTTTTTTTAGCTGATAAAGATTCATAAAAAAATTATTTACTCATGAATTGATGGATACGGTCAATCAGATCCTGACCTAGTTCCATTGGCAGAGAATGAGAGGCCTCAGGGAAAACTTCAAATTGCCAATTTTTTCCCAGCTTTTTAGCTGCTTTTCTAGCCTTGGGTGTAAACGTTGAATTGATATCTCCACACATAACATAAACCGGGATATCCAGTTTTCTAAGATACGGCCATGAGTTCATATCAGTAGTCTGAAACGTTCTACTTTCCCATTCCGGAGCACAGGTCAGTTCCACCTTTTCTCCAGCAATTTTTTTGGTACCACCTTCAACGTAATCCTGTATCCAAGGCTTTTCCCAAGTTGAAAAGATACCTCTCCCATAATACGAATTAATCATCTCTTCTTGGCTTTCAAAATGCCGCCTTCTTTTTGAAGCTAAAGCGACTAATTCTACATTCCGGTTAAAGCCCAATTTTCTTTTGACTGAATATTTAAAACTTTCGTATGGACTGTACAAAACGGGCTCGAGCATGATTAGTTTTCTTACTTTGTCTTTACGTAAGCTGGCGACTTTGGCAGCGACTATGGCTCCCATGGAGTGTCCCGAACAAAATATCGGACCTTCTAGGGAGTCAACAAAATCCAGAGCATCCTGAAGATAGGGAGACCAGGTGTTTAATTCTTCAGGCTTAGCGGTAGCTGTTGAATGGCCGTGTCCTCGCTGGTCAAAGGATATAAAATTAATCTTATTTTGATGTTTACCTTCTAACTCTTTTATCAGCTGCCAGTAAGTCTGTCCGTTAAAACCGGTGGCATGAAAAAAAATTAAAGAAGGTGCTGAAGTCTCTAACGGAGAAGCAGAAATAAAAGAAAACTCCTCCCCTGAATCATTTTTAAATGAGCTTCTAATCATAAATGAGAGCGCATACTCTCATATTTTTGGTAGCATTTCTTATAATTAGCTCATGAAACTAGGAATTGATCCAAATGCAATAAAAGGCTTTTTATTAAAGAAAGAAGGAGAGTCTTTGTATCTTGCAGCAAAAAAATACTCAAAAAGGGGGCCTTGCTTGGAAATTGGAAGTTATTGTGGGAAATCAGCCTTGTATATAGGTTCAGCAGTCAAAGAAAATAATCAGCTACTTTACTCCATTGACCACCACAAGGGTTCCGAAGAACAACAACCCGGCGAAGAATTTTTCGATCCAGATCTTCTGGACGAAACCGGCAACAGCATTAATAGCCTGCCATTTTTTTTGGACACAATCAGTAAAGCTGGGTTAAAAGATATTGTTATTCCAATGGTTTCGACTTCAGTAGAAGTCTCTAAAGCATGGACCAAGCCCCTCGCCATGGTTTTCATTGATGGGGGGCACTCTGAAAAAGCGGCCAATGAAGACTACGATGCTTGGAATCCTCATATCATCCCAGGAGGACTATTGGCTATCCATGACGTCTTCCCCAATCCAGAAGATGGCGGAAGGCCTCCATTTAACATTTACACAAAAGCTAAAAAGAGCGGTTTATTTAAGGAAGTGGATATGATTGGTTCCTTGGCCTTGCTGGAAAAGCTCTAAGAGAATGATTTCGCGATTCGGAGCCTCTAAAATCCTTCAGCGGTTAATTCTCTTATTTTGCTTGTCTCTGGTCTATGGAAATTTAGCCTCTGCTGAGTCTAATAATCCCATAGAGCTCAAGTTACTCGTCTATAACACTCACGGACTCCCTGCAGTTTTTTCAAAAGACGATCCAGTTCGGCGCTTCCCTGAAATAGGAAAACAAATACGCCGTTATCAACTTTCACTTCTCCAGGAAGATTTCGCACACCATGAAGCACTTCTAGACAGTCTCCCCAAGAGCAGTGTTGCCGTACGTGGCAACAAAAGCCGCTTCTCACTCTGTCCCTTTTGCTCAGGATCAGGGCTAACGATGATTTCAGACCTTCAACAAGAATGGAAGCTCGAAATCCAGGCAGAGGCTTTCAACACCTGTTCGGGCTGGTTGCGAGGTTTGAATGACTGCTTTGCGACTAAAGGCTTTCAACTTTCGCGTATGGAGACGCCTTCGGGAAAGCGCTTCTTTGTTGTAAACACACACCTAGATGCTGGTCGCAATGCCTCGGACCGACAGGCCAGAAAAAACCAACTCAAACAAATCGTCGCTAAAGTGCAAAAAGAAGCAGCTGGGGAGGCTCTCATCATTGCTGGAGATCTTAATCTTGATTGGGAAGATCCCGAGGATCGTGCCCTCTTAGAGACATTTAGAAAAGAGCTTGGACTCATAAATTCGGGTCAAGAGGTACAAGCTGACAGAGGATGGCCGATTCTAGACTACATTTTTTACCGCAATGGGAGAGCAACAACTCTTGAGGTTCTAGAAACCGGTGAAGATAAGGCATTTAAAAACGATGTGGGTCCGCTGAGCGACCACCCGGCTCTTTTTATAAAACTATTGATATATTAGGCTATTTATTATTATCCCTACTTTCTCTTTTTTTTAAATCTCTGGTGGGCGTAAAATCTTTAGGTCTATATTCTTTTGGCATTTCAGTTTCTTACAAACAGTCTATTTCTCCTAGACCCCTTATCTCTCCATGTCTTATCTTCTTTTAACCCTGTACTTTCTAGCAAAATATTCATTTTCTGGAAATGGTCTGCAAGATTTTTTCCTTCTATTTCAACTAATATGGACTTGACAGTTTCTAAGAGATTAATGGCTCCCTCTAATATCGCAGGTTCTCTTCCATCGACATCAAGCTTTATGTGATCAGGCCTTGTACTGCCAATTAGTTCTGTTAAGTCATCAAGTTTTATTGAGATAATAGCTTGCTCTCCACCCACTTTAAAAGCACCAAATTGGTTTTCAGACTTTTCAATACTATTGTGGGAAGCTCCAGATTCTGTGTCTTTCATGAAGAGTTTCATCAATTTAGTTTCATTCGAGGCAGCCAAGCAATAGGCTTCAATTTTTTCCTCTAGGCCATTCAGCCTTATATTGGCATTCAAGGTGGCGAAAGATTCTGCTGAAGGCTCTAGGGCAATAATCTTTGTATCTTTGATAAGTGCGGCATAGAGGCTAAAGACACCAATATTAGCTCCAATATCAATTAGGACTTCCCCAGGTTGTAGAAATTTTGATATCCACTCAAAAGTTTCTGGTTCGCCTTTATCATCTTCAGGGCCCCTTGGAATTGATGCAGCAGAATCTATCCGAAAGTTTAAATTCCCTCTATCAGTTTCAATAGAAGTTCTTTCCTTTAGTTGATTAGAAATCCTAGCATGAGTTTTTTGCCTAACTCTTTTTTTCATAACAAAGGTTAGGGTCTTTATCAAACCCACCATAACTTTAGAAGTTTTTTTACTAATATCCTTTCTCGCTTAATTTTTCAAAGATAGCGAACACTCTAACTCATCCACATCATTCTAATAACCATCAGGAAGAGCAATGTGCCTATTTTCGGTCAAGGAATTTTATCTAGTAGTTTTGTAAAGTTATCCATGAGAAAAAGTAAGTAAGGTTACGAATAAGATACCACCAAGAAGTGCCACCACGGAACAAAGAACAAAAGTCTGAATAAAAATCCAGGCTTTATTACCTAATGAAAGTTCTTTCTCCCTTGTGAACCACAAACTCAGAACCAAACTAACCAGGCCTGTTATCCCACCTAAGAAGAATATAATTGGTATTGAGATTGGTTCCATAATTAGTTAAGGCCAAAGAGATTTATTTCCAGTTACTATCCTCCTAATAATCCAAGCAGTTGGAAAGCCAAGTAAGAGCCAAGCAATGTTCATAATCTTCCATCTATCTAGCAGGAAATTTATGAGTCCTTCCACCATGAGAATAATTGCAACTACTGTTATTAGAATACCTGACCAGTATATAACTAACATCAGCCTATCTTTCATCAATCAAAACTCTCCAACACCACTATACCAACTTAACTTCTCTGAATAAAAGATTGGTTAATAGAGCTAGGTGGGTTTTGAGACAATGGTGAAATAATGATTTACTATAAATATATGAGAAATTTAACATTACTCATCTTTTTGTTTCTATCAATGAACATTTTTTCAAAACCAGTGTTTATGGACTGTAAATACGAAGCTTATGGTGATAAAAAGTCTTTAACTGTGAGTTATGAGATTGATATTGAGAAAGGCACAGCAGCAGTTATTTTTAAAGTGGGAACTGGTATGA
>ENA-ORDI01000085-ORDI01000085.1-marine-metagenome-genome-assembly--contig:-NODE-85-length-61289-cov-7.966771_pt1 | contig 61289 bp, 49 predicted proteins | sample MGYA00248628_ERZ508525 | MGnify/ENA primary metagenome ERZ508525 (study PRJEB26195, sample SAMN05422138) | marine metagenome | isolation source: East of Porto Seguro, South Atlantic Ocean | place: Atlantic... | reverse complement strand
CACGCCGGTCCCCGTATCATTAACGTTAACCTCCACAGCACTCCCGGGTGGCGCTATACCCTCTCGCTATACCTGCGATCGTTTCAACATTTCACCGCCCCTTTCATGGGGCACACATCCGGAAGGGACCGTCACCTTGGTCATTCTCATGGATGACCCAGACGCCGCGGGAGGGACCTGGGTCCATTGGGTCCTGTTCAACCTTCCGTCCAAAACCAACAGCTTACCTGAGGACCAAACCCAGACTGCCCAGCTCTCCAACGGGGCAACCCAAGGAAACAACAGTTGGGGCAACGTTGGATATGGTGGGCCTTGCCGCCCTGACTCCGAGCAACACAACTACCGGTTTACCGTCTACGCGTTGGACTCGACCCTCACCCTTCCAGCGGGGGCTAACTTCGATCAAGTACAAGACGCCTTGCAAGGGCACATAGTGGCCCAAGGCACCCTAACCGGCACCTACATAAAAACGGAAGATGACGACGGGGATGACGGCGGAGGAGATGATGACGGCGGTGGCGGAGATGATGGCGGTGGAGATGACGGCGGGGGGGTGGTGGTGGCTATTAAGGCGTTAGTGCGGCCTGTCGGACCCTAATACAATTGGTCGTCTCACACCTAGAAATTGGAAAGCTGCTCAAGGATATACGCCACGCTTCTCATCGCCGAAGGAGTGTTCGCGACGAAATCTTCAGGAAGCTGGTTCGCCGAGTCGGTCATACCCCGAACTTCCAAGAAAGGAACGCCGGAAAACTCGCAAGCTCTCGCCGCACCGGCGCCTTCCCAGGCCACAGCGAACGCCCCTGTGGCGGCACGGACTTGTGCCGCCTTATCAGGATTGACGACAGTCTCATCACCCGAAGCGATCGGTCCGAACTTTACCTGAAAGGAGTGGCGACGGATCCGGTTAGCGGTTTTGAGCGAGGAAAGGGACTTGGCGTCGCCTTTGAAGAGCGGCAGAGGCCGGCCGGGGATCCACGATTTGAAGTCATGCTCAATCGTAGCGGTAGCGACTACCACATCTCCTACGGCGAGGGCATCGAGCAAAGCCCCTGCCGACCCGGCGCAAACCACCAAACTTATACCTTCCCAATGGTCGATAATGTGTTGGGTGACCAGGGCCGTCTGAGCTTTCCCTAACCCACCTTGCGAAACTAGGATCGAGCCGCCGTAGCACTCCAGTGCGGATACCCGGCCAATAGTTCGTTCGAGGGTTTCAACGCCCGTTTCCGAAAATACCCCGACAAGCGCCTCGAATTCACGCTGTGTGGGCACTATTGCCAATATCGTCAAACCCGCCGCATCTCCTGATTTGCCGTTACCTCACCCCCTAAACGATCACATTCTCCCGCCTTAACTGGTCCACTTCCGCCTGGGTTAGGCCTCCCAGCGTGGTGAATATCTCGTCGGAGTGCTCGCTGTACATGGGGGCCCGGTTTATTTCTACTTGGGAGTCTGAAAGGCGGACCGGGCAGCCGATGACCGGGTACTTGCCCCGGACGGGATGGTCGACTTCCGAGATCATGCCGCGCTCGATCAGGTGGGGTTGTTTTATGACTTCGCTGGTGTCGAATACCGCGCCGCAGGGGACTCCCTCGCCGGCGAAGGCCGCCATGACCTCCCGCTTGTCCCGGGTGCCTGTCCAGTCTCGAATGATCTGGGAAAGCTCCTCGGAGTTATTCTGCCTTTCCTCGGGGCTGGCATACCGGGGATTCTCAATCAAGTCTTCCCGTCCCATGGCCCGCATCGCCGCGGTAAACATGCCGGGATTATCCGCGGGGATCATCATGTAAACGTAGTCGTTCATGCCGCCGGGAGCGCAGGCCACCAAACCGCCCAGACCACCGGTGTAAGCGCTGCTGGAGAATTCTTGGCGCGGCTCGGGCGCGCCGTCGCTAAGCGTGCCGGTGAAGCGGACCCTGGTCAAGTTCAGCACCGCTTCCTGCATGGCGACTTCCACCATCTGACCATGGCCGGTAACTCCCCGCTGCACCAGCGCCGCCAATATGCCGATGACCGTGTGCATTCCGGTGCCCGAGTCTCCCACGTTGGCCCCGAGGGGTGATGGCGGCCGGTCGGCCCACCCGGTGACGCTGAGAGCGCCGCTGGTGGCCTGGGCCACCTGTTCAAAGCACTTGTAGTCTGAGTAAGGGCCGAAGGAGCCGAATCCCTTTACCGAGGCGTAGATCAACCGGGGATTGATCTCCTTCAAGTCGTCGTAACCCAACCCCAGCCGGTCCATGGCGCCGGGCCCACGGTTCTCGGCCAAAATATCGGCGTCTTTGACCAAGGTCTTGAATAGCTCAATGGCCTTGGGGTTCCTGAGGTCCAGGGTGGTGCTTTTCTTGTTGCTATTGAGCAGCAGGAAGAAAAAGCTGTCTTTGTCGGCGTCGACCCGGCGTAGCCAGCGGGCCCGGTCACCCTTGCCGTCGGCCATCTCCACTTTGATGACCTCGGCGCCCAGCCAGGCCAACATTTGGGTACACGAGGGACCGGCCTGGTCGTGGGTCATGTCGATTACCCGGATGCCTTCCAATGCTTTTCCCATTTTATGACTCCTTTATATCTGTCTCAAGCGGTGGTTCGACAAGCTCACGACGAACGTTTTTTTTGGTTGTTCGTAGATAGATGTGTTACGGCGTCAGAATAACTTTGCCTCTGGTTCCCCGGCTAGACAGGTGCTGGTGGGCTTTGGCCACCTCGGACATGGGTAACACCTGGTCCACGATCAGTTTGGCCTTCCCATCGGCGAGCATGGGGAACAGTTCCTCCATCGCCGATTTGTGATCCAAACTTCCCACAGGAGAGCGGCCCATGCTGAAGCCTATCACCGTTCGGTTGGCTCCGGTAAAGTCCGCCGAAGCTATCGACGCCGGAGTGTTAGAGGCATTTCCGTAGGATAATAGCCGCCCATAGGCCGCGACGCAACGTACGCTCTTCTCCAAGACCGGTCCTCCCACGCACTCCAGCACCAATTCCACGCCGTTGCCGTGGGTTTCTTCACCTACGATTTCTTCGAAGTCGTGGGTGGTGTAGTTGATGGTTACGTCTGCTCCCAGAGAACTGCACAGGTCCAGCTTGTCCTGAGTGGAGGCGGTGGCAATGACTTTTGCGCCCCAGGCTTTGGCCAACTGAATCGCCACGGTGCCAACGCCCGAGGCCCCGGCCTGCACCAGAACCGTATCACCGGGTTGCATCTGGCCCCGGGTTTTCAGCAGATGGTAGGACGTTAGAAATACGATGGGCATTCCCCCGGCATGCACTGGGTCGATAGTTTCCGGATACGGAAAAACCAGGTTCCCGTTTACGGCAACGTATTCGGCTTGTCCGCCGGGTCCCATAGCCATCACCTGCTGCCCCACGGATATCCAGTCGACCGCGGACCCAACTTCGACCACCGTCCCCGCCGCTTCCAATCCTAGGGAGGAGGGCAGGTCGGGGCCGGGATAGTTGCCGCCCCGGCGCATGATGTCGGCGTAGTTGACCCCCGCCGACTCCACTTTGATGAGGACTTGGTGGGGCCTTGGCGTGGGTTGGGGAGTTTCCTCCCACTTGAGGACATCCAGGCTACCGAATTCGTTGATACGGACCGCTTTCATTCGTTTAGTCTCCTTATTAATTACCGGCGCTCATGAAATGTTGGGATTCGCCCCGATGAAATCGGGGTCACTACAAACGGGGGCAGCGATCTTCACCGTTCGTCCTGAGGCTTTCGAAGGACCAGTCCCCATGGCTAATTAAACAAATTTATCAGTAGATGTTGCGGGCGTTCCGCTCGTGACACCAGAGGTCACCAAACAACACCCAACCCTTTACTAGGAACCAAACCACTTGGCAATGCCACCCTGGACTGCGACCGTACGCGTCCCAGGGGTTCGGCGAACGATGTCTCTCGCCTGCAAAGCCCGCAATACGGCGGCGCCAAGTGCGCCTCCCACGTGCAACCGGCGCTCCGTCCAGTCGGTGCACCCGTAAGCGAACCGGCGTTTCGAACCGGAAGGTGTCAGATCTACACCCTTAGCGGCAAGGGTCTGTTGCCCTAACGGTGTCAGGCGGTAGGACACACGAGGCGAGTCTTGGCTTTCGGTCTGCTCCATCCAGCCTCGGTTCAGCATTTCGTCGAACAACGCTACCCCGGCGACACCGGCAAGATGATCGTAACAAGTCCGTGCCCGGCGCAAGGCCGTGTCGCGCCGCACTTCACGGGCTGCTTGGGCGCTGATCGGGGGTGTGCCAAGACTGGAAATCAATATATTCGCTCGCTCTTAAAAAATCAGGTTCTAGGAGTTCTCGCCGTATGCGATCTGGTTTGACCAGGGCCGATTCACCCCCATCCTAACCTTCCCCCTTTATGGGGAAGGGACTTGTTCTCTCCCACCCGTTGGGGAGAGTCAGTGTGGGGGTGTTGCTTCTCTCGTCAAGCCTGTCTGATATCGGTGACAGTGTACCCTATCAGGTTATCGTGTTGCATCACTCTAGTCGTTGGACGGCTGGGCCTTGGGACCGCTTTTCATGCTCAATGATATGCGTTTGCGGTCTATGTCTACCTCCAGGACAGTGACTGTAACCCGCTGATTCACTTTGACGATCTCGCCCGGATCGCGCACGAACCGGTCCGCCAGTTGGCTGATGTGCACCAACCCGTCTTGATGAACTCCAACGTCCACGAACGCGCCGAAAGCCGTAACGTTAGTTACCAGCCCCGGCAGCCGCATACCCGTTTCCAGGTCTTGAATGTTCTGCACGCTTTCGTCAAAGGCGAAGGGCTCAAACTCCTGGCGTGGGTCCCGTCCCGGGCGGGCCAATTCCGCCATGATATCCTTAAGTGTCGGAAGCCCTACCGTATCGCTGACATAGCTATCCAGATCGACGCGTGAGCGGATGGCTTCGTCGGTCATCAAGTCATTGACACTGCAGCCTTGGGTCTTGGCCATGGACTGTACTAACTTGTAGCTTTCGGGGTGGACGGCGCTGGCGTCCAGGGGCTGGTCCCCGTTGCCGATGCGAAGGAATCCAGCCGCTTGCTCGAACGCCTTGGGGCCAAGCCTGGGCACTTTGAGGAGGTCACGCCTAGACTTAAATCCGCCGTTGGCATCCCGGTAATCTTGGATCGCCTTGGCCAGGCTGGGGCCCAATCCGGAAACGTAGCTCAAGAGCTGGCGGCTGGCCGTATTGACCTCAACACCCACCCCGTTCACGCAACTTACAACCACGTCGTTCAGCTTGCTTTGGAGGAGACTCTGGTCGACGTCGTGCTGGTACTGTCCCACGCCGATGGATCGGGGGTCGATCTTGACCAGTTCGGCCAGAGGGTCCATCAAGCGCCGCCCGATAGATACCGCTCCCCGGACGGTGATATCCATGTCGGGAAACTCTTCCCTGGCGGCAGGGGAAGCGGAGTAGATCGAAGCCCCGCTTTCGCTGACCATGACGATCTGGATTCCTGAACCCAAACCCAGGCCCCGCAGAAACGTTTCCGTTTCCCGGCCGCCGGTCCCGTTGCCCACGGCGATGACCTGGGGCTGATGCCGCTGACAAAGAGCCAAGATAATCTGAGATGCTTCGGCAGCCTGACGCTCGCCCAGCAGATATATGGTCGTCGATTCGATGAACTTGCCCAGCGAATCCAGGACCGCTATCTTGCAACCCGTACGCAACCCAGGGTCTATAGCCAACAAGCTCTTCTGTCCCAAGGGCGACGCCAACAGTAGTTGACGGAGATTGTCGGCGAAGACACGGGTGGCTACCTCGTCGGCCCGCTCCTTGGCCTCGTTACGCGCTTCGGTCTCCAATGACGGCCCCAAGAGACGCTTATAGCTGTCCTGGATGGCCAGAGATACCTGCTGGGAACTGTCGTTGGAATGCTTTACGAACAGAGCTTCCAGTTCCGTCAGCGCCTCTTCCTCAGGAGGCAACAGATGCAGCGTCAACATGGACTCTTTCTCGCCCCGTAACATGGCCAGAACCCGGTGGGAGGGGGCCTGGGACAATGGCTCTCCCCAGTCGAAGTAGTCCCGGTATTTGGCGGCTTCGCTTTCCTTGCCCTGGGACAGTTTGGAAGTCAGGGCGCCCTTAGTCCAAAACAGTCTCCTGATCTGAGCGCGGGCGGTGGAGTCTTCGCTGACCCATTCGGCCATGATGTCCCGGGCTCCCTGCAACGCCTCGCCGGGGCTGGCGACGCCTTTTTCCGGGTCCACGGTCAAGGCTGCCTCAGCTGCCACGTCCATGTCTTCTTGCTGCCAAAGAATGCTCGCCAACGGCTCCAGGCCCTTTTCCTTGGCGATGGTCGCTCTGGTTCGGCGTTTGGGACGGTAGGGAAGGTAAATGTCCTCCAATGCCGCCAGCGTCTCCGCTGATTGAACTCGGTCCTTCAACTCCTCGGTGAGCAGGTCCCGCTCCTCCAGAGAAGCCAGGATGGCATCCATCCGGCTTGCCAGTTCCTTGAGCTGGGCCAACCTATCCCGAATCGACTCGATCGCCACTTCGTCCAGGCTGCCCGTGACCTCCTTGCGGTATCGGGCGATAAATGGCACCGTGGCTCCTTCCTCGATCAACGAAACTGTCGCGCGTACTTGAGTGGTCAGCAGGTGTAACTCGCCAGCGATCTTGGCGATAAAGCTTTGGTTCATTTCAGTTTGAGTAGTCAATTTCTTGCTGCATCCTTCTCATGCGCCTAATGTCTGGAGCGGCGGGGCATGCAACCATTATACTGAATAGACCCGACGGAACATCCGGAACATCGAAAGGACTGGATCCTCTGAATCTAAGTACTTACACCGACACCAGGCTGTTCTCCCGCCTCTTGCGCCAGGCCAAACCATACTGGCCGCACATCGCCGGGGTATTCCTGTTGGGCCTGCTGGCCACCCCCTTGATGCTGCTGGCTCCCCTGCCACTTAAGATTGCCGTCGATAGCGTGGTGGGATCCAGTCCGCTGCCGGGATTCATGGAACCGGTGACGCCGGATTGGCTATCGGGTTCTACGATCAGACTGTTGAGCCTGGCCGCCGGTCTCCAAGTGATGGTGGTCCTGTTTAGCCAACTGCACGAGTTATGCGGCCATGTATTGCGGGCGCGGGCCGGCGAAGGGATGATGCTCGAATTCCGGTCGGCCCTCTTCCGCCACGTGCAGCGCCTGTCTCTTTTGTTCCACGACACCCGAGGCACGGCTGACTCCCTCTACCGGATACAATACGACGCTCCGGCCATTCGGGATATCACCGTCAACAGCATCATCTCTCTGCTGTCGGCGGCGGTGATGCTGGTGGCTACTCTGGTTGTCATCACTCGTCTCGACTGGCAGCTTGCCCTGGTCGCGCTGGTAGTCTGCCCGTTTCTGTTCGTATTCGCCCGCACCTACAACCTGCGGATGCGGCCCCGCTACCGGGAAGTCCGGGGCATGGAGAGCTCGGCACTGCAGGTAGTTCAGGAGGTTTTGAGTGCGTTCCGAGTGGTGAAGGCGTTTGGCCGGGAGGACCGGGAGCAGGACCGGTTTGTGGCCCAGTCTCTAGTGGGGGTGCGCGCCCGCATCCGCCTGTCGTTAGCTGAAGGGACCTTCGGGTTGCTGGTCAACATGACTACGGCGATCGGCACGACGGCGGTCCTCTTTATCGGGATACGTAATGTTCAGGCAGGAGTCCTGTCGTTGGGTGAGTTACTGATGGTTCTGGCCTACCTGACCCAGCTTTACAATCCACTGCGGACCATCAGCCGGCAAGTCGCCAACCTCCAGTCGTCACTGGCCAGCGCCGAACGCGCTTTCCAACTGCTCGACGAGATACCAGACGTAACTGACCGACCTAGCGCCCGCTCCCTGAAGCGAGCGGCTGGAGAACTTCGATTTAACGGCGTGACTTTCGCTTACGGTGAAAACACGCCGGTGTTGCAGGAAGTGTCTTTCTGTATCGCCCCAGGCACCCGGCTCGGAATCGAGGGGAGGACCGGTGCCGGAAAGAGCACGCTGGTCAGTCTTGCATCCCGGTTCTACGACCCTAGTGACGGTGAGATTCTGTTGGACGGCGTGGACCTGAGGGACTACAAACTGGCGGACCTGCGCAACCAGATGGCCATTGTCCTACAAGACCCGGTGCTATTCTCTACGAGCATCGCCGAGAATATCGGCTATGGGCGTCCCGGAGCGGAATTCTCCCAGATAGTTGAGGCGGCCCAGGCAGCCAACGTTCACGAGTTCATCGCTGGTCTGCCCGATGGGTACGACACGGCGGTGGGAGAGCGGGGCATGATGCTTTCTGGGGGAGAGCGCCAGCGGATAGCGCTGGCCAGGGCGTTCTTGAAAGACGCGCCCATACTCATCCTGGATGAACCCACCAGCTCGGTAGACATGACCACCGAGGCCGGGATCATGGAGGCAATGGAGCGGCTGATGGTGGGCCGCACGACTCTGATGATCGCTCACCGGATCAGCACCCTGGACATCTGCGACGCCCGCATCGAGTTGGAACACGGGCGGATCATAAGCACGTCTGGGAACGTTGACCTGGCGCTCAACGTCTCTAGCCTTCAGATTGACGGTTAGCCGAGTACTAGCTCCAGCACTTCATTAAGTTCAGATATCCTCGTTCCCTTCCAATCCTCACGATTGCCTTTAACCGTATCGTACGGTGCTCGAATCAACACTGGGTCCATGCCGAATTCAACTGCGCCGGTCAGTTCACTACTCCCTCCATCTCCGACGTACAGGCATCTATCAGGCGCGACTTCCAAGCTGTCGCACACCATCCGGTAGATGCTGGGGTCAGGCTTCGTAAGTTTCACTTCGCAAGAGAAAATGGCTCCGTCTAACAATGCAGCGAAGGGAGTTTCTGGCCACAGGAGCGGGACTTCCGAAGAGCAGTCGCTTATGAGTCCTAGTCTGTATCCAGAAGCCTTCAGTTCCGTGAGGGTTTCAACTGTGTGATCTCGCGGCAGGAGAATACTGCGTAGATATTCAAGCCTAAGTTCCACGGCACGGGCTATTTGCCGAGGATCAGCTTCGACACCGATTTCGCGGCAAATGTGTCGAAAATATTCCTCCATCGAAGGAAATAATCCGGCGTCCCGCTCGTGAACCGTTTCGGACCACAGACGAAGCAGATCCGTCTCAGGGATTGACAATGTAGCGGCTACATTCGAAAGCGTTCGATTGTACTCTGAACGCGAGAAATCGAGGAACTCAGTATTGTCGACCAAGGTCCCAAAAAGGTCAAAAATGACGGCATCATATTTCATGGATCAGAGGTCCTAACCCTCAACTGAACATCGGTAAAGGCGGCAGTCACCGAATCACCAATTGGCCGGGGGTCGCCCGAGTATCCACCCTACCCTTTGTTGAGGGAAGTCAATAGGCCCACTATTTCAGAAGCGAGAGGGCGGGTGTGGGAACGGGTGCTAAATCAGAACCGGCTCGGTGTTCTTCTGGTAAACCTGGAAGCGGTGGCGGGTGGTGTCGGCGATGATGACCCGGCCTTTACGGTCGACCTTGACCGCGCAGGGCGCCCAGAGCACTCGCTCGGGTGTGAAGTCGCGGACACCGTTACGCTGGCGGATCATGTCCGGGTTGGACCTGATCTTATCCACGCCCCACTTGGACAGGCCGGCGTCGCCGGTGAATTCGCTGATGAAGCGGCCATCCGGGGTCAGTACCTGGACCCGGTTGTTCAGCCAGTCGGCCACGTAAATATCGCCGTCCTGGTCGACACAGACCCCGGCGGGGCGGTTGAACTGTCCGACGGGTACGTTGGATAACTTGATCCCTCCCATCTTCTGGACGATCGACGTGTCGCCGCCGGTCCCCGGTTGGCCGAAGGATGCCTGCCACTCACCCTGAGCGGTGAACTGCTGGATGCGGTCGTTGCGCCAATCGGCTACGAACACGTTGCCGTCTTTGTCCAGTCCGATGCCCCAGGGAGTGTTCAACTGGCCGGGACCGCTGCCGAAGCTGCCGAACTGACCCAGGTACTCACCGTTAAGAGTAAATCTCTGTACTCGATGGTTCAGGCTGTCCACCACGAACATCGTGCCGTCCTGGCCTATCGCTAATCCGGAAGGGCGGTTTAGCTCCCCGTCTCCCGAGCCGAGGATTCCCCAATCGCGGAGGAACTCGCCGTCCCGGTCGTAGACGTTGATGCGGTTGAGCCATTCGTCGGCGACGTAAACGTTGACGTCGGTGTCCACGGCGATGGAGATGGGCCAGATGAACTGTCCCTTCCCTTCCCCATAAGAACCGAACTCGGTGATATATTCCTCGCCCTCGTCGCCTAGGCGGAACACGTTGATCCGGGTGCCGTCGGAGCGAGACTCATAAGACCGGTTCACCACGTAGATCACGTCGTCGGGAGCCAGCGCCATGTCCATGGGATTTCGGAACCCAGTGCCCTGAAATTCGGACCGTCCGGCAACGAACATAAATGTGAAGGTCCGGTCGTTGATTCCCAGAAAAACGCTGGCCATGGCTTGCCTCCTTAGTGGTTGCGGGGCCTTTCCTAGGCGGTGGGTTGGCTTTGTTGCATAAGGTTAGGATGGGGGCTACCGCGTGTGCACGAAACCCATTCGAAACTCAGTCCTACAGAAAGTCCAGTTGCTCGTAGGTTCCACCAACGATGGGTTTGGCGTCCATGCCCATCCAGCGCTCCAGGATGGTGGAGTAGGCGGAGCGGAAGTCCACGTTGTGCTGCAGATTGCCGCCGTCTTCCAGCTTACCCAGTTCCAGTGAGGGATATTCGCCGTAGATGCCGCCCTTAACGTGCTCACCCAGGGCGAAGGCTACGCCTCCGCTGCCGTGATCGGTACCCGAGCCGTTGTCCATGGCCCGCCGGCCGAACTCGGAGTAGAAGAACAGCATCACGTTGTCGCTGATATTTTGTTCTCGTAGATCGGTCATGAAGCAGTCGATGTTGGTTGAGATGTCCATCAGTAGGTTGGAGTGTCCCACGGCCTGGTTGGCGTGGGTGTCGAAGATGTTATAGGGGGCCGTGGTGAACAGCACCCGAGTGCCGAAACCGGCGTTATGGACCTGTACCATGTCTTTCAGGTATCTACCGACGTCGCTGTTGCCGTACTCAACCGTGGAGCTGTACTTGCCGGGAGCCGTGCCCAAGATGTCGGCGCCCGCCATCGCTTCCAGGCCGGTGCGGCGTATATAGTCGTTGACGACACCTCGCCCTAGGACCGGGGAGTACATGCGTCCGAAAAGGTCTAGAGCCTGGTCCCGCTGGCCGGTTTCCTCGATATCGGTCAGCAGACCGTAACTGCTGAGATCGCCCACCGAAGCTACCGGGACCCCATCTTTTGCCATGGAACGGGGAAGTCCCCGTCCAAAGTTCACGCCGGTAAGGACGTTCTCTGCTTTGGGGTCTACTTCCTGAATCACGCTGCCTAGCCATCCGATCAAGCCCAGTTCATCGGGCTCGCAAGTGGCCCAGATATCCATGGACCGGAAGTGGGACAGGCTGGGATGAGGATAGCCGACGCCTAGTATGATGGCCAGCTTGCCTTCGTCCCAGTATTTCTTCAACGAAGCCATGGCCGGGTGGAAGGCCAACTCGTCGTTGATTGGGATTACTTGGTCTTCAGCAACGGCCAAAGTAGGGCGGTAATCCCGGTACAGGGGATTGGTATATGGAATCACCGTGTTCATGAAGTCATTCCCCCCGGAAAGGGAAAAGACCGCCAGGACCGGGTCTTTGTTAGTGGCAACCATAACTGCCCTCCATATATCTAACCGAACTGGTACCGCCGCGCGATAATTAGCGTTACCAATACCGTTCGTGGTGAGCTTGTCGAACCATCCTTAGGCTGAAGGACCCTTCGACACGCTCAGGGCGAACGGAAAATCTTAACGGCAATTTGTAAACCTAGGTACTTGGCTCTAACCGAACTGAAATTCCGATGTCGTGGCGATGAATTGAAGCATCTCACCGGTGCGTTGGCTAAAGTTTTCCCGCTCTGATTCGGTCCCATGGCGAAGCTCCCCGCCCGCCTGGACGTGGGCAACCAATTCGCTTCGCGTTTCCTCGGCGATCGTCAGCGGCCCGGTCAAGTCCAGGCATCCATCGACGAATTCTTCGGGAGGAATGGAATCGGACCGGTCCATCAGCCGGCCAACGATCGACTTGACGCCCGGCAGACCGGTGTCGCCCAAAAGCCCGGCGGCAAAGTTGATGCGGTCGATGAGGGTGCCGCTGTTGATCCACTCGGCGCCGGTATGCCATCCCTCCACCGTGGGCGGGTTCAGCAGGTCCATGCCCATGTACTTGGGTTCCATGGCCACGAAGAATAGTCCTGGCTGGGGCGAGGTGTGATGGCCTACCATGCGGAGGGTGCCGATAACGACCTCCGCCGGGCTCTTCACCTTGGCGTAATGCACCGATTCCGACTTGAAGAAATCGGAAGTAAACAGGGCCTGCAGCATGGCTTTGATCTCGTATCCCGAGTCGAAGTAGGCTTTCTCCAGTGTATTGATGGCTGCCAAGTCTCTAGGCTGGGACTGGCGCCAGGATGGCACGGGAGGCTCGTCGGCCACGAAGAAGTCGTACATCTTCCTGGCGATGAACCGGGCAGTAGCCGGCTGCTTACAGATGATATCGATGATGTCTTCGCCGTTCCAGGGGCCGGTTTCACCGAGAAATGTCTTATCCTCGTGGTCGTGGTCCGCCGGATCGTAGCGGAATTCGAATGGAGTCCTCCCGTAAGGGAAGACCGGGATGGTGGGAGCCAGGTTCCAGCCGGTAAAAGCCCGTGCGCAGGCCTTCACGTCGTCCTCGGTGTAATTGAGTTCCCCGTCTTTGCCCACCCCCATTGAAAAGAGCTCCAGCAGCTCCCGGCCAAAGTTCTCGTTTACCGCTGTCTTGTGGCTTTCGATATTGTCCAGGTAATAGAGCATCGCCGGGTCTTTGGACAGCATCAGGATCAGGTCCTGGAAGTTTCCCATGCCTTGATCCCGGAACTTGTCGATCTGGATGGCGGTGGTGCGGGCGTTGTCTACTTTGTTGTCGCCGGAGCAGAAAATGGTGTGCCAAAACAGGGACATCTTCTCCTGTAATTGGTGCCGGTTGTTAATCATCCGGTAGACCCACTCGGTCTGACCGGTCTCTACGGCAACTTTGTCGAAGTATGAGGGGTACGCCCGGTACATCAGGTCTTCGTCGATGCCGGGGTCATCCCCAACGTTCAATAGTTCTTCCACCACGTTGTCGTATCCCTGGGCCACCCTTGCTTCCACTTCGTCACGGCTGGCCCCGAAACCGGCGCGGCGAAGCAGATGAGCCATTAACGCGATATCATGGTCAGCCATTGTTCACTCCTTGGACGGGAATGGGGAATGATATTTTTCAGCGTTGATAAGCTGGTGGATCTATGCGTGTGGGTCGAGGCACGACCAACATATGGCCATAATTTCGTTACTCAGGTCACCATTAAATAGAGTCGTTTGGCCCCTGTCAATCATCCCGGTGGACAAGGCCTTGTATGGGAAGTACCATTGGCCCACGTACACCGGAAGGTATCGAGGCTGGGCTAACACCGTCCACGGCATCTTTAGGCTCGCATCTGGGCGAGCATGCTGGCTCCATATCGAGGAGTAAGTCGATGAAAGCGTCCTATTTCGGCCCCATGGGATATTCTCAACGCCACGAATTCCCAGACGGCTGGCCGATTCCCCCGGCTTATCACGACCCGGAAACTTCGGTGCGAAGTTATCAGGAAGGGATGGAAGAGTGTGAGTTCGCCGAAGAGATGGGCTTCGAGTGGATCAGCTTATCCGAGCATCACTACTCCGGCCGTATCGCCACCGGAAATCCGGCGGTAATGGCGGCGGCGGTTGCCGAACGATGCAAGAAAGCCAAGATCGCCATCTTGGGGCAGTTGTTGCCCCTTAACAACCCGATCCGAATAGCCGAAGAGTTGGGCATGCTGGATAACCTGACCAACGGGCGTCTGATCATCGGCTTCTTAAGGGGTACGCCCAACGAGGACCAAACCTACGGCGTGAACCCGGCGGAAGGCAGGGGCAGATTGTTGGAGGGCATGGCCTTGGTCATCAAAGCGCTGACCGAGCCCCAGCCTTTTTCTTGGGAAGGGCGATATTACCAATTCCGTACCGTGTCGGTCTGGCCGCGTCCCGTCCAGCAGCCGTTGCCGCCAGTCATCGTGGCAACCCGAAGCGACGATACCGTCGAGTACGCCGCCGCCCACCGGCTGGGACTGGGTATCTCTTTCATTCCAGTGGAACAGATGGCGAAGGTCACCGGCAAGTACTACCAATGGTGCCAGGACGCCGGGTGGGAACCCGAGCCTGACCAGGTGGTCTACCGGGGGAGTATCTATCTGGCGGAAACCGATCGGCAGGCTGACGAATGGTTGGAAAGCAGGCGGAGCGCGGCTCCGGCCCGGGGTGGTATCGCGATGGCAGGCAACGTGCCGGGAGCAGTCCAGGCGGCCCGCGCCGGTCAGGAATTCGACTTGCGTAGCGTCCTCGCCGGCAGCGCTACCGGGGATGTGGCCGGGCCCGCGCGGTCGCTGAGCTTCATGGGCGGTCCTGACACCGTTGTCGAGCAGATTAAAGCGTTTCACGACCAATGCGGCGCCGGAGTCGTCGATCTATTCTTCCAGCAGCCCGGCGTCGACCACCGGGGCGTGATGAAGCAGCTTGAGTTGTTCGGTAGGGAAGTACTGCCTCGGATCAAAGAGTTTTAATCCCCTCACCCCGCCACCGATTCCACCCCCGGCCCCTCTCCCGCCGGGAGAGGGGCCGGGGGTGAGGAATCACTGCGTACTAGATCGATCAAGGACGATTCATGTCGGAACAGGAATTCACAGAGGCTTATGTTGAGGTAGACGGCTTCCGGATCCGCTACCGGCAGGCCGGACAGGGCGAGACCGTTGTGATGCTGGACAGTTCGGTGTGGGGCTGGTCTCCGCTGAACGACGCACTGGCCCAATCGTATCGAGTGATTGTCTTTGAAGTGCCGGGGATGGGCCTATCATCGCCAAATGCCACCTCCGAATCGGTAAAGGACCTGGCCAACATCATGGCTCAAGCCGCCGCGGCGGTGGCGCCCGGCAATTTCACCCTCATCGGCACGTCCTTCGCCGCCAACGTCGCTCTATGGCAGGCCCTGTTGACGCCTGATCCCATAGAAGCCCTGGTGCTGATCTCGCCCACGGCGATCAAGCCCGTGTCTGGCTCATTCTCTGGAACTCCGGAGGAATCAAAGGCGCGGCTGTTCACCCACCCGGAAAACGTACCAGAATTGCCTTTGGGAGATCCGGATATTATCGCCAAGGAGCAGGCTCTTGCGCTCCGGCTGGGCGGGGCAATCCACGATACTGAGGTTGAAGGCAAGCTTGGGGACATTCGGTGCGCCACTCTCATCGTCTTCGGTTTGGCGGACAAGACCGTGGAGTCAGCGGCGGCGGCCATATACCGGGAGAAAATCGCCAACAGCAACGTTTCCATCGTGTACGACGCGGGACACGTGATCGTGGCGGAGAGGCCCGAGGCTCTAATCGACGCGGTATCCGACTACGTGGAGCGCCGTGAGACTTTTATCGTCGGACGCCAGCGGCGAATCATCAACCCGTAGAAAAGTAATACTGAGGTGATTTAATATGGTCCGCGTGCCTTATGTATCTCGAGAAGAATTGGACGCCGAGGGGCAGCAGATCTATGACAAGATTCGCCAAGACCGGAACACGGAGGAAGTTGGCCTGCAGTTCAGGGCATTGCTGAACAGCCCCCAGGCCGCCGGGCACCTGACCTCCTTGGGCGCCTCGCTACGCTTCCAGAGTTCCATGCCGGAGAACCTGAAGGAATTGGCGATCATACTGGTGGCCCGGGAGTGGAACAGCGATATTGAATGGACCGGCCATTCCATCTTGGCCGCCAAGGCCGGGGTCAGCGATGCCTCCATAGAGGCGATCCGTACTCGGCGTACTGCCGAAGGATTGAGTGGGGACGAAGGGGTGATTTCCCGGTTCGTTCACGAGATGATACAGGACAAGCAGGTGTCGGATGGGACTTATGCCGATGCGGAGAAACTGGTTGGACAGCGGGGGGTTGTTGACCTGACGCTGACGGTTTCTTATTACAGCGCGTTAGGCCTGGCCCAAATCGCTCTGCAATTGGAGATGGGTCCGGGAAGGGTGTCTACGCTGTAAGGCCTGGCTTCCACCGGAAGCCAGGGCATGAATTGAGCAGGCTCTGATGTTCAACAAGATAGATGCGAGTCACCCACACTGCCCTGAGCGCAGCTGAGGGCAGGCTCTAACCTTTCCCCGTCGACAGGGAAGGGATTTTTCCTCCCCTCTTATACTTCGGAGAGTTAGAGTAGGGGTTCGCCGCCTGCGCCAATACCATGGAGTATCGGCGCTTGGGTCCCTGTGAGAATGTCCTTAATCGGAGATTATCTCTCCAGCTTTAAGACGTTCCAGATATACATTCACCGTATTCGCGGCTATCGCCAGCCCGGCGCTCTGGATGCCACCGCTCACGGTCTTAGCATCCACGATACCGGCCACTTCTCCGTAGAGATTCAGCACCGGGCCTCCGCTGTACTCCCAGCCTAGCGGGACGTTGATCTGCAGCCAACGGATGTTGCGGCCCGCGTCGATCTTCAGGTCTGAAACCACCCCTGAAACCAACTTGATCTCGTTGGGGGACGTGGTGTAACCCAAGGCGAATACTTCCGACCCGGCTTCGACCTGCCCGACATCAGCCAGCTCCAACCAGGAAAGGCCTCTGGCTTCAATTCTGATCAGCGCTATATTCCGAAGCAGGTCTCGGCCCACAACCTGACCGGCATGGGTGCTGCCGTCTCTGAGCGACACGGAAACTACTTCAGAATCGCGGGTTGCGTGATTGTTGGTGAGGATCAACCCGTTAGGGTCGATGATAAACCCGGAGGCAGTGGAATCTCCGGCCTCGATTCGCACGATCGCCGCGCTGGCCTGGCCGATGGTGTCCTCTTGCGTCAGCGGTGCGCGGGAGCTCGTCTCAGGAATGAACACCGATGCCTGATTCACCTCCACTCCTCGCTTTCTGGGCGCCCACCGGGGAGCCAAGTCTAGGCTATCGTTGTCGGTCAATTGGTTGATCTGGTCCCCGACCCGCGACATTGTATATATCTCCCAATCTTTATGCTTGCCCCCGGAAGCGAAAATTATGCGGCGGCCATCCGGCGACCATGACGGAGATGTATCCTCAACCCGGTTGGACGTTAGCTTTCGAACATCGGTGCCGTTGGATTTCATCAGATATATCTCGCTGTCCCCATCCTGACCGGAAATGAACAATATCTCGGCGCCATCGGGAGACCAACGAGGGTGGCTATCCGGGCCGGGCCGGCTGGTTAGCCTGGTCATCTCTCCACTGGATATCCTCACCATGTAGATATCAAGATTACCGTCTCTGTCCGACGCGAATAGGAGGCTCTCTCCGTCGGGCGACCAGGCGGGGTTTTGGTCCTCTGCCGGGTGGTCGGTAATTCTTACCGGGTTACCGCCGTCAACGTCCATCACGTATATCTCGCCATTCCCGGCGACGTTGGACGCATAGGCGACCCGGTTGCCGTTGGGTGACCAGTCTGGGTCCGAGTCCACTCCCGAATCGGTAAGCAAGACGTCCCAGATCCCGTCGTCGTTGGTGGAGACGATGTAGCGGCTATCGAAAAAATCGAAGTCGGAAACTATACGCCTTCCGTCCGGTGACCAGGAGAACACCACCGGGGCCGCTCCAGTGGTGATCCGGCGCACGGCGGTGCCGTCTATGTTCATTACGTAAACGTCAAGCTGGCCGTCGTTGCGGTCCGAGATGAACGCGACATGGTCCGGCTCTATCGTTAAAGCGGCCTCCCCGGACCGGATGAGGTTGTTCTGTATGGCCATCGCTTTGACCGCGTTTACTTGGTTGACGGGGGTGTCCCCTGAGGAAAACAATCCGTCGATGTCGATGGTCCCAATGTCCTGGTTCAGCGTCCAGGTTATATCCAATCCGGAGATACGGTTGCCAAACCGGTCAACCCCTGCCGCTACGTACTGCTGGTTCATACCCATGCCGATAGCTACCGCATCGGGAGCAACCACCACCCGGTCCAAAGGTCCTGGAACAATGGTTACCGCGACTGTGGCAGTCAGCCCGCCTGGGCGGACGACAACCTGGATGGCGCTTGGATAAATGCGCGCCAATTCCCCGGCAGTCAGGGTGTTGGCGGAAGAGATGGAGCCTACTTTGGGATCTTCCACCGACCAGATGATACCCGAGGTAGGGGCTACGTTTCCGTATTGGTCTACAACGAGGGCTTCCAGCGTGACCGGCTCTCCGGCGGCCACCAATACGGCGGGAATAGTCACCTTGGCTGGAGGCTCAGGATTCACGGTGATGGACGCGGTAGCCTCTACGGAAAGAATGGCGGCTGTCACCCCGTCTTCGTAGAAGCCGGCGACGTTGCCTGCGGTCACCAGGCCGCTGGCGCTGATTGTTCCGATACGGTGGTCGATGCGCCAAGTTAATCGGGCGTTGGGGAGGGGATTGCCGTAGATGTCCACCGCCGTGGCGGTGAACTCCTGGCTTTCACCGATGTTCAACTCGACCGTATCCGGCTTTAGCCGGACCTCAGTTAATACTCCGGGTTCGATTGTAACGTCGGCCGTGGCGGTCTTTGTGGCTGGTCCCTGAGTGACGACGGCTTTTATCACCGCTTCATATTGTCCGGCTTTGGTGCCGGCCGTGAATATTCCGCCCGCATTGATCTGTCCCGCCGAATCTCCGGCGGAAAGTTCGCTGGCTAATCCGGAAATCACATTTCCGAACCGGTCAAAGGCTGTGACCGTGAACTGTTCCGATCCCGCCGCGATCACGTTCGGGTTGGATGGCTCTAAAACGATTCGATGCAACAGGCCGGGCTCGACCACTATCGTGGTGGTGGCCAGCGCGATAGTGGTATCATCTCCCGTCTTGGCTATCGCCAGGGCTACTTCGTACGTTCCAGACTTAACGTATTGATGGGATACGGTTTCGCCGATCAGGTTGGTTGCGGCAGACTCTCCGTCTCCGAAGTCCCATCGAAAGTTGTCGGCATTCAACGACTGATTAGTGAACTGGACGCTCAAAGGAGCTTGGCCGGCGGTGACACTAGCTGTCAGAGCCGCCTGTAGACCGGGGCCGGACTGGCTACCGGAAGCCGGTGACTGAGATGGGCGTGATCCAACCTCCGGCGTGGAAACCACAGTGGCGGTGGGCAGCACTTGGGGCGTGGGAGTTGGGTCGGGCTTCTGCTCTAGGGCTGGGGTAGGAGTGGGACCGCTGGCGTCCGTTGACTTGTCACCATCGACCTCGGAGGAAGGAGTGGTCGATTCTTCCCCTTGAGTCGTATCGTCAGGGTTTTCATCGGACCGGAATGGAAGTCCACAGCCAGCCAGAATCAGCAGCAATAGGAACGACCAGCCCAGCAACTCAAGCCTACCAGGGCACCTCGCCTTCAACATCGTCACAACCCCCCGGTATCATTCCGGGCTCCCGTGTTTATTACGATTCCATACGGTCCGGCCCGGCGTCACGGAATATATTTATGTCGTCAGATCTTCCACGTCGGCCGGTTTGGCTTATCCAGCCGTTCATAATTCAGCCTGGGCCGGCAAGCCAAAATCCGCTTTGTAGGATAGTCAACGGGAACAATTGGTAGAAATATAAAATATTGTTTAGCGATTGTTCAAGGATTTTAAGCCACTGGTTATGACCACTTGGCAGCATTGGGTTGCTTGCCGGGTTCTAACTTCCCGAAAAATTGCCGTTCCCGGCGGTTGTATCAGGCTAGTGTGTGACCATACCTGCTACAATATCTGTAGACATGAGGACAGGGAGGGCCAATTGAGATTTCGGCCTAAACTTGCTCGCCCGATGATTGCCGCATTGATAGCGACGCTGATCGCCGGTTTAATTTCGGGCCCGGCCGTCATCCAGGCAGCGTTGGAGCCTGGCGGTCATGTTGGCGCTTCGCACGTTTCCCGGCCACCCGCCGCCGCGACCCCCAAAATAGAAGCAACTCCTAAGACCGCCGTAGTCAACCAAGCGGTCGTCCTGATCGGCGGTGGCTTCAGCGCCAAGTCCGTCGCTGGGGGGACGGGGAGTGGTGGTAGGCACCAGATCACCGGGACTGGGTCCAGCACGATAACCATGGGCGGAACTGTCATACAGTCGCCCTACATAACCTATCCCATCGACCTGGACGACGGTGGCAGTTGGGTAGCTGAGATAATTATCGAAGGCAATTCCTCCACCCTTGGGGCGTCTAACCTAGTATTTAAGGCTACAGACACCGGGGGCGCTTCTGCATCGGCCAGCGTGTCCTTGACGAAACCGAAAATTTCCTTGGACGACGACGAAAGCCGCATAGGCACCAATGTGAAGATAAACGGAGTTGGGTTTCCGGCGACCAACGTCCTCTCACCTAATAGCTTCCGGGTGAATCTCACCTACGGGTCCAACAACCTGACCTCCGTGACTCCCGACACGGACGGCGAGTTCGAAGTCACCATCATCGTCCCAACTTCGGCTCTGATTCCTTCCACAAACACCATCACCGCGACGATTGTGGGGACCACAACAACGGCGGAAAAAGACCATTCCGTCCCGGCTGCCAGCACCAGCGTGGCCCCTTCGGCGGGCCCAAGCGGCACCACCGTCACGGTGACCGGGACCAACTTTCGTGCCTTTCGCACTATTACCGACGTGACCATCGGAGTTCTGACGATCTTGCGGTCATCCGAGACCACCGACGCCGATGGAGGTTTCACCATCACCGGAGTCGTGCCCGTGCTACCGGCTGGGGTCAAGGTAGTGTCCTCAACCGTCGGTGGCGTCAAGTCATTCTCAAGCTTTAACGTTCTCCAACCTGATGTGCCGCCCACGCCAACATTTGCGCCTACACCCACTCCGGCGCCCTCCATCACGCCGGCGATCGGCCTTGCGCCCTTGATCGACGACGAAAAGTTGGTACGGGTGTGGCACTTCGACCCCTCTGCCCAAGATACTCCGCCCAGTTTTGGCTGGGCTCTATACGACCCTAGGCCCATATTTGCCCTTGCCAATACGGTGACGCGTCTAACGACGGGTAAATTCTATTGGGTGAGCGTGAAAGAGGGCCGGACGGTAACGCTCAACGGCAAAGAAAGGGTGCTTTTCGCCGGTTGGAATCCGGTCTCCTGGTAACTTGATTATCGTTAAAGCCCCCGTCCCTGTAATGCCACTGCTCCTGTGCGATAATATGGCTCTAACTTGGACCGCCGGCGATTTTTCGGGGTTCATGCGCTAGACGGATGGGAGATTCAGTGGCAACACAACGCATTAAGAGTCACAGGTAGCAGATTGGAAATAGTTGTCAGATTTTTCGCACTCTATCGGGAAAGAGCCGCCTGTAATTCTCATTTATTGACTCTGTCCGAAGGGGCCACGGTGGCCGATATGACGTCGGAGATCAGAAATCTATTTCCACGGCTGGCGCCGCCGGAAGTGAAGATTGTCGTGGCGGTTAACGCCGACTACGCCGAGCCCGGAGACCTCTTGCACCAAGGCGACGACGTATGCCTGATACCACCGGTCAGCGGAGGATAATGCCATGATCGAAGTCACCCACGAACCTCTCGACCCGGAGGCTGTCACCAGAAAAGTAGTCAAAGATACCAACGGCGCGGTTGTGACTTTCCTGGGCACTACCCGGGACAACTTTGAGGGAAAGCGGGTTATCACCCTGGAGTACGAAGCTTTTGAAGAGATGGCCGTTAAGAAGCTGGAAGAGATTCGGCAAGGATTGATGGCCGAGTTCCAGATTGAAGATATTGCTATCGCCCACCGCATCGGCCGGGTGGACATCGGGCAGATCAGCCTGGTCGTTGCGGTAGCTTCACCACACCGCAAGGAAGCTTTCTTGGCCTGCCACGAGGCGGTTGACCGGCTAAAAGCGACAGTCCCCATCTGGAAGAAGGAGATCTATGAGGACGGGTCCAGGTGGGTTGCTTGCGAGGACCATGATTTTCACGCGCCGGAGGCGGCAGCACCGGTGACGGCCGAGGACGGCTAGAGATCGATCCGGCTGGGGAGTAAATCGTCTGGCCAACGGGCTTATTCGGTAGCCACAGCTTCCCGGTGCTCAAGCCGTTCACCCAAACCGGCTTTGATAGCCTGACTCACTGTTCGAGCGAAAACAAGGCCCATTCCGGGAGGGCGGGCCTCCGCATCCAGGGCTGTATCGGGTAATACCGCACGAGTCAGACCCAGCCTCTGGGCCTCTTGTAGGCGGCGTTGCGCTTGAGGCACCGTACGTACTTCGCCACCCAGACCCACCTCGCCAAACACAACCATTTCCGAGTCCAATGGGCGGTTGTGCAGGCTTGACGCAATGGCCAGGATGATGGCCAGGTCCGCCGCTGGCTCGCTGATCCGCATTCCCCCGGCCACGTTGACGATTATGTCTTGGCCGGAAAGGTCCAATCCGGCCCTCCGCCCGGCAACCGCAGTCAACATCAAGAGCCGGTTGTGATCCACACCGTTGGCTACCCGCCTGGGCGAGGGGAGATGGGAGAACGAAGTTAGGGCTTGAACTTCCAGAACCAACGGTCGGCTCCCTTCCAGCACCGTCACTAGGGCAGACCCGACGGCCTGATCATACCGCTGGGCCAGCAAGGTTTTGGAAGGGTCGACGACTTCGACTAGACCGGCCCCAGACATTTCAAATACACCTACCTCGGCGGTAGAACCGAATCGGTTCTTGGCGCAACGGAGCAATCGAAAAGCACCGTACTCTTGGGATTCCAGGTAGGTGACGACGTCTACCATATGCTCGAGGACCTTTGGACCCGCTACCGAGCCGTCTTTAGTCACGTGTCCGGCCAGAAACACGGGTGTTTGCCGGGCTTTGGACCACCGCATCAAGCGTAGTCCAGCCTCCCGAATCTGGGCTACGCTTCCGGGGCCTGAGGGTGTGTCCCTGCTGTAAAGGGTTTGAACCGAGTCGATTATCGCCAGGCCCGGCCGGTGCTCTTCCAACCTATCCACCACCACGTCGACGTCGGTTTCGGATAGTAGAAAGATTCCCTTTCCGGCAAAGCCCAATCTTTGAGAGCGGAGTTTTATCTGGTGAGGAGACTCCTCCCCGGAAACATAGAGCACGGATCGTCCGGCGGTGGCCATATCCTGAGCGATCTGAAGGAGCAAGGTGGACTTCCCTACCCCCGGCTCGCCCGCCAACAATACAACCGAGCCAGGCACGATGCCGCCGCCGAGCACCCGGTTGAGTTCTTGGCAGGGCAACACGATGCGTTGCTGGCTGTCCAACTCCAGAGCGGAGAGTTCTTGGACGGGTTCTGACTGGGTGGGGATCCAACTTGAATTCGTTGGCTTAGTTCTTGCCGGAGTAGCTTCCACCAGAGGTTGCCCGGACTGGCAAGTTGGGGCGGGGCAGAAGCCCATCCATTTAGGGCTTTCGTAGCCGCATTCCGGACAAAAGAACACGGTGCGAGACCGTTCTTTAGGACGGGTCACCGGCCTCCCTCCAACACAATCTACTTCGGATCACCGGCGGTGATGATCTCCTAAGGTGACTCGCGCCATTATAACAGCGAAGGCCCCGCTTTAACGGGGCCTTCTGTCAGTACCATTAGTTTGTTGATGGGCTTTTGAGGTCTACGCTGGGGACCCCGCCTCGACGGGCGCCTCGTCGTCGGCACTGGCCTCGTCGTCGTCGCTGGCGTCATCACCGGTGCTGCTCTCGACGGCTTTTTTCTTGGTGCGAATCACGATCTTGTCGTCTTCAAAGTCCACCACCGCCACATCCCCATCGTTTAGGTGCCCGCCCAAGACCTCATCGGACAGAGAGTCTTCAACCTCGTTCTGTATCAAGCGCCGCAAGGGACGAGCGCCCAACACCGGGTCGAATCCTTTTTCGCCCAAGTGCTTTTTGGCCTCCTCGGTTATTTCCAGGCCGATCTTCTTTTCGTCAAGTTCCTTCTTGACCTGGTCCATCATAAGATCGACTATGGACAGTATCTCGGACTCGTCGAGTTGATGGAACACCACGGTGGCGTCGATCCGGTTTAGGAACTCGGGACGGAAGAAGCGCTTGACTTCGTCCATGACTTTGTCTTTCATCCGGTCGTAGCTCGCCGCCGCCGTCTGAGCGTCGTCGCTCTTAACTGTGAAGCCCAGGGTTGTTTCCCGTTTGATCAAGTCCGACCCCAGGTTGCTGGTCATCACCAGGATCGAGTTTCGGAAGTCGACCCGCCGCCCACGGGCATCGGTCAACTGTCCAGCGTCGAATATCTGCAACAGGATATTGAAAACGTCTGGATGGGCCTTCTCAATCTCATCCAGCAGAACTGCGCAATAGTTCTTTCGGCGCACACCCTCCGTGAGTTGCCCCCCTTCGTCGTATCCCACGTACCCGGGAGGGGCGCCGATCAACCTGGCTACAGTATGCCGCTCTTGGAACTCGGACATATCCAGGCGAAGCATCGCGTCTTCGTTTCCGAACATAAATTCGGCCATGGCCCGGACCAACTCGGTCTTACCTACCCCAGTGGGGCCTAGGAACATGAACACGCCGATGGGCCTTCGAGGGTCTTTCAGACCGGCTCTAGCCCTCCGAACCGATTTGGCGATGTTGACGATGGCTTCGTCTTGGCCGATTATGCGCTTGTGAAGCTCCTGCTCCATGTGGAGCAGCCGTTCCGTCTCTTCAGCGGCCAGGCGGGTAACCGGAATCCCGGTCCACATACTGACTACTTCGGCTATGTCCTCTTCAGTGACCACCGCCCGGTCTTTGCCCAGGCCTTCTTGCCACTCCTTCTCCAGAGTGTCAAGTTCATCGGAGTACCGCAGCTCCCGGTCGCGTAGTTCGGCGGCCTGCTCGTATTGCTGCGAGGCAATTGCTTCGTCTTTTTCCTTCCGGACCTGCTCCAGAGATTCCTTGGCGTCTTTCACCGAAGTGGGGGTTACACTTCCCCTAAGACGTACCCGGGAGCCGGCTTCATCGATCAAGTCGATGGCTTTGTCGGGCAAGAACCGGTCGGGTATGAAACGAGCCGCCAACGTGGCCGCCGATCGGATGGCCTCATCAGTGATATCCACCTTGTGGTGGTCTTCGTAGCGGCTCCTGATACCCATCAGTATCTCTATGGTGTCGTCGTTAGAGGGCTCCTCCACCCGCACCGGCTGCAACCGGCGTTCTAGGGCAGGGTCTCGCTCCACGTACTTGCGGTAATCGTCCAGAGTGGTGGCGCCGATGCATTGCAACTCGCCCCGGGCCAGGGAAGGCTTGAGTATGTTGGAGGCGTCCACCGCCCCTTCGGCTGCTCCTGCGCCAACGATGGTGTGTATCTCGTCGATGAATAGGACGCAGTTGCCGGAGCTCTTTATCTCTTCGATTACTTTCTTAAGCCGTTCTTCGAACTCCCCCCGGTATTTGGTGCCGGCAACCAAGGCACCCATGTCGAGAGTGACCAATCGCTTGCCTTGAAGGGTTTCCGGGACATCGCCGGAACCGATGCGTTGTGCCAGGGCCTCAACGATGGCGGTCTTGCCAACACCGGGCTCTCCCACCAAAACAGGATTGTTCTTGGTACGACGGCTGAGAATCTGCACTACGCGCTCAATCTCTTTTTCACGGCCTATCACGGGGTCGAGTTTGTCGCTCCGGGCGGCCACGGTGAGATCCACGCCCAATTGGTCTAGGGTGGGGGTGCGAGAAGTACTCCGGGAACCTTGGCTGCCGCTGCCGGAACTGTGGCTCAAGATGCGGTGGGTCTCGGCGCGGACTTTGTCCAGAGTGACGCCCAGACTTTCCAAAACCCCGGCGGCCACTCCCTCGCCCTCGCGCAATAGCCCAATAAGCAGGTGTTCGGTGCCGATGTAGGTATGGTTCATCCGGCGGGCTTCATCTACGGCCAACTCCACGACTTTCTTGGCTCGCGGCGTCAGTCCGATTTCCCCTTGGGCCGGCTTCTCGCCGCGCCCGATAATAAACTCGACGGCTGACCGAACCTTGCTCAAGTCAACCTCGAGACTGGAAAGGACTCGAGCGGCGACTCCTTCGGTTTCCCTTACTAGGCCAAGGAGGATATGCTCGGTCCCGATATAGTTGTGGTTAAACCGCTGGGCCTCTTCCTGAGCCAGAGATAATACCCGGCGTGCTCTTTCGGAGAATTTCTCGAACCTACTTCCCATACTAATGCTCCTGGTGGTGAAGGTGAGTTGCCTCTACCGCTGGAGTGTCTCCATATTGGGTTTGTGGCCGCACAGCAACTGACATCCACCGCCCTTCCGCTTCGTCCACCCCACTTGTTATCCACCAAGCTCCGGGAATCAAGGGCGCCGGAGCCTGCCCGTTTCTAAACTAGGGTCCCAATTTAAGATTATAGATTACGCCCAACATTGTGTAAAGGCATAAACCCATCTTTTTGGGCGGTGGAGAAGCTGGATTTGGTTGTTACAGGTGCCGTGGCTGAGAGCTTGGCCACAGGATCCAAACGGAGATCCACAGAATTCAAGAGGCCGGCTACCGGCCATGGTTCCATGGGTTGGACCTGACTGTGAAGTAGATTTATACCCCCCGGCGGTGACCTATTTTCCCACCCCGTCACCAAGGCAGTATCGTGGGCGCTGCAGCGTTTCACTACCGTGTTCGGGATGGGAACGGGTGGGTCCGCTGCGCTAGAACCACCAGAGAGTAAATCTGACAAGAGTATGCACTATTTTTCACAACCTGGCAAGAGCTTTGACACGTCAAAAATGTATCAAGCCGGAGGTAAATAGACGGTTATTGCAGGTGATTAGTGATTGCGGGCCATGCTCGAGATTCGAAAGTGGGTCTGGCTGAGTTAATGGCAACTATGTCCATGGGTTCTCCCCGTTGACTTCCGGCTCGAGTTACTGATAGAGTCCAATGAACATAAAACGTAAATTTAGTCGAGGTAAGTGGCGATGCCGAGACGCCTGTTCAAGGAACTGGAAAGGTCCTACGGCTTTGATGAAGTGGCGATCGTTCCAGGCCAGGTGACGATAAACCCCGATCTGACCTCGACCAAAATGACCATTGGCAACATCTCTCTAGACATACCCGTTCTGGCATCGGCCATGGACGGCGCCGTGTCTCCTCATTTCGCTACATTGATGCACCAGATGGGCGGTCTCGGTGTTCTTAACGCCGAGGGGTTGTACACCCGGTACGAAGACCCATACTCCGTTCTTGAAGAGATCATGTCCATCCCGCAGTCCGAGATTACCGAGCATCTTCAGCACGTGTATTCCGAACCGATTCAGGAAAACTTGGTGGCGCAACGAGTGCAGGAGATCCGGGAGTCCGGCGCGACGTGCGCCGTTTCCTTTACTCCTCAGAACACCAAGCGCATGTCCCCGGTGGCCGTGGAGGCCGGGGCGGAGATGGTGGTGGTGCAGTCGACGGTAACAACCGCCAGGCACATGTCCAGAAGCTACCGCGGTTTGATCTTCTCGGAAATGGTCAGTTCGCTTAAAGTTCCGGTGGTAGTTGGCAATTGCGTAACGTATTCCGTTGCTCAGGAGTTGATGGAGACCGGCATCGACGGCATATTGGTGGGTGTCGGGCCTGGGGCCGCCTGCACTACACGGGAAGTGGTCGGGGTGGGTGTCCCTCAAGTTACGGCCACGTTGGAGTGCGCCGCCGCCCGTGAGGACTATTTCCGCCGCACCGGCCGTTATGTCACCGTTATCACCGACGGCGGCATCCGCACCGGCGGCGACTTTTGTAAGGCGATAGCCAGCGGCGCCGACGGGGTTATGCTGGGTACGCCGTTCGCACAAGCTGAAGAAGCTCCGGGACGCGGTTACAACTGGGGCATGGCCAATCCCCATCCGGAGTTGCCTAGGGGGACCAGGATAAATGTAGGGACCAAGGGTACTCTACAGCAGATACTCTACGGCCCAACATCCAAGACTGATGGCACCCAGAACCTGATTGGCGCTCTCCGTGTCTGCATGGGGATGTGCGGAGCCTACACCGTACGCGACCTTCACAAGGCTGAAATGGTCGTAGCGCCCTCCATTAAGACCGAAGGCAAATACTTCCAGATGTCCTAGTAGTCCGTTTCCCCAAACCTCGGCTCTTCCGTCTGCTCCCACTCCTCTTTAATTCATAGCACCCCTATGGTAAGGGCGTCTGCGGAACCTCCTAGCGCCAAAATCGGGCTAGACTTTTGCGCTACATTCATCTACGGTAGGAGCGATTAAATCCCGTTTGCCACTATATGAAAATTCTAGTCCTGTCGCTCCCGCCCCATTTCCTAAGGAGGTAGCCGCCATGGCAACCAGGAATTCTACCATCCAGATCCTGGACCCTCGCGCTGAAGACGTGCCCGAGGAGGTAGGCCTTAATACCAACCTTCCCAGCCTCAAGGGCAAAGTGGTCGGTCTTCTGGAAAACCGCAAGTACCACGCAGATGCCTTCCTCCAAGAGTTGAAGGAGGTTCTCGTGCAGGACTACGGCGCTCAAAAAGTGGTTTACGCCACCAAGTTCAGCTATAGTGCGCCCTGCGCCGCGGAAACCCTGGATTCTCTGGCCGAAGAGTGCGACGTGGTGATTCACGGTGTGGCGGATTGAGGGTCCTGCACGACGTGGGGTCTCCACGACACAGTAGCCACCGAGTCCAAAGGAGTGCCGTCTCTGAGCGTAATCACCAGTTCATTTACCCGGGCGGCCCGGGCCCGTACGTCCGCTCTGGGGATGCCTGGAGCAAGAATCGTGGTCATACCCAGCCCCCTGGTCACCAAGTCTGTCGATGACGTAAAGCAGATGGCCCATGACTTCGCACCCGAGATTGTCGGCCTATTGACCAGCGAGATCTCGGCCACTTAGGTCTAATGTTCTCGATGATGAAAAATAACTGTAGCCGCAGCCATATATTTTGAGCACGTCAAATCTCCAGTCCCGGCGGATCGATGTCGAAGATTCCTTCGATGCGATTCAAGACTACTATGATGAACAAGGCTGGACCGACGGGCTGCCGGTGGTGCCGGCGACCGAAGAATTGGTTCGCCGTATGCTGGCTGGATGCGAGGGCGCGCCCAACGACTCTCTGGGAATAATTCAACCCCGCAACGCCAGAGTTACCCTGGAAAAGATCGCTATCAACGCGGTGATGGCAGGATGCCGGCCGGAGTACTTCCCGGTGGTGGTGGCCGCCGTTAAAGCCATGCTCCAAGACGAGTTTAACGTTGCAGGGGTGTCGTCTACGACTGGAGGCGCAACCCCAGCGGTTATCGTAAACGGACCCATCGCCCGGCAACTGGGCATTAACGGGGACGCCGGATGCTTTGGTCCGGGCTATCGAGCCAATTCATCGATCGGCCGGGCCCTTCGCCTGATGATCCGGAATGTGGGTGGACTCATCCCGGGGGAGATGGACAAGGCTACTCTGTCGACTCCCGCCCGTTTCTCTTTCTGCTTCTCGGAGAACGAAGAGCGCAGCCCTTGGGAACCGCGCCACTTGGAACTGGGTTACAGTCCCAGCGATAGCATCGTCACGGTCGCTGGGATCCGGGGAATCTACGTGGTGATGGAAACCACGGTGCCCACGGGTTTCGAAGTTCTGCAGACGTTGGTTGGCACGATGACGGGGTCGGGAGTTTCCAACTACTATCAGATCGGTACGGGTGCTCAGATCGTTTTAGTGCTGTGTCCCGAGCACGCCGCCGATATCGCCGCCTCCGGCCTCTCCAAAGCCGATGTTCGGGAATACGTCTACCAAAACGCCCGCATGCCCCTGCGTCAACTCATCGGCGTGGCCCACTATGGAAACCGCAACTGGCCCTCGTGGGTGGATGAGGCCAATCCCGATACCATGGTCCCCATAGTACGGTCTGCCGACGATCTGGTGGTCGTGGTAGCCGGCGGCGATGGCCGCCACTCGGCCTGGCTGGCCGGCTGGGGAGTCACCAGGATAGTGACGCAGCAGATCGTCTAGATCGCCCTCCCTCCGTCGGTCCGTAGATTTTCTAGGTTACCTTCCTGTTGCCCCACTATCCTTCAGATCAACTCCGTTAATCTTGCCATTCAATGCAGGACCACCCCTGGGATCAATTTTCTCCAAGAAAACCGGTACCGCCGTTGGTGCGTATTGCGTATATTGACTACGATTCTTTGGATACGGATCCCTTTGTGTCGTGCGGTCATCAAACATAATGAGGGCGGATTACGGCGGGCGAATCCTGGCCATCGCCGGGCGTAGATCGGGAATAGATATCTACCTAGCCCGGTCGGTATTTAGTATAATGACAACGAAACCAAACCATATCACAACTTATTATGTTACTGAAGCATCTAATAATCAGCCATATCATGACTAATTATTCGTAATATGTTGACGAATAACGTTGCCGCGTGATACAATAAGTTCTTAGAATCCGGAGGTCGAATATCATGGCTCAAAAATCAACAGCTACCCCAACAACAGCTACCCCAACGATTGAAGTAGAAAATATCCCGGGTTGCGCCCATCACTGGGTGATTCAACCCGCTATGGGACCGTCAAGCCAAGGCGTCTGCCAGATCTGCGGTGAATCCAAGGATTTTCAGAACTACGTGGAAGCCGCTTCCTGGGGCGATTCCAGGCACGCCGACCGCTCCGGGGAAGCCGGTAAAGAGGTCATGGCTCTAAACAATTCCACCGGGCAGGACGACGACGAAGAGTAAAATGCGGCGCCGGCGCTAAGGTGCCTGCCACTAACCGATAATTAGACGAAGCTTTTTTGATGAAGCCCTGCATGAAGTTGCGGGGCTTTTGCATTGGCAAATGACCGGCGAGGCATCCGAAACGGCCTCGAGCGAAACCGTATCCAGTGCCATTGGTAAGGTCGAATTATCAGCCCACCATCCCTGGTCAAAACCGGTTTCGGGCGTCTCTTTCCGGAGTTAGCCGTGCCGGCAACGTACACTTACAGACGATCGACGATTCATTCGCCCCGCTTCGCTTGCTACAATCAAGACGGCCCTTCTTTCTTCCGGCAGACACCAACCTATGGTAGGTGGAACTGGGCAAAATGGCATATATTGTGGTTTTCGTGAATTTTGCCTTGACAAGGACCTACCTGTTTAGGGATTATAATATTCCTACTAGAGGTCCGAATGACAAATACGATCATTGACAACCGATTCACCCACCTGCACGTCCACACTGAGTACAGCATGCTGGACGGCATCAGCAAGATTTCCGACTTGGTGACCCAGACGAAAGCGCTGGGAATGGACTCCATAGCAATTACTGACCATGGCTCCATGTACGGCGTCGTGGAATTCTACCAAGCCTGCAAAGAGGCGGCCGTCAAGCCAATTATCGGGTGCGAGGTTTACGTCGCCAAAGGCAGCCGCTTCGACAAATCGGCCAACGAGCGCAGCCCCCACCACCTGCTCCTGCTGGCACGGGACAATGCGGGCTATCGCAACCTGATGGAATTGGTCACTCGGGCCCACGTTGATGGTTTCCACTACCGTCCCCGCATCGACCGCGAGTTGCTGGAACAGAACCACAGCGGCCTCATCGCTGTCTCCGGCTGCCCTTCGGCCGAGGTGCCCCGGCTGATCAATGACGGGAACCTTGATGAAGCTAACCGGGTCGCTGGCTGGTTCAAAGAGCTGTTCGGCGACGGATATTTCCTGGAATTGCAGCGCCACGAGCATGTGCCTAATCTTCCCGAATTGAATCAGGCTCTGGTGACGATGGGGCGGGAATTGGACATTCCCTTAGTGGTCACCAACGACTCCCACTACGTCAGACAAGCCGAGTCGTCCCTTCAAGACATGTACATGAGCATCCAAACCAATACCACCGTGCAAGATGAAAAGCGCTTGCGGATGGAGGACAACTCCTACTACGTCAAAAGCCCGGAAGAAATGGGTCGTCTCTTCGCTGATTTACCAGATGCGTTAAATAACACCGGGCTCATCTCCGACATGTGCAACGTGGACCTGAGCTTCGGCCAAACCCACCTGCCCAAATACCCGGTTCCCGGGGACAAGGACGCCGACGAATACCTTGACGAACTATGTTGGGAAGGCTTTAAGCAGCGGTACCCCAATGCGCCTCCGGACGCCGTGGCGCGTCTGAAATACGAACTCGAGGTGGTCAAACACACGCAGTTCGCCAACTACTTCCTGGTCGTTTGGGACATCATCGGCTTCGTCCGAAGGAGTCAGATCCTCTACGGCGTACGGGGAAGCGCCGCCGCCAGCGTCGCCCTCTATTGTCTCGGCATCACCAATGTGGACCCCCTGCAGTACCGCCTGGTCTTCGAGCGGTTCTTGAATCTAGAGCGCAAAGAGATGCCCGACATCGACCTGGACTTTCAGGACGATCGCCGGGACGAGGTCCTTCATTACGTTGTCGACCGGTATGGCACCGACCGTGTTGCTCAGATCGTGACCTTCGGCACCATGGGCGCCAAGGCGGCATTGCGGGACGTGGGCCGCGGTCTGGGCATGAGCTACGGTGACGTAGACCGCATCGCCCGGATGGTCCCATTTAAAGCAAGAACGATAGAAGATGCGCTACGGGTCAACGCCGAATTTAAAGAAGCCTACCAGAGCGAGGAGAAAACCAAAGAACTGGTGGATATTGCCCAAGGATTGGAGGGTAATGTGCACCATGTCAGCACCCATGCGGCCGGCGTGCTGATCGCCGACGAGCCTTTGACCCACACTGTTCCGTTGCAACGGCCTAGCCGTGGTGACGAAGACAGCCCGGTGTTGATGACCCAGTATTCCATGGACCCGGTGGCCAAGTTGGGTCTGTTGAAGATGGACTTCCTGGGGTTGACCAACCTGACTATCCTGGACCGGGCCGTGAAATTCGTGGATAAGAACCGGGGGGTCAAGATTGTCCTGGACGACCTCCCGTTGGACGATCAACCCACGTTCGACCTGCTCTCGTCCGGCAACACTACCGACCTGTTCCAGTTGGAAAGCGCCGGGATGCGCCGGTACATAAAGGAATTGAAACCTTCTAATCTAATGGATATCTCGGCCATGATCGCCCTGTACCGGCCGGGTCCCATGGAAAACATAGACGATTTCATCGACGCGAAATTCGGGCGCAAAGCAGTCACCTATCCAGACCCCAGCATGAAAGAATTGCTGGACGAGACCTACGGCATCATCGTCTATCAAGACCAGGTGCTGTTGATCCTTCAACAATTCGCCGGATACACGCTGGGTGAAGCCGACATCGTGCGCAAGGCCATGGGCAAGAAGATCGCATCGTTGATGGCCGAGGAAAGGCAAAAATTCGTGGCCGGCGCAGCCGCCAAAGGGTTTGAAGAGAGCCTGGCAACCTCTGTATTCGACCTGATAGAGCCTTTCGCCGGCTATGCGTTCAACAAGGCCCACAGCGTCAGCTATGCCCTTATCTCCTATTGGACGGGTTATTTCAAAACCCACTATCCCTTGGAATATATGGCGGCGGTGCTGAATTCCCGGCTGGACCATCCTGAAAAAATCGTAACCTCGATCAATGAGTGTTTCCGGCTGGGAATTCCCGTGCTGCTGCCCGATATCAACCGGTCCGACGAATTCTTCACTATTGACCAAGATAGCGGCCCAATAGCCGGCATCCGAGTTGGCCTGGCCGCCGTTAAAACCGTGGGAGAAGCCGCCGTGCGTCCCTTGGTGGAGGAGCGAGAGGCCAACGGCCCCTATGAGTCCATCGACGATTTCTGTCATCGGGCTGGCGCCAGGGGGCTCAACAGGCGCACCTTGGAGAGTCTAACCAAGGCGGGGGCTTTCGACAGTTTGGCTACCCGCGGCGCCATGTTGGACTCCCTGGACCAGATCGTTGCCTTCGCTCAACTGGAGGCCAAAAGCCGCGGTTCCGGCCAATCAAGCCTTTTCGACGGCACCTCCAACGAAGATGGCGGCGTCGGTCTTCCGGGCATCGAATTGGGAGATTCGGATGTTCCTCCCGAGGAAAAAGCGACTTGGGAGAGAGAGTTGTTGGGCGTTTCCTTGTCCTACAACCCCATGTGGCAACTGGCTGGCCTGAATGCCGGAGACGCTTTTAGCTCCATCGACCAACTTGACGACGACATGCAGGGACAATCTGTGTCTTTGCTGGGCCATATCTCAGCCGTCAACGAACGGTTCACCAAAGAACAGAAAAGATTTGTCGTGGTAACCCTGGATCTCCTGGGCGGCGCCGTGGAAGTAGTGGTCTGGCCGAACGTATTGGAGCGTACCCAACAGTTATGGACCGAGGGTAAGATATTAAGAGTCACAGGGAAATTGCGGCTCCGCGGAGACCAACTTTCCCTGGCCTGTGATCAGGCTCAGGAGCACATGTTTGATCAGTCGCCATCGACCGGCGGTAACGGGAACGGAATTATCAATGGAAATGGTAATGGCAACGGGAAGCATAGCGGAAACGGAAACTCTAACGGGTCGTCTAATGGACACCCTCAAACCGCGCCTGTCAGCCGTCCAAATCCAGAGCTCGCCGCGAACGGGGGTTCCTATCGGACGTTGTCTCTGGCCGTGACGGAATCGGACAACGCCGTTAACGACGCCCATATGCTACGGGAAGTCATCGGGGTTTTGCTGGAGTATTCCGGCCAAGACCGGGTTAATCTGGACATTCATACGCCCACCAGGCGAGTTATCATGGACCTGACGCCGGTCAACACCGGTTATTGTGATGAACTAGGTGAGCGGTTATCAAAGTTGCTTGGCGCCGGTTCGGTTCGTCTCGATGGCTCCCAGGATATAGGGTCCGAATAGACTCAAGCTGAGCTCCAACGGATAAACCTCCTTACTCATCTGCGTCAAGCTCCTTGTTCCCCTATTAGCCGATACGGCAAGTGTCGGCACTACGGTTAGCCAACTATCTGCCGCCACGCGCCTGGCTTAATAAGCCGTGGCTATTGCGCAGGTGATTCCCAACGCAGCTTACATCGTAGTTATTAATGACATGGCTCTACGGACACCAACATAAAATTTACGATATCGCCGAAAGACAGCGAGTATCACCGGTGGTTGAGTGAATTGACCATAAGACCAGGTGGAAACGGAGGAACATAACCAAAAGTTGGATTTGACGGGTATGGAAGGTGCTGGTAAGCTCCCTGAGTTGCGTCAGGGTTTACGCCGGTGTAGCCAGCCGGAGGGCAATGTCTAGCCTCAAACCTATTCCGAATCTGACGCCAACGTTATCATTATGGGAGCATCTAGTGCACGGACGACGCCGGAGCTAACCATGGTAACAGACTTAGTAAAACAGCATACCTTGTGTTGTCTTTCGATTGACAATACGTCGGATTCCCTGCGCAGGTATTCCCTCCCCTGCGAGCCCTAGCTTCTTTCTTCTCTCCCGTCACCTGATTCTGATCTCAGATCCGTGTACCGCCCTTTGTATCGTTCTGCAAGGCAGATTGTAAAGCGTGTATTTAGGGCAATCAAAACCAGCCCAATCGCCGCCTTGGCGCTCACAACTAAGATAACCGTGGTGAAATAACGAATATGAAGGACCAATTCAGTTCCGTCGTCGATCTGGACGCGGAACGCGTTAATGAGTTAGCTCGAAATTTTTGGTACTCAGCAATCTTGCGAGCCGCCATAAAGCTCGATGTCTTTTCCTTGCTTGAGGGAGTCAGTTTGACCTCCCAAGAAGTGGCTTCGGGCATCGATGCGTCGCCCAGGTACACCCAGTCATTTCTGAATTGTTGTGTTGTCTTGGATCTGTTGGATAGCGATGACGACAAGTACACAAACTCATCTCTTACCTCTAGGTTCCTGGTAAAAAACAAACCGGCATACGTGGGCGGCCACGCACTTCACCATACCAATACGTGGGCATCATGGGGCAGGCTGGACGAGATAGTCAGGGAGGGCAAGACCCTTCTACCTTATGATACTGGGTTCGTTGATGCGGACACCTACTGGTCCGACTACATGATAGGCCAGCATAATCGGGCTACTTCGGGTCAGGCGCACTATTTGGTGGAGAGCCTCGACCTGACAGACAAGCGTAAGCTCCTTGACTTGGGTGGAGGGGCGGCAAGCTACAGCATTGCTCTCTGTGCGGGCAATCCCCAGTTGAAAGCGGTGGTGGCGGATCAAAAAGAGCCTCTTGCCATCGCCAGGCCCTTGGTCAAGGAAAGCAACCTAGAAAACCGCATCACCCTGCTGGAAGGCGATTTTTTCCAGACCGATCTTGGCAGCGGCTACGACGTTGTTCTGATCTCTGGCGTGGTTCTGATCAAGCCTGAGGAAGACTCACGCCGACTGTTCAAACTTGCCTACGATCTCATGGAACCGGGCGGACTTATCGTTATCCAAGACTATATGCGGATAGATCACGACGCTCAGCGTAACCGCTTGGATACACTGGAAGACCTGTATGTCCTTGTAGCTTTCGACCCAGGCGCCGGTGACCGAGAAGGAAAAGAAGTGGCGGAGTGGCTTGAAAGGGAAGGATTCCAAAACACCAAATTGATAGGATTACCCACCCAACTGGGCGTGGTCACCGGGGTAAAACCGGCATAGGACTCGCCTGAACTCCCGTCGTAGAATCTACCGGTAAATAATCCGCTGGACCGGTTTGAGAAAAGATTCTCAGCCGGCAATCTTACAAAATGAGGTGGTATACCATGATTTTAGAGAACAAACGTTCCCCGTTTGAACGGCTCAAGTCGCTACGGGAGTGCATCGACCGCAAGGGCTTCGCTCGTATCATGGAAGCTCACAACGGTCTAAGCGGTATCATCGCGGAAACTGTCCAGGTCGAGAAGAACGGCCAGGTTCTGGAATATGACGGTCTTTGGGAGAGTAGTCTGACGGACTCCGCCTCTAAAGGCTTGCCCGACGCGTCTATCGTCGGCAACGACTCACGAGTCCACACTATCAACGAAATTCTCACCGTCACGTCGAAGCCCCTCATAGTGGATGGCGATACAGGCGGCGAACCTGCCCAGTTCGAGTACTTGGTACGGACTCTAGAAAGATTGGGAGTGTCGGCGGTCATCATCGAAGACAAAGTGTACCCGAAGCGAAATAGTCTCGACGCTGCCGCCAATCAAGATCTGGAGGATCCTTGGGCCTTCGCGGAAAAAATTCAAGCGGGCAAGGAAATTGCAACCACCGACGATTTCATGATTATTTCCCGCCTGGAAAGCCTTATATCAGGAGCAGGAGTCGACGACGCGCTGAGCCGTGCGGAGCAATATATCAAAGCTGGTACCGATGGCATCATGATTCACTCGAACAAATCGGACCCCGCCGAGATATTTGCCTTTACGGATGCCTACCCAGCGTTGTGTCAACGTGCGGGACGGCGGCCCTTGCTGGTGAGTGTACCCACCACGTACAACACAATATCTGATGATGAGCTTATAGCTAGGGGATTCAACATTATTATCCATGCCAACCACATGCTCCGCGCCGCCCACAAAGCGATGTCAGAGGTAGCGGCCGCGATCCTGGAAGGAGGGAGCAGCCTCGCCGCAGGTCCAATATGTGCCCAGGTCAAAGAGGTGTTCGCTACCGTCGGTTTCGATCGAATCACGCGCAAAGACCGGGAGCGAACCGAGGCGCGCCGGCTCTTGTCGTCGGTGCCGAATCAAGTCGAAGCAGGGTCGAGGACTCGGGCGTAGGGTTGGCGTAACGGGCTCCGCAACGATTCGGAAGGTGGCGAGTCCCGGGGCCTACGTGATTCGTCCCATCCAAACATAAGCTATTGCCAGGGGGCTTACGCAAATGATAATTTTTTCCCCAGGGCCGGCGAATATCTCGGAGCGTGTACGCGCCGCCCTGACCAACCCCGACATAGGACACCGGGAGAGCGAGTTCACGGACTTGCTCCAGGAAACCCGATCTCAGTTGTTGCAAGTTTGCGGTGTTTCTGATGGATATGCTTGCGCGGTGTTGAGTGGTTCCGGTACCACCGGTATCGAAGCCTCCATCACCTCCCTCCGGGACGTGGGCAGCGGTGTACTGATTCTCGCCAATGGAGTCTATGGCGAACGAGCCGCCCAGATCGCCCAGGTGTTTCAGGTCCCGTATACGGTTGAAAAGTTCGACTGGACCTCGCCAATGCCGATGGATAAGGTGGAACAGCTTATCTCGGACACGCCTCATGACAGCGTGTACCTGATCCACCATGAGACCACCACCGGGATCCTCAACCCATTGGAACAGGTGGCTGGCATCGCCAAGAGCCACGGGAAGTGGGTGATGGTGGACGCGGTCAGCAGCATCGGCGGAGAAGAACTGGACCTTCCCGGATGGGGAGTCGATCTAGTCATCGGGTCGGCAAACAAATGCCTGAGGGGCGTGCCCGGTATTGGTTTCGTGGTCGTCTCCGCCGAGTTTCGGGAGGCCATCTCCCATCGCCACCAAGTGGCGTTCTCAACAGATCTAGTGAGCACATTGGACCGGGAGGAACGCGGTGAAACCCCGTTCACCCCTCCGGTGCAGACGATTTACGCCCTTCGCGAAGCTTCGGCGGAGTTGCTTGAGGAGGGCGTGTCATCACGCATCACCCATTACCAGGACATCGCCAAGTCTCTTCGTGACGGACTAACTTCCCTGGAGTTATCGTTCCTCGTGCCGCGGGAATACTTATCGAACACAATGACCACGGTGACGATGCCGGAAGGAATTTCCTACGAAGATCTCCATCGGCCCCTGAAAGAACAGGGATACGTCATTTACAAGTCGCAAGGGCATCTGAGCGAGTCGACGTTCAGGCTAGGCACCGTAGGCGTCCTATCCCAAGATGATGTCAGCGGATTCCTGGGGGCCCTCAGCCACCTTTTGTGATGCCGTTAGTGATTCCAACCGCCAGCAACTACGAGGATATTCATTGACCACCGCTGACTACTCGGCAAATTTCTACCATGATCATGCCGGCCGGTACGCCCAGGTGTCCGGCGAATTTATCCAATCCGTTTACACCAAGACCTCCCACCCGAAATTGAGACACGATTGGGATCTTTGGGACCGAATGATGGCGCTGGCGCCCGGCCGGCGAGGCTTGGATGCTGGATGCGGCGCCGGGGCCAGGGATGTGTTGCACGCCATCTCTGAGGGCTACGACGTAGTGGGGATCGATTCCATTGAGGAGAATATTCAAGCAGCCCGGGAATTGCACCAAGAGATTGCTGACCGGGTATTCGTGGCCGACTTGACCAACGCGCTACCCTTCGACAACGTGTCCTTTGACTTTGTGGCCTGTAACGCGGTTATACAACACATCGACCCGGAGATAGTCCAGAGCGTAGTCTTGCCGGAGTTTGCCCGGGTGTTGCGTTCTGGCGGGGTACTGGAGTTGATGTTCAAATGCGGTGACGGCGTTATCACCGTCTTCGACAAGGACTACGGGATAGACCGCACCTTTCGGTTGTACCAGGCCAGCGAACTATTGGAGATGCTCAAGGGGTTGGGACTCAGTTTGATAGAGGCTGAACCTCCCGAGGAACTGGGCGGACTGCTGTACTTCACCGACCCTAAACCCGTGGATCACTGCGTATTCTTCGCACGTAAGGCAGGCGATAGCCTGTAACCTGAGCCTCGCCCTTTGTGTGTGTCATCCCTGGGGGATGAAACTCTTGATGAGATCGGCCAACTCCACCGGCTTGTGGTATCCAATGTCGTGGATGGTGTTCGGGATCCAGTGAACTTGGACGTCCTTGAGGAATCCGGCGGCAGCGGTCACCATTTCTTCCCGGCGGATGGAGAAATCTGAGCCAGCCCGATCGGGCCTTGGTCCTGCTGCTACGATCATCGCCGGGCAGGTGATAAGGGGCAATACGGTGGATGGAGGCTGGTCCCACATGGCACGGATGACCTGGGCGTGGTTGTCTGGATGTAAGATGTCCCTGATCTGCCCTTCAGCATCTTCGTAAACCATGGTTTGAACGATGCGCTCCAGGTCGTCTGACCAGCAATCAGCCAACTGTACCCGCAACCGGTCAAGAAATTCCTCACGCTTTCCGGACACGTCACGAGGCCGCACCCGTTGGGAGAACTCTTCCCAGTTGGTATCCCGGGAGTTTTGGCCGCCCAAGAACCCTCCGTCGATCATCACCACCCGGTTCACCCTATCTGGATAAAGGGCTGCCATGTTGGTAGCGACGTTCCCACCCCAGGAGTGGCCCAATACTGCGGCCTTGTCCATCCCCAAGTGGTCCATTAGTCTGGCCACGTCTCCTGATAGGGTTGCCCAGTCGTAGCCGGTTGTGGCTTGAGTTGTCTGACCATGGCCCCGCTGGTCGGGCGCGATGATTCGATAGTGGTCGCGGAGCAGGGGCACTACGATATCGTACCAATGGGACGAGGATGCCAATCCGTGCAACGCCATCACCGGAGGGCCGTCTCCTCCCCAATCCAGGTACCGCATGCGCAGGTCGCCTACATCCGCCCAATGCTCCACTGGGCCGCCTGATACCGTCAAATCAACGCCTCCTAGCCCGATCGTGCGTTCCCTTTACTTCTTTTGTTCGCGCGCCGTCACTGGGGACCGGCGAACGTGGTGTTCGTGCTCTAGCCGTCTTTGCGTTCCATCTCCAAAAGTTTGGCCTTAACCCGAAGACCTCCGGCCCCGTAGCCTCGAAGGTCACCGTTGCTGGCTATGACCCGGTGACACGGTATGATCAGGGCATAGGGGTTTTTGGCCATCGCCTGTCCTGCCGCGCGGGCGGCCAAGGGCCTGCCTGCCTCGGCGGCCAGCCAGGCGTAGCTACGGGTCTCTCCCGGCGGTATACTTCGGCAGGCGGTATAGGCCGCGCCAAAAAATGGCGGGACGCCCCGCAGGTCCAGGTTTATCTCATCCAAGGCGGTTGTCTCCCCCTGGAAGTAGCGCTCCACACAGGAAACCACCTGGGTAAAGCCATCGGCATCCTCGGTGGCGTGGTCCAGAGACGAGCCCAGATCCTCCAGCAATTCTTGGGGAGACGGCTGGAAGCTTAACCGGCACAGGCCAAAGTCCGAGGCGACAAGGCCAACCCACCCCATGTTCACCTGGCATATGTGATAGCGGTTTGCTGTCACGTGTTCCTCCGGCGCAGACTCCTCAGCAACAAGGGCATGCGCAATTCGATCCAAGCTTGGGCCAGATTGAGGCGCTGTTCATCGTCCAATTCTCTTCTGCCATAACGGCTACGGACGTAAGAATCTATAACTACCGACAATTGGTCCCGATGGTCCGGCAGGAGTTGAGACAAGCGCTGGCGGTATTGATACGGAGTCTGATGGGCGACCGGTCCAACGGAGGCCAACCTGCCAAGAAATGCCAATCGCCTGTAGGCTACGTGGGGGTCTTCGGCCGGGTACATATACTTCCGCCACAGCAAGTTGCCTACGAAGCCGCCCACGACGGCCACGCCGAATATGCCGGCCAGCCAATAAAGAATCTTGGTTAGCCCTGTTCCGAACACGGTTGTTTGTGACCCTCTGCCCCCTCCATCAGTTGGGAATAATCCGTCGTCGCAGTCTTCGAAGTCATCGTCTTCGCACTCGTCCTCCAGGGGGCCTTCCGCATCGATCGACGTGTCTTCGCTCCCAACCACAGCCTCAGTCGACACCGGTAAAGGGAAGGATTTCCCAGGGGTAGGCTCCGCGGCTATCCAGCCATAGTTGGGATAATAGACTTCAAGCCAGCCGTGCGCGTTGCTATCTAGAACCACGTAAAGGTCTTCATTCACCACTTTGTCGCCCGTAGTGTATCCTGTGGCCATCCGCGCCGGCACGTCCACAGACCGCAACATTACGGTCATCGCTGAGGCAAAATATTCGCTATAGCCCCTTTTCAAGGTGAAAAGAAAATGGTCCACACCATCGCCGTCGAAAGGAGGAGGATCAACCGACAAAGTGTAGGGAAGGGTTTTCAGATACTCCTTTATAGCTTGTGCTTTATCGAAAGGGGTATCGGCGTCCGCAGTGAGCCTTTCCGCCAAGGTCCTCACACGCTGGGGTAAGTCGTCGGGTAGCTGCGTGTATTTTTCCAGGACCCATGACGGATAATCCGTGCCTGAGTTTCGAAGTTGTCCTGGTGTAGCCAGGGACACCGAAGATGTGATGCTATAGGTGTCTCCTCTCTTGATGGTACGTTTGGGACTCCGGACGGACAGGACATCCGCTTGCTCCGGAAGAACGTCCGCCAGAACGACTTGCTCAACGACGCCGTTCTTGGATCGGGTGACATCGACTAGGCGGAATTCGTTGGGAAGCCTGGCCGCCAATGAGGAATCGGTGGCCGGCGACCCCCCCGAGTTGAAGGATTGCTGGAGATTAGACGCAACCCGAGCCACGGGCCGAGGATGATTTCGGGCGCCGTTAGACTCGGTAAAATCGATCGTGTAGGTAGGCGACTCGTAGGTCTCGATCTGGACGTCCCGGCTTACCTCGACCACTTGGTCTCCCGCAAAGAGGGTCTTGGAGTCGTATTGAGGAGTTATCGAATAGCTGACGTCAAATCGGCTCGCGTAAGGTTGGGGTGAGGCCAAAGGTGGGGTCCAATCAACGGGCTTCAATACTGTTTCATCGGATATCCAGCCTTTGGCGGTGTAGGTGCCATAGGTCCGGGCCTTCCAATACATAGGGACAGGGGATTCTACCCAAAGTACCTGGGTAGGGGCGGGATTGATGGTGCCTTGGAATGCCAGGACATCCCCCCAGATGCGATAACCCAGGGGACGCCTTGCCGGGAGGCCGGCAAACAATCGGTTGAAGTCGTCCTCATAGCTTGTGAGAGGTGTTCGAAAGAACTCGTACGTGGCGTTGGCAGGGCCGAATTTGCCTCCGACAGGAAGCAAAGAAGCCACCACTAAGACGATACAGGCTAGGACAAAGGTATCCCAAAAAGAAAGAAGCCCGAGGTGGTCATCGTAAGTAACATTTCGCCTTGCCCACTCTTGTCTCCGCCGGACCGATTGGACTCGTGCAATCAGCAGAAGTCCCGTGAATAGCCACAAGATTAAATGGGCGCTGGCCTGGGGTGGCAGGTAGGTTAGGTTGGATAGCAGTCCCGCGCCTCCCAGGGCGAAAACCCCCCAGAAATTGCGGTAGCGGAAAAACATCCAAGTTGCCAGGAACCCGGCCAGCCAGATCAAGGTCATAAGGCCAAAGGCGAACGGAACCGTGTCTATGTTGATGGAGCCGGTCCTGGCGGCTTCAACCCACAGGCTCAGCCGGAACCAGAGCTGGTCCGCATTGGTCACCGTGACGTCCGCAATTTCCCGGGAGGTGAATTGCCAGACGATCACCAGTAGACCCACGGCGGCCCCAATAGGTAACATCAGGCTGGCCCAAGCCGGTATCCGGTATAGTAATATGCCGGTGAGCATGGCCATAATGACCAGGCTGGTTAACTCCATGCCGGGCACCCACTCGGCCTGCTCCACGGAGAATATAACCACCCACAGATTCATTGCTAGGAAAAGGAACGCGAGCCAGCCGTCGGATGGCCGGAAGAATCTGGCGATGGCGAATAGACTATCGGCAGTAACTTCCGTGCTCAGCCGTTCGCGAACAGCGCCGGGATCAGCCAACCGGTTGACGGTCACGCTGTTGTCTCCTGTGCGGTAGTCTCGGGCATCTGCCCCAAATGGTTTTCCGGGTGGTCCACCGGAAAGCTCAGGGCTTCGTTCAAAACCTGATCTTTCTTAACGGTGTAGGTGGCGATATCGTTGGCGAATAGGATGTCCACTAGAAACTCGGGGTTGGTGGTACCGCCAAAATCGCTGGGGTCTATAAGCACCACGGCCACGTTAACTCCTTGCCGCCGAATGCTGTTCAGCGCGGGTATCCACTCGGTGCGGGTAGACGGGGTTATTACTGTCAAGGTGTTGAAACGGCTCATCTGGCCCCGGAGGTCATATAGAAATCGCTCCAACGAAGTGGTTCCGGTGGCCTGGACCTCCGCTAATGCCTCCAACAGACGGCCCTGGTGCTCCGGACTCGTATCGGGCCGAAAGATGTAAGAGCTGTCCCCATTGGCCGCCAGTCCCACGGGCATCGATAGATCCACCAATCGGGAGATTATTGAGGCGGCGATCGTTACCGATAACTCCTCGGTGTTGTTAACCTCGTCATCCTGGGCCCAATGGGAGGTGCGTTGCATATCCACCACCACCCAAGCGTCCGCCGATAGACCCAGGTCGAAATCTTTGACCATTAGCTTGTTCATCTTTGCCGTGTATGGCCAATGGATGCGGCGGAAGCTATCTCCGGGGGTGTATTCGCGCACTGCGGAAACGTCGGTGGTTATTTGATGTACCGGCCGGGTTGTCTTGCTGTCACTGGGAAGGTGAGAGAAACGGAGATCCAAGTCCGGCAGTGGCTCGACTGCCGGAAAGACGATGAAAGGCACCGGGTCCAGGAAACGCCTCTTTAGATGGAATACCCCCAAGGGGTCTTGGCTGGTAATTTCCACTTGGCCGACGTTGAATATACCCCGCTTGCTGAGGTAGGTGTCGGTCCGCCACGTCCTGGATTGGTCCCCAACCATCGCCACGCCACGGCCGGTGGAATATCCGGGCAGATCGGTGAACTCAACGACTTCCAGCCAGGATTTGGGCAGCTTGTTCTTGTTACTGATGCGGATCCGGCCTTCCAAGTATTCGCCAACCTGGCCCCTGCTGGAGATGCGGGTCAATTGCAATTCCATGCCTCGCAGGTTCAGCCACGCCCAAGTTAATCCGATGGTTCCAAACAACAGTAAGGCATAGAGGAACCGGAAGAAAAAAGCGAATCCGGTTCCGAAGGTGTAAAAGGTTATGACAAAAAGTAGAACCAGGATCCCTAGAGTTCTTTTGCTCAAAAGCTTGCTCTTCCTACACGCTTAGCTAAAGGTCCTGGGTCGCGACTAGCAGGGAAAGCCTAGGCGGCTTGCCATAAAACGGCCTCTGCCGGTTGGGTCGTGCATGGACTGGCATCCCCAGTTGCATAGCGGGGACTAGCGAGTTGCCCCTGGTACGGTTAATGTGTTGAGCAAGTCGGACACCAGGTCCGCGCTACGAACGCCCCGCATCCGGGCTGAAGGGGAGAGAATGATTCGGTGAGCGGTGACTGGGGCAGCTAACATCTTGATGTCGTCGGGAATCACGTAATCCCGGTCCAACACCAACGCCAACGCTCTGGCGGCCCGAAAGAGTCCCAATGAGGCGCGTGGCGAGGCGCCCAGCGCCACGTCCCGATGATTCCGTGTGGCCTCGGTGAGGCTTACGATGTACTCCCGCACGGCCCGGTCGACATAAACCTCTTTGGCTGCTTGTTGTAGACCAATCACATCTTTCGGGTTTGCCACGGCTTCCAAACTATCGATGGGGTGTGCCTGCTCTTGTTGCTCAATGACCGCCAATTCTTCTTCGAATTCGGGATATCCCAAACTGATGCGCATCAAGAACCGGTCCAATTGGGCTTCGGGCAATGGGAAAGTACCTTCGTACTCGATGGGGTTTTGAGTGGCCACCACGACGAAGGGATGCTCCAAGTGGTGGGTTACGCCGTCTACGGTAACCTGCAGTTCTTCCATCGCTTCCAGCAACGCCGACTGGGTCTTGGGCGTCGCCCGGTTGATCTCGTCGGCGAGCACGACTTGTGACATGATGGGACCCGGACGAAACTGGAATTCCCCAGTTGCTTGGTTGTAAATCGAGACTCCAGCTACGTCACTGGGCAACAGGTCAGGCGTGAACTGAATACGCTTAAAATTACAGCCTATGGATATGGACAAGCTCTTGGCCAGCATTGTTTTGCCCACACCCGGGACATCTTCAACCAAGATGTGCCCCTGGGCGATCACGGCCGCCATTGCTTGCTCTATCACGGCCCTTTTACCAACGATCACTTTGGATACGTTGTCGATGATTCGTTGGGCTACAGCGGTATGGGTCAATTGTTCTAGCAAGGACCTCCTCCCAAATAGCGGCTACGTAAAACGGTCACTTTACCTGAGTTTACCACAGTGAATAAGCCTAGCAACACCCCGGATGCCGGACGTGCGATCTGGTCGAAATTCCGGTTGATTTATCGAATGTCGCAAGCACGTGCCGATGGTACGGCGGCCGCACCCAACTCTATGCCGGTACATCCAAGAAATACATCGATAACGTATTATTCTATAGTTCTGGGCTTGTTTTCGGACCTGTCTTTGCCCGGAGACCGTAGTGCTTGGGACCGCGATCAAATCCGCCATCCCGGAGAGTTGATCTTCCAAGAGGATCAACAGCGGCCCTTCCCTTCTCTGGGGTAACATAGACATCATCCGAGTTACAAATACCTTGAGCCGCTAATCTCCCATGAGGGCAGAAAAAATCATGACGATTTCATTGATCCGGAGCCGCTGGGCGGTCCTTGGAGCCACCTTATTACTGAGTCTGGTTCTTGCGGGCTGCGGAGGCTCTACGCCGGCATCCGCGCCGGATTCACCATCGGAGCCTAAGGCCGAGGCGGAAAAGCCGAACACTGGTGACACGGCGGAAACAACTAAACTCTCGGCGGAAAATCCCGTAGTGGTCTTGCCCCCCAGTGAGGACCTGGAGCGCCGGAAAAAATTGGCGGAACTGCTGCCAACGGCTTCAGATTCCAAGGTAGAACCCAAACCGGCAACTAATACCGAATCGTCCGGCTTGGTGGCCCAAACCGATAAATCCAGCGCAGGCGCCCCTACGCCCACCGACATGCAAGGCGCCCAGAAAGAAGAGGCGTCCGCGAATCCAGAGATTCAACGATCCGCTGACCCCACCGAAACCCCCTATCCAGAGAGCCCCACCTTTATTGAGCCGCAGCAACCTCCACCAGGGCGGAGGGTCGGCGGTTTTATCGGCAACGAAGGCGCGGAGATCAGGGGAATCGTGGCCTGGATCAACACGGAGCCCTTGTCCCTTGCCGAGTTACGGGGAAAGGTGGTCCTGGTGGATTTTGGACCTATACCTGCATCAACTGCATCCGAACCATGCCCTTTCTGAAGCAGTGGTACTCCAAGTACCAGGACGATGGCCTGGTGATCTTGGGTGTTCACTCGCCGGAATTTGATTTCGAGAAGGAGCTAGATAATGTGGTGATGGCCACCAAGGATTACAGTATCTCCTGGCCCGTGGCCTTAGACAACAATTTCATCACTTGGAGGTCCTACTCCAACCGGTTCTGGCCGGCCAAATACCTCATCGACAAAGACGGTGTGGTGCGCTATACCCACTTTGGCGAAGGCCGATACGCGGAAACTGAGGAAATGATCCGGAAATTGCTGGTGGAAGCAGGGGCGGACTTTTCCGGCGAAACTTCCGCCCTGCCCGTGGACCCGACCATCGACCCAACCTACCGCGCTGACCGCAATGCCGAAGTAACCAGAGAGTTGTACGCCGGATACGAGCGAGGGCGCTCCGACGTTCTGTACGGCAGAGGCGGCTATGTTCTTCAGGAAGATTATTATAAAGAAGTGGATGCGGTTATGGGATTAGTCGCGCCAGATGAACTGGAGCCCCATGCGGTCTATTTCAACGGTGAATGGCGGGTCGGCCCTGAAAGCGCCAAGCATGGCCGGATGTCCATGAATTATGAAGACTACCTCACTTTGGTCTATTCGGCACGCAGCGTCAACGCCGTATTGACCTCGGACTCGGGGGAGCCCTACAAGGTTAGGATCACCGTGAATGGCGACTATTTAACGGAAGATAACAAGGGCACGGACATCACCATTGGAAGCGATGGCGAGAGCTATCTGCTGGTTACCGGGCCGCGGTTGTACAACGTCTTGGAAAACCCATCCTACGTTCGCCGCGAAACCCTTAGAAGGGCTTCCGATTCGCCCGATTTTGGGCTGTTTGCCTTCACCTTCGGGGTCTAAAGAAGGCCGGCTGATGGATCTCCGATTTCGCCTACTCCACCTGCCCTTGATCCCGGTCCTCCTGACCGTGGCGCTAGGCTTGATGGTGGCATGCACCTCGGTCTCGGTCCTGGCCGGCCCGGCAGGCAAAGTTGGCAGCCCGGCGCCCGAATTCGAGGGTATAGCCAACTGGATCAACTCAGAACCGCTGACGATGAAAAAGCTTCGGGGCAAGGTCGTTCTCATAGACTTTTGGACCTACACCTGCGTCAACTGCATCCGCACCATGCCATACCTGAAGGAGTGGCATGACAGGTATGCTGACAAAGGATTGGTGATTGTGGGGGTTCACTCTCCCGAATTCGAGTTTGAGAAACTCACCGAGAACGTGGCGGACAGCGCCCAGGAATTCGGCTTGAGTTACCCCATCGCCCAAGACAACGATATGGGTACTTGGCGGGCATATGACAACCGGGCCTGGCCCGCAAAATATTTGGTGGACAAAGACGGTATCGTCCGATACATACACTTTGGTGAAGGCGCTTACCAGGAAACTGAAATGGAGATCCGCCGGACGCTAACGGCAGCCGGAGTGGACTTATCCGGCGTTATGCCGACCAGCGCTAAAGAACCCCGGCCTGACCCCGCAGCCCGGGACCGGGATCTGGGCAAGCGGCTGACGCGGGAGATTTACGGTGGATTCCGTCGCAATAACAACCGCAACGGTCTTTACGTCACCCAAAATGAATATTACGAGGGCCCAGGTCAGGTCGTGGACTACGTCGACCCTGGAGATCACGATAACCACTTTGTGTACCTGCATGGTCCCTGGTTCAACGGCTTGGAGGAGCTGCGCCACGGCCGCAAGACCGAGGCTTATGAAGATTATCTGGCTCTGCGATTCTCCGCGATCACCGTGAACGCCGTGATAAACGCCGATGACGCACCGCCGTTCCAGGTTCGGGTGACCATCGATGGACGTCCCTTACGGCCCGATGAAGCTGGTCCTGACGTCGTCGTAACCGAAGAAGGGAGCTTCTTCACCGTCGACGAGCCACGTCTGTACGAAGTCGTCGCGCTCCCGGAGTACTCCAGCCATGAGCTAATTCTCAGTTCCAACTCAGAGGATTTCGCGTTGTTTGCTTTTACCTTCGGAGCCTACGAGGAAGGTCCCTAACAGAATGGAGAATCGATTCATCCGTCCGATTGCCCGGAACTCTATTGCGGTTCTGATCTTTTTCGTTGCTACTTTGGCCGTGGCATGTGGCGGCGCCGCAACCACTGTCCCCACCGAGGTTCCCGTGGCCGCTTCGCCCTCGGTCGATGGCTCTGGTCTCAAAACCATCGTCGCTACCAAGGTATTGGAAGTGGGGAAACAACGGGTCGCGTTCATGCTCACCAGCCCCAAAGCCCTGATCAAAGTGCCGGAAGTACAGGTCACATCCGTTTTTTTGGGCGAAGGAAAGGCCGTAAGTGAAACCAAATCGGCCGGATTCCACCTATGGCCCTACGGCGTTCGAGGCTCCTACGTTACGGAAATAAACTTCGACCGCCCCGGACCATGGCGACTGGACGTTGTAGTCGAGGGTGAAGATGTCCAAGGTAAGGCCGAGGCCATATTAAACGTGTCGGAAGGGGGCGGAGTGCCGAATATCGGGTCGATTCCTCCCTTGAGCCGAAACAAGACCCTGCAGAGCGTCGAGTCGATCGAAAAACTGACCACCGACTATGCTCCGGACCCGGACCTTTATCAAATAACGGTTGAAGACGCCGTCGCCACCGGTAAACCCACTGTCGTGGTGTTTGCGTCGCCGGCCTTTTGCACCAGCCCTACTTGCGGACCTCAAACCGCCACCCTGTCCGAACTCAAGTCCGGCCACGTGGGTGAAGCCAACTTCATCCACGTGGAGATCTACGAAACCCCCGACGAGATTCAGGGCGACCTGACCAGAGCCACGCTGTCTCAGCCGATCCAAGATTGGGGCATCAGCGGCCTACCCGACTGGTTCAACGAGTCTTGGACGTTCGTCCTAGATTCGGATGGCCGGGTTAGCCAGCGCTTCGAAGGGTTCGCTACTCTGGAAGAATTGGAATCCGCTTTACGATCAGTGCTACCCCAGTCTTAGGTGTGACATGAAAAGCCTCAGCAAGCTCATCAAAGGCGATTCAAAGGAAGGGTCCCCCAGCCGGAGAGACAACCGCAGTTGGGCTGTAGCCATACCAGTGGCGGCCGTCCTGGTAGGCGTGGGCATCTTTTTGAGCGCGGTGATCAATCCCCTGTTCGGACGTTACGTGCATTGGGACTGGATGGCGGTTCTAGCCCCGGTCTTATTCATCGCGGCAGTTGCCGCCGTTCGCCGCCGTTGAATCTAACCCGCCCTTGCCGAGGCCACGACCGTAGGGTAGGATTAGCGGCGGAGAACCAAACACCGCCGTTTTAACCCAATAGTCTCCAGCCGGACCAGGGCGTTTATCGTGCCAGTGACCGGACCTGCCCTTTCCTTCTGAACGTTCAAATACCGGTATTAGACCTCTAAAATCCTTGAAACGGAGAGTTGACGATGGCCGTACAGTCCACCCATGCAACTGCGGTAAGCCAAATGACCGAGGCATGCTCCAATTTCTTGAATAGTCTTAGTGCATACCAAAAAGCCAAGACCGTTTATTCCTACCTGGACGGTGAGCGGATCTTTTGGTACTATCCGCCGCTGAACCGCCATGGTCTCCCGCTACGGGAGATGGACGCTAAGCAACGGCAACTGGCTTATGCGGTGATGGCTAGCGGCCTTACCGATAAGTCCTACGAGCAGGCCAAATTGATCATCGAACACGAAGATGTTCTGGGACCGTTGGAAGTGGAACAAGACAAGGTCACGTTCCTTCGTGACACGGAACGCTACTATTTCACCATCTTCGGGGAGCCGGGCGGATCAGACCCGTGGGGATGGCGTGTGGAAGGCCATCACGTCTGCCTCAACTACAGCATTTGGAACGACAAAGTTATCTCGGTCACGCCCTTTTTCTTCGGCGCAAATCCCGCTGAAGTCCGCAAGGGCCCCAAGAACGGATTGAGGATACTGGGAGATCGGGAAGATCTGGCCTTTGAGCTTATGGAAAGCTTGGACGCCGGCCAGCAGAGCAAAGCCATCATCTACGATGAAGCGCCGTTGGACATCCTCACCTACAACAGCTCCAAGGTTTCCTTGCCCCGGGAAGAAGGACTCCCGGCCTCCCGAATGTCGGGCACTCAGCAGGAGATGTTGATGGCGTTGGTGACCCTGTACGTGAGCCAGGTGCGCAGCGACGTTGCCCAAGAAAGGCTGGACGCGTTCAAAACCAACGGTATCGATGGCATCCACCTGGCCTGGGCCGGTCCCGTGGACAAGACCAAGGCCCATTACTACCGCTTGCACGGCGGCGACTTCCTGGTCGAGTTCGACAACCGCCAGGACGGCGCCAACCATATTCACTCGGTGTACCGGGACGTGGAGAATGACTTCGCCTCGGACGTGCTGCGCCAGCACCTCCTGCTTTACCACGTTCTTTAGGCGGGGTGTCAACCCGAAATCACCATAGTGAACCCGGCTCAGGCCGGTGGACTGGCCTTGCCCAATCCCAAGTCCTTGGCTAGCAACGCCTACAAGTTAACTTTGCCCGCTGATCTGGCGCTACGGGCCGTCAACGGTTTTCAACTTGTCTGGCCTGATCCGCGTCAAGTGCGTTGTGGATGATCGGCTGTTTGTTGACGTCTGTCATTGCTCCGAAAATAGAATCGGCAACCTTCGGCGGCACACTTCGTCATTCCGGCGCCAGCCCTTCGGCGGAAGGGCGGCGAGGCTCCGACTTCGTCGCTAGACTCGGAGTGACGCAGCATCGCCCTCCAACCTCCGTGTTTTGGCTCCTTGCTGTTTGTTCCGTAACGACCTGACTCCCTCCCTACCCGCCGCGATATCCGACGACCCTCGCACTGGCGGTCTTCTTTTTGGTCTAATTATCAAAAAACGGCCAATATTGGTTAAACTACCAAAGCTAACCTTTAAATAAAGTGCCCTACAATGTTGTTCAAATGGCTCCATGGACCGCTCTGTAACCCAAGTTATAGAACAAACCGGTTCGTGGCCGCCTCATATATAACGGGGTCACACCCACCATTCTTGGAGTATGACCAGTTAACTAAATCAAGGAGTTGACCATGAAACTTGTCGTAGTGGGAGCAGGCCAGGGTGGATCAAATATTGCCGATGAGTTTGTCGCGCTGGGGAAGTGGGTGTGGAAAAACCGGCGCATCAGAATATTTACCGGAACGGATGAAGAACCTCTGTCCAAAGGGGTATTCGCGGTAAACTTGGGAGCAGGGGACCTCTACGGTCTTAACCATATCCCTCAAACCGATGACCATACAATATTGTTGGGAACCACCGACGAGTTCCGTGGGCGGGGGGCCGGCAAGGTCAACGCCGACGGAGCAGAGCAAGCAAGGCGGGGGGCCCACAAGATAGTCTCTACCATTCGGGACAACGGAGACGTCCCATCCGCCGACGCCATGTTGGTGATCGCCACAACCGCCGGGGGCACCGGGTCCGGCTCGGTGGGCGTGATCGTAGACTTGCTGAAAGAGGCGTTCAAAAAGCCGATCTACGCGTTGTTGGTGTTGCCCTTCGAGAATCAGTACGACGACCCCGACAGCATGGTAAACACCGCAACCTGCTTGAAGAGGGTCATGGATAATTCCTCCGCCGACGCCGTCTTCTTGGTGGACAACCAGAAGTTCGTCCGCGGCAACCAGACCATGACCTACAACTACGAGACGATGAACCGTAAGATCGCCGATTCATTCATGGATATCCTGTGCGTTGGCGAGGAAACCGACCGCCGCTACATCGGAGAAGTGCTCGACGCCAACGACGTCATACGCATCCTCCATGGCCCTACCGCCATTGGTATCAGCCATACCTCGATTCCCAAGAAACAGACATCTTTGTTGGGCCGCTTCCGAAGTTCTGCTCCCAAGGCCAACCACTTTTCGGTCGCTAAGAATCAGATCGAGCGGGCGCAGAATGTATTGCATCAAGCGTTAGGCGAACTCTCCATCGATTGTGAAATTTGGGAGAACGGCGAGGCCCATTACGACGCCCAAAACGTCCTGGGTCTATTCAGCGGTCCTGCCGACGAAGCAACCGAAGAGATCGTGGAAATGATGGACAACACTCTGGCGGAGCGGGTTCCCGGAGCTGGCCGAAGGAAGGGCACCTATCCGGGCAGGGTTTCGGACACAATCAGTTTCACAGTGATTATCTCTAATATCGGTGAGGGCTCGGCCATGGACAAAATTGAGACCTTCTTCACCGACGCTACCCGGATGCTGGGCGAGGTCCAGCACAAGCGGGAAGGAAGACAAAACAAATGGGAAACTGCCTCAGAGGCCGCGGCAAATTTACCCAATCTCTAACGGTCAATCGATGGTCTTCCTTACCTTGCAATTATTACGCGGATATCGCGATAGGAGCTAGTCATGAGAAATTCGAGAGCGCCCGAGGGCCGTGGCACTCCAAAGCCGGTTATTTTCCTAGTTTTGATCGCAGTGTTGCTATTCGCTGGGTTGGCCGCAACCTATTTCACCCAAGGATTCGGCGCGTTTCCGGCGACGCCCGCCCAGGCCGAAGTAATAGAGCTCGTCGCCGATCCAGTGGCACAGCCGTCAGCCGATACGGTTCCTGAAGCGGTAGCCGAGGCACCGGTGGTCATCTTGGCGCCGACGGCAACGCCGGTCCCCGAACCCACTGCCGTTCCGGCCACCGCCGTCCCGGTGCTTCGTCCCACGGCGACGCCGATACCAGTTCCGGCCGTCGTCTCCGAACCGGAGAAGACCGTCGAAGCCGTGGTAGTAGCAGATGAAAGTGAGAATCTGAATTTCCTGCCCGACGTGAAGTTTGGCGACGTCCTAGATGAAGGCCTGATGAAACTGAAAATGCCCGGCGGTGAATCGGTGGATACCTGGTACACTTTCCAGGTTGATACTGAGAAAAGGGATATCACCGTATTCTTTGCTCTGTTCGATGCGGAACGGCAGTCGGTGCTCAGCACCGTTCAGTTGAACAACTACACCAGAGGATCCGAATTACAGAAAGGTATGGTCACCCTTTACTACGAGGACGGATCCGAAAGGGTGCTGGCTTTCGATGGCGTCGAAGGCACAATGACTCTGACCCAGCACTACAAGGTGCCGTTTGGGCCCAGCATGTTCTCCCCTGACCTGCGCCGCTCCCTGGTGTATTATGGGCTTAAGCTCCAGGACGAAGCTGCGGGCCTGACCATGGAGTTGCATCTGGATATCAGCGGGCTCTCGGAAAGCGAGAAGATGGTATTCAAGCAGTCGGCCCCCAGAGAAGTGACAACCGCTCTGGCTGAGATCAAGGTGATGGCCGACCAGATCGAGGATTTTCGGTACAGCCGGTAATCAGTACGTTTCAAACTGGCCGGACGGGGAAAACACCCTGTCCGGCCTTTTTTTTTCGCTCCCTTGCTTTGTTCTCCTCCCACCATCCCTCTTTATGCCGATCCATATCGCGTCCGGCGATGGCCGGGATATCCTTGAGTCTAGCGTCTTAGAGATCGAAGCTGATGCATCGAATTTCCTCGGCCTTGAATGCCCGGCTTTTAATGGCACGGGAACAATAAACAGACACACCATCATCTTGACCGAAAAGGCAAACTTGTCTGAAGCCAATCCCTCTGCTAAAATCTGCCCCATCTAGCCAATCGTTATGCGTAACGGGCCCATCGGGGCGACGGACCACGGAACCGATGGGAATAAGGACCATAAGTAGGAGGGAAAGACATGCCGTCATTTTGGGAAAATCTACGGTTTGCAGGTGGGAACCCCGAACAAGCGGGACAATCTTATGATGAGAACGAGGGTAACGAAAGCCAAGATATGGTCATGTACGTCAGCCATCCGCCGGCTTCCGCAGGAAGTAACTTCCCGGCAATAATAGTCATCCAGGAAGCTTTCGGGGTCACCCGGCACATCGAGAAAGTGTGTGACCGCATCGCCGCGGAAGGATATGTGGCCATAGCTCCCGCCTTGTTCCACCGGGAGCATCCCAACCCCAAGCTGGGATATGGAGATGAGGACGCCCCGGCCCGAAACCGCTATATGGGCGCTCTGCGCGACGACGAGTTGATCGACGACATCAACCAGGTAATCAAGTGGACCCAGTCCAGGGAGTTCTTTCGGACCAACAACCTGAAAGTTGGGATCGTCGGCTACTGCGTGGGCGGCCGTATAACCTACCTGGCGGCCACCAGTTGCCCCGGCCTCAGCGCCGCTTCGTGCTATTACCCCGGCCGCACGCTGCTGCCTTTCGGCGACGGGCTGGCCCCCATCGATCTCACCAGCCAGATAAAGATCCCGGTGATGGGCAACTTTGGCGGACAGGATGCCAATCCGTCACCAGAAGATATGGCCACGATCGAAGCCAAGCTCAAAGATGCCGGAGTAACCTACGACTTCAAGAGCTACCCGGACGCCGGACACGGCTTCAACTGTGACGAGCGCGGCAGCTACCACGAGGCTTCCGCCCAGGATGCTCTGACCCGCACGCTGGGGTGGTTCGACAAGTACATCAAGCACTGATCCCCCGATCTAGACAAAGGATACAAAGTAAAAGGCCCGGCCGGGTGATTCCGGCCGGGCCTTAGCTTTTCTGGGACTTCGTTAGCTGGAGAAAGAGTTACGGAAGCGGTACAGGGTCATCTCCGGTTCGATGGGCGACACCGGCATATATTCGGATTGCTCGGTTTTGGCCACGATGAACCAGGGACCGTCACCTTCCAGCGCGGTGCGGAACACCGTCTCCAGCTCCTCCAGGTCGATCACGGTGGCGGTATGGGTAATTCCGCAGCTTTTCGCAACTTGTTCCAGGTCGGTTCCCATGGCGGTATGGCTCTGCTGGTGGCCGGTCTGGTCCCACATTTCGTTGTCCCAAACCACCACGATCAGGTTCTTAGGCTGTTCCCTGCCTATGGTGGCGATGGTTCCCAGGTTCATCAGTAGAGAACCGTCGCCATCCAAGGAAATGACCTGTTCGCTGGTGGATACGGCCATGCCCAGAGCGAGAGAGGAGCAAAGGCCCATGTTTCCGTAGGTGTAGAAGTTTCGGTCCCTATGCTGGGCGTGCCATAGTTCATCGGTGGTAGGCCCTAAGTTGGCGACGATGGGCCGGTCTCCGGCATGCTTCAGGATCAACTGAGTGGCTTCAAACCTAAGCAACTTTGCCTCCGTGGAGCATCCGGGTGAGGCAGAGAGCTACCGGCTGGCGGCCGGCATGGCACAGCTTCAACGCGCCGTCCAGGATCTCGCCCATGCGGTGGTCGTCGTCGAAAGTGAAATGGACCAAACCTAAGAGGTCTAAAATAGGTTTGGTGCTGCGGCCCATGGCTACCTGGGCGATGTTGAATTCACCGGGCCCGCCTCGCATGTTGATGAACATGGGTATGGGCGTTCGGTAGGGGATGCAAAGGCTAGTTACGGCGTTGAGCGTGTTGCCGAAGCCGCTTGACTGCATGAACACTGCGGCGTTGCGGCCCACGGCGTACGCTCCCACCGCGATGCCAATGGCTTCCTCCTCCCTGGTGGCGGATACCAGGTGGAAAAATGGATCAGCGTCGATAAGTCTGGTTACTTGGTCGATGGATATGTCCGGCACGTAAGCGATCAACGAAGTATCCCAGTCTTTGAGTGCCTGCACGATAATCTCAGCCCAGTTCATCGCCGGATGTCCTTTATAGATCGAGTTTGGTTCCAGCCGTCTATTATTGATGCAAAGGCCCTCATAGGTGGTTTACCTACGCTGGAGCCACTTTTTGAGCCGCACCAAAGATAGCAGCGCCGATGGCTTATGTCAAAAGGGTATAATTCCTAACATCCTATTCGGAGGTAACGTCTTGATTATCGACCCCAATAACTTCGAGGGCTTCAACCGGGTTTTCACCGGAGTGATCGTACCCCGTCCCATCGCTTTTGTTTCCAGTATGTCCGCTGACGGTTACGTAAATCTCGCGCCCTACTCGTTTTTCAATGCTGTATCGTATGACCCGCCCACCATTGTTTTCTCGTCATCCCGGCACGTCGGGGACAAACAGAAGGACACTCTGGCCAACATTGAGGAGACTGGCGAGTTCGTGATAAACATTGTGTCCGACGAGATTGCCGAGGCCATGAATATCACCGCCGCCGAATATCCAGCTGAAGCCGACGAGTTTCAGATCGCCGGACTGACTCAAGCGCCGTCCCAGATAATCAGGCCGCCCCGGGTCGCCGAATCTCCGGTGAACATGGAATGCCGGCTCAACCAGGTAATTACCATCGGCCAAGGCGTCCATGAGCACGGTTTGGTTATCGGCGAGGTCGTATTGGTCCACCTGCGAGACGACATCATCGACGGGCACCGGATCAACCATCAGAAGCTAAAACCGGTAGGCCGTTTGGCGGGCAACATGTATTGTCACACCACAGACTCCTACGAGATGGTCCGGCCGGTCCACAACCCGGATGCCCAACGGGTGGGTTAGCCTGGATTCCACACCTGGGCGCTAACCGCGCCGGTCGATCTATCCTGGGATCAGAAGAACATATTACGTTTTTTGCTAACCGGTAGGATGAGGCCGCTCAGGTTCTTCCCATTTGGTTAGCCTCCATCGTGAAATAAGGGCACACTATGAGATGTAACAACTGCGCCTCCGATAATTCGGACGACGCCCTCTTTTGCGGCAATTGCGGAGAGGCTATCGGATCGCCAGCGGCGGAGGAGCTAGGCCAGCGTCAAGCTGAGTTCACCGGGGAGAGGCGGTCCGACGGGACCACGTTTGAACCGAGTAGCCTGAGCAAACTCCTGGTGGAGTCGGCCCGCGTGTACGGTAGGAACCTGCCGGTGTTCCTTGGCATCGGATTGATCCCTCAGATCCCAGGGCTTCTCGGTCTCGGTCCCCTACCGTTGTGGTGGAGCATAACTCTGGTTCTCACGTCGTTGGTCTTGACGGCTTTGAGTTTTGGCGCGGTCACCCACGCGGTGGCCATCGATTATTTGGGCCTGACGCCCTCGGTAGCTTCTTCCTACTCCAGAGCCTGGCGGCGTGTAGTCACTCTGGAAGCCTGTTTGTTTATCTACACGTTCCTACTGGCCGGCAGTTTGCTTCTTAGCTTGGTCTTAGTTGGCATACCGATACTGTTGGTTCTGCTGGTCGTCTTGTGGCTCTATCCCCAGGCCGTTATGTTAGAGAACCTGAGACCGGTGGAAGCCTTTGGCCGCAGTATATCTCTGGTTCGAGGGAGTTGGTTGCGGGTTTTCGGAATCGTGGCCGCTTGCTGGATCCTTCCGTCCGCCCTGTCGCTGGCAGTTCTGTATTTGTCCAACGACTCCGTCATGGGGAGGATATCCTTGATCACCCTCGGGACCTTGACTGGACCCTGGACTATGATTGGCAGCACTCTTATGTATTTTGACTTGAGAGTTCGGAAAGAGGCGTACGGCGTAGAACTGCTGGAAGCCGAACTAGAGATAACCAGTCCTTCTTAGTGGTCAGACCGTCTGCGACGGCACCGGCCCAGGAAATTGATCGTCTAAAAGTCTGAGACGTTCGTCCCGGGGTTCGATCAATGAAGACCGTTTCGTGTGCATCGAGGCGATGGGCTGGAAAGCGCAGTCATTAAATGCAATAATGCACTTAAGACAGTATTCTTGAAAGTGATACCAATCTAGAGCGAACCCGGAGTAATTCTTATCTTTCTTTCGTTGCTTCTACAAAGGCTCAACGTGATCAGCACGTTCCGCGAGTTGGGAACCAATGTGGAACGCCGGGAAACCCTGATCGGTTTGGCGTCGTCTCAGATGCTGGTGCAGTTGTCCAGTATGCCGATAGCCATGACCATACCATCGGTAGCGCGGGACTTTGACGTCGAAGTTTCGAAAGCGGCCTGGATGGTCATAATCCGATTGCTCATGCTGGGTAGCACCGTTTTTCTGGCCGCCCGCCTGGGCGAAAAGTATGGTCACGCCAGGGTTTACTTCGTCGGAATCATCGTTCTTTCTATTGCCAGCGTCTTGGCTGCCACATCATTTGATTTCAATCAATTGATTCTGTGGAGCGGCCTGGTCGGGGTTGGGGGCGCCTTGATCACCGCCAATTCCAACGCGATTTTGGCGATGGTATTCGATGAGAAAGAGCGGGGCAGGGCCTTCTCCGTGCCCGTGGTGTCGGCCCGCCTCGGGTCACTGATCGGGCTAGTGCTCTTCGGTATCTTCTTGCAATTCCTTAACTGGCGTTTTGTGTTTCTCACATCCCTCCCCATCGGCTTGCTGGCCGTCAAGTATAGCTACCCGTTGTTAAAGCACCACAGCGCCCAGATCACGGAGGCTGCCAGGAACATTTCCATCAACTACACCGGAGCTATCTTGATGGTAGTAACTCTGGGGACGTTTATCCTCTCAGGGTTACACCTACATGGAGGAGAGGAGACATTTACCTCGGCGGATGCCATCTCCTACCATGTGCCCATGCACCTTCTGTTTCTGGTGCTCCTCGGATTATTCATCGTTGTCCAATACCGCTCGCGTGTTCCCTTCGTAGATTTCAGGTACTTCAAGCACAAATATTTCTCCACCGCCTTATACACCAACGCCACGTTCCATCTTTCCATGCTGGCCGTGGTTACATTGATTCCCATCGTCGTCGAAAACGGCCTGGGTAAGGCCCCCATATTCGTAACCCTGGTCTTGCTGCCCAACCAGTTGTTGGGACTATTCCTGCCCACGTTCGCCGGATGGTGGTACGATCGCTACAATCCTAGATGGCTAAGGCCGGCGGCAATGATGGGAATAGCCCTGGGATTTCTTTTGGTCGGGGCGTTCGCCAGTGAAGTTAGTTGGTGGGGCATACCGTTGCTCTTGCTACCTACGTACATCGGTTCCAACCTATTTAACACGGCCAACAACGCGGTGGTGATGAACACCCTACCGGAAAGCCGCACCTTTGCTTCCGGGATGTTGGAGACCACCCGCCAAATGGGACACACCCTGGGGACCACGATAAGCGCGACAATCTTGGGACTTGCTCTGCCGTTCGCGATTGAGCTATTGCCCGTGCCAGAGGCCCAACTAGCCTATCGGGATGGCTTCAGGCTCTCCGCTTTGGCGGTGGTCTTAATCATAATGAGCGGTAGCTTTGTGGCCGCTTTCCAAAGGACTTCCACTGATAGGCAGCCACGCAGAGCCGTGGCCCCTCAAGGGTCTGGGGACGACTGGATGAGTCACTAAATCCACCGGTGTAGATGGCTAGATCAAACAAAAACCTCAATGGATCGTGCCCATTGAGGCCGGGAACGTAAGGCCGGAAACGCAAGGCGAGTTAAAACAGTTTAGCTTGGGTCCTCAACGTCTGAACCGCCATCATTTAGAGGGTATTCCGGACGGGGGCCATGGAAATTATTTAGCGCTTCGTCCAACCGGTCATGAAACGTTTCAGAGTCTTTAGCCTGCAACATTATTCCCCGGCCGTTCTCTAATCGGACACGAACCCGGTCACCGATGGTAGGCAAGCTCAGGAACTCAATGTGAGAGATATTGGTGAATGGAATGATTCGTTTCCGGGGATTGCCGAACATGATAACCAGGTGTTCCGGGTAAATCAGGTAACTCCGGGCGTTGGTAAGCCAGCTATATGCTCCCACTCCTAGTCCGAGGAACAGCAAGCCCGGGTCCTTTCCGGTTTGCCAGCCCATCAAACCAAGGACTGCCGCAATCGCGGCCAAAATAAACAGAAAGTTCACCGGTCGCCGAGTCTTGTCCGAATAAATAAGAGATTGTTGAGGTGTTTCCATCTAGTCTATTTTAGCACACGAGTGAAACGGGTTCATTAGAGATTAGAAACAAATTAGCATCGGATTCCCTGAATCTCCGGCTCGGCGTCATCTAAACTGAGTCTTGTTATAATTGATCTGGTGGCTTCTGTCATTGGACCTATCAACGGGAGATGGTCAGCGAGTGCATAATTTACAACAAAGGATCAAAAATGAACTTCGGGACCTTGATGGGACTTCGCCTATTGTCTTGCTGCCGGGTCCTGCTTACAATGCCTGTCGGTGAGCTGGTTTTAACAGGCGGCGGTGGTGGGACTCTTTCTTCTGGTCCTGGCCCGGTAAATCTCCGAACTTATAGCCCAATGGCTAACGACAGATTTCTAAATATACAGTGCTGAGGGGAGGTGAAGAGATCAGACCTATCATAGGCGCAAAAATAGCTTTGCTTGTACTTGTGGCGGCAGGAATTTTGGCCTGCTCCGGGCAGTCTACTGAGGTGGACCCGGTTATTTGAACAATAACGGGGCTAGATCAAGAGAGTCTTCCGCTGCCAGAGGCGTTGTGTTGACTCCGGGAATTAAAACCACTTCTTGCCCTGCTGGTCGTTCCC
>ENA-ORDI01000084-ORDI01000084.1-marine-metagenome-genome-assembly--contig:-NODE-84-length-61773-cov-5.534184_pt1 | contig 61773 bp, 60 predicted proteins | sample MGYA00248628_ERZ508525 | MGnify/ENA primary metagenome ERZ508525 (study PRJEB26195, sample SAMN05422138) | marine metagenome | isolation source: East of Porto Seguro, South Atlantic Ocean | place: Atlantic... | reverse complement strand
AGGAGAGGTGGCAGAGCCTGGCTGAATGCGCCGCACTCGAAATGCGGTATACACCTAGTGTATCGGGGGTTCGAATCCCTCCCTCTCCGCAGATGTTCGGTAAACAGTTATCTCGAACAGATTTTGATTATTGGGTAACGCTGGCTACACGGTGGGGTGATCTTGATGCTATGCAGCATATTAATCACGCTACCTACCTCACATTTATGGAAACTGCCCGGCTAGAGTATTATGAATATCTGGGGTTTGAAAGTCAGAACTGGGATCATATAGAGGGCACAATACTTGGTTCCATGACGGTCCATTATCACCAGCAGGTGCTGCACCCAGCCCAATTGGATATCGGTCAGAGAATAAGCAGAGTTGGACACAAAAGTTTTGATATTCTCACCGGAATATTTGCCGCGGACCAAGAGACACCGGCCTTAACAGCCACTTTCACTGTAGTTTCCTTTAATTATAAAAAAAATACTACTATTCCTGTGCCGTATAAGATCCGGGAGAAATGCAGGGAATTGTAATGGCTACCGACCAACTGACGCTACACAGGAAACTAATTGATCGTCTGGCATATGCCCATGATGCCAGCATGTATCGCCTGGTACCGGAAGCAGTTGCTCGTCCTGAAAATGAGAGTGCTGTAAAAGGTCTGCTGGAATATGCCCACAATAGTGGTACTTCCATAACCTTTCGCACAGCGGGTACTTCCTTGTCTGGTCAAGCCGTAACCAAGGGAATAATCGCTGAGGTGGTTCGCGGATGGAAGGGGTATGAGATATTGGACAATGGTGCCGCCATTCAACTCCAGCCTGGCGTTATTGGTGGTCGTGCAAACCTGTATCTGCAGCCCTATCATCGTCGTATTGGTCCAGATCCTGCTTCCATAGAATCTGCCATGATCGGCGGGATCATATCCAACAATTCTTCAGGGATGGTTTGCGGTGTAAAGCATAATTCCTACCACACGCTGCGGCATATCCGCTTTATTTTGGCGAATGGTAACTGTTACGATACTTCCAACGCGGATGACTATGGAAAATTTCTGGAAGTAGAAAAAGATCTGTGTACCGGCTTGTTATTGTGCAGAAAAGAGATCGCGACCAACAGTGCTTTGAAAAACAAGGTGCGGCGAAAGTACAGCATTAAGAATACGTTGGGATATTCCTTGAATGCATTCATCGACTTTGATCATCCCTTGGATATCTTTGCTCACCTGCTGATCGGTGCGGAGGGTACATTGGCGTTTTTCAGTTCGGTGACCCTAAATACCATACCTGATCCGCCTTATAAGACTACCGGTTTGGCGCTTTTCAACGATGTAACGGCTGCGGTAGCAGCCATACCCTATTTGAGCGACAGTGGTGCCGATGCAGTAGAACTGATGGACGCCGGTTCCTTAAGTACGGCAAAATACCTGGATGAACCGCCTTACGATTATAGGAAATTGAACCCCGATAACGCTGCCCTATTATTTGAGTATCAAAAACAGGATCCGGCAGAATTAGACCTAGTAGAAAAGGATGCCCAAAAACAGATCATCTCATTGCAGGGCAGTATGCCCCAGGGTATGCAGCGCCAAGCTGATAATCGTATTAAACTTTGGAAAATTCGCAAGGGCTTATATCCATCAGTGGGCGCCATCCGTAAAGCTGGTACGAGTTTTATTACGGAAGACCTGTGTTATGATTACCGAGACCTACCAGCAGTTGTGAGCGAGATGCGTATAATATTTGAGCGTTGGCATTATGATGATGCGGTCATTTTTGGTCACGCGAAGGATGGTAACCTGCATTTTGTTGGTTCGGTCGATTTGAATACACCATCGGGCGTAAAATCATTCGAAGGCCTGATCAATGACCTGGTCGACCTTACAGTTGGGAAATTTCAGGGTTCATTAAAAGCGGAACACGGTACTGGCCGGAATATGGCTCCATTTGTGGAAAAAGAATGGGGCAAGGAACTATATGATATCATGCGGCGGGTCAAAGCGATCGCTGATCCAATGAATATTCTCAATCCAGGGGTTATTTTAAACAATGATAGTAGGGTCCATTTAAAAGATCTCAAACCGATGCCATTGGTCAATAAGATTGTCGACCTCTGTGTCGAATGCGGATTTTGCGAACATGTTTGTCCTTCCCGGGAATTAACCTTAACTCCCCGTCAGAGGATCGCCATTTCCAGGGATATCAATTTAATGAAAGCAGCTGGCGATGATTCCTGGCGGGATGTGGCCCGGGATATGCAGTACCAAAGCCTCGACACCTGTGCTACGGATGGGTTATGTGCCCTATCCTGTCCGGTGAATATCAATACGGGCCATTTTACGAAAGAATTGCGGGACACAGGTCATGGCCCAATATCCGAAATGGTAGCCGGATGGACAGTGCGCCATTTCAAGTTTGTGCAATCAGCCGTACGTTTTTTCAATAGCCTGCTTCATTTTACTGCAAAATGCATCGGTACTACGATCACTTCCGGAGTAGCCCGTGGTCTGCACAGGTTGACACTGGGCAAAACACCGCTGTGGGACGCGGATATGCCCAGGACAGTTCCAAAATACGATATGCATGAACTGGGTCAGGGCAAACCGTATATTTATTTCACATCCTGTATTAACCGTGTTTTCCAACCAGGTGACAAGAATGAGTCTTTGGTTGATGTGATGGGGCAGATCGCCAGTTTGACGGGTATTCAATTACTAATCCCGGAAAATATCGATCACGTTTGTTGTGGTACTCCTTACAGTTCAAAGGGGTATAGCGCGGCCAGCGAGGCCATGGCTAGGAAAACGATAGCTATGCTTTATGAGAGTTCAAATAAGGGGAATATCCCCATAGTGATCGACACCTCGCCGTGCACCTATCAATTAAAAACATTATTGCCGCTTCTGGATGATAACCATAAAGAACTGTACCAACAACTGACCTTTGTGGACCTGGTCCCATTTCTGGAAGACCTTGTACGGGAAAATCCTATTACGCAACTGCAGCGCCATTCAATTTTACATCCGACTTGTTCCACAGAAAAGATGGGTGACATTGAATCCTTGCTGGCCCTTGCAAATGCCTGTGCTGAAGAAACAACACTACCCATTAATCGCGGCTGCTGCGGATTTGCTGGTGATCGTGGTTTGCTAGTTCCAGAATTAACGGCTAGTGCCACCCAATTTGAGGCGGATGAGCTTGTCAATTGTGATCCTGAGGCTTTTGCTTATTCATCGAGCAGGACTTGTGAAATAGGGATGCAGCGGGCCACAGGTCGCAGCTATGAATCGATCGCACTGTTGGTGTGGGACTATTTATCCCAGGATCGGGTGAACTAGATCACTGGAAGTAATTACATAATTCACTAAATTAAACCGGCAGCATTTGTTATTTTGAAATAAGTATCAATTAAACTAGAACAGAGATGTGCACGAAGCATAAATCAATTATTTTATTATTTACCATAATTGTCAGTATGGTAGGTGCTGCGCCCATTGCCAGGATCATGAAATCCGAAGGTAATGTCCTCATAAAACGAATGGGTAAATCCACATTTACCATTCCCGGAAAGCCAGGACTTGGCATTAATAATGGAGATGCGATCAAGGTAGGAGAAGAAGGCTTCGTAGTGGCTATTTTTATCGATGATAAATCTGTCATTAAGATTAGGGAAAAGACCCAATTTGAATTTATAGAATCAACCAACTCCCGGACGCTGGATGTTGAACAGGGTACGATATTCTTTGATATAAAAAAAGAAGGTCGGACAAAGGCATTCCGTGTGGAAACACCCGTTTCTGTTGCATCTGTGAAGGGTACGGAGTTTGCGGTGGTTTCCAGCCCAGCAGGCATTGACCAAGTTTTCTGTGCCTCGGGACAATTGGATGTGCAAAATTTGATCAGTGGTCAATCCGTAGTGATTGGGCCGGGTCAAAAAGCAATTTCCAATGCCATGGGTAATTTGATGGAACTGCCTTTCACACCAGAAGACTATCCAACAGACCCAGAGGGAGAGCAGCCTGAAATACAGACCGAACCAGAACCAGAACCAGAGCCTGAGGCGGAACAACCACAACAGCAACAAAGGCAGGAAGCGCAAGAAGAGCCAGATGAAGAGCCTGACGAAGAGCCTGAGGCGGAAGAAGATGAAGGGCAGGAACAAACAGAAAGTGATGATACAGCATCAGAATCACAGCCTAGCAAACCGGAACCAAAAAAACCATTTGGCATGGGGCTTGGCGTAGGATCTGTGACCATTGATGGAGTCCTCTATAACCAAATTGCACTGCGGCCCGAAATAAATATTGGTAAGCTTGGAATAGGACTGGATCTAGTATTTTATATTGATAACAAAGGCAATATCAAAGAAGACGAATGGGATTTCAAAAGTGATCCTGGCCGGATATTTGATAAGATATTGTTCTTGCGCTGGGGTGCAGAATCAGATCCGTTCTGGGTCAAATTTGGTTCCCTAGAAAACGTTACTCTGGGCTATGGCGGTATTTTGAGCGGGTATTCGAACATGATGGAATTCCCTACAGTGCGCAGAATTGGTTTGAATACGGGGGTAAATATAGCCGGTATTGGCGGTCAGTTATTCATGTCCAATATGAAGGATTTCAACCGTGGCGGTACGCTCCTCGGCCTGCGCGGAACTTATAAAGTATCTGACTCGTTTCCCCTTACCATTGGGCTAAATTTTATTACGGATATGAATCAGTTCTCAGGATTGAAGGATATTGATGATGATTCATACCCTGATATATTTGATGATTTTCCAAGTGATGCAAATTATTACAATGACACGGATGGCGATGGTGTTCCTGATATCCATCCGGATGTAGAAGCACCAGAAGAAGGCTGGGATATCGATGCCGATGGAGATAATATTTACGATGAGGATGATCCTGAACTCGTACTAAAAGGTGTACCCTTCAGCCTTGGTGATAACAAGTCATCCGTCACGGGACTAGCATTTGATGTGGGTTATCCGTTGCTTAAGAGTAAAGTATTTTCTCTGGATGTGTATACAGAGTTTAATTTTCTAAATTTCCCCGAGGTTGGTGCCCCGGATTCTCTTTTCTACAGGCCAAATTACAGTGGCAAAAGTTTCTCTATACCCGGTTTACGGGCCAGTTTGTTCAACTTTCTGCAACTGAGTTATGAATTCCGTATTAAGAATGGATATTTTGTACCCCAGTTTTTTGACCAGTCATATGATATAACCCGTGTAGTACCAGAGTATATTGATGGTAGCGCAATTGTGAAAACAAAGGATATGACCCTGTTTGCGGATTCATCCATGAAGGAAGGTCTAGTGGGGCACTTTGGATCAATCAGTGCCGATGCGTTTGGATTTGGCAGTTTGTACGGTTCATATACAAATATGACATCAGATACAGATACGGTGAACAGTTTTGTAGCAGCATTGACATTGAATGCTGAGCGGATTCCGAAACTCAGCGAAGCAACAGCATTTTATCAACGTACTAATGATAAAAATCCCTTTGATTTCGCAAATCCATCCGTGAACACCGTGATGGGGTATAGATTGGGGTACGAACTCGGCAAGGGTATTAGTGTAATTTGGGATTATCGTCAATTCTACCGCTACACAGGTGCGTTGAACGATGATGGCACCGGCAAACTGGAACCGGTAGTGCAAACGACAATCGAGACATCATTCAATTTCTAGTGAATGACACCGATCCCAAGACCGTATACAGGTATGACGTTGGCAGCAGTGGATTTAAAAAGGCAGCTATTTTTCTTTTATTACTTGCTGGACTAATGGCTGTGTTTGCGATATATTGGCTAACCTCATTTTTAGGAGCATGATATGAAACTATCTATTGAATATTGTAACGCCTGAAACTATTTACCTAGAGCGTCCAGGATGGCTGCTGATCTACTTGAAAAATATGGTAATAACGTGACCGAGTTAACGCTCATCCCATCAAGTGATGGCGTCTACGAAGTGACTAAAAATGGTGCGTTAATATTCTCAAAGAAAGAACTGGAAAGGTTCCCAGAACTAGACGAAATAATTGATATTATCGAATCGTAATTTCACCCCTTTCTTATCCTGTTTTTTGCTCTTATGCATATTGAGCGCCCAGACGCCTGACATTATACCCTTGAGTAAGAAAGTAGGGCTTACAGTTGATGCTGAAGAAAATGTATTCTTCAGAATATTTCCAGATATTGATGGGTTCTATAGCGCCCAGTTTTACGAGGCGGGAAAAAATAAAATCATCATCCAAATTGTCTTTATGGATTTCAGTCAGCGTAGCGTGCGCAGAAGGTCCCTTACGATGAGAGAATTCATTGAACTGCAGCACCATGTGGGTGTCCAGCCGCACATTACTGATCGTGATCGTGAAGGTATCAGAAAAAATTTAACTTATCTTACAACAGTCAATATTCTGGAATCAATACCACCGGATCAATTTATTATTATAAAACACCGCACTGGCAAAAAGATTCGTGGAGCATTGATCGGCCTCGAAAAGCGGCAATTATCGATCCAGACACCTATATCAGTTGAAACAATACCTATCTGGGACATGGCCAGTATAACTTATCGAAAAAAGATCAGGGAATTGCCAAAACTTAAAGGTTTTTTATATGCGATTTCTGCTTTGGGCGGCGTAATTTTAGCGGAGGTATGGAACGAACAAACTCGCCCAAGGATTGATCAGGTTTGGCACTTTCGATTCATTGGTACCGTATTAGGAATGTTAACAGGCGCTGAAACATACCAAGCAGTGAATATCATCTCTTCACCAAAAACATTTTTTGCATTAACTCCAGAAGAAATGGATAAATTAAAGAACTAATTTTTGGGAGGAAACATGCCTGAACCTAACTCAGAAGAACAAGTACCGGAATTATCTGAACAACAAAAATACGTCAATGAGAAAGTAGCTACGATATTGGATCAAATTGGTGATGAGTATGGTGAATCTCTTACCCAACAATTAGTACAGCGACTGGATACAACCGTGGCTGATTTTCATGAGGAAGTGACAAACTTATTATCGGAATTAAAAGAGAAGTCTGTAAGTCGACAGGAACAGTTGCGCGATGCTTGGCAGCATCGCTTTGACACACCGCCCCAAGCAGAGGTCCCTGCGGCGACACCTGAAGCGGGCCCAGCAAAAGAGCAAGGTGATGACTCCAGTGACTGGGAGAAACGGTTGGAAACAATGGAATCGGGAGAAGCAGGAGAAGCACCAGCCAAAGAAGCAGCAGATGATGATGGTAAAAAGAAAAAGAAGAAGGGGTTTTTCGGTCGTAAGAAGAAGTGATAAGGCCATCTTGGGGCTATCCGCTAAAATATCAATTATTTCTCTTTTATTTAATTTGGTTTGTTTCTGGTGTTGTACTCGCGCAGTCTACCAACAAATTCACTGAATATAAATCATTAACCAAACGCGTATATAATTTCACCAAAGTTGAGTTCATCACCGAAGAGGGCGAGTTCAATGACGCCATTTGCACTTTACTCATACCGGATCTGCACGAAGATAGTCCACCGTTGGTGGTAATTTATTATAAACGTACCAATTCCCAATGGTTCACAGAGTCACTATATCGAAAGCGGGTACGCTTTAGTTTTCGCGATGGTGTGGTTAAACTGGAACGCTCTAATTTTTGGGCCTGGCATGAGTTGGAAGAAATAAAAGTAGTTGTATTTTATTAAAGTTAATCTTGCTACGCTTGCAACCTGAGATCAAAATCAGGTAAATTTTACGCCGAATGGGGCCGTAGCTCAGTTGGGAGAGCGCAGCGTTCGCAATGCTGAGGTCGAGGGTTCGATCCCCTTCGGCTCCACCAGCCAGTTTATTATTAAATTGGGGGATTGAAAAGTTCATTGAAAATTTGGTCGTGCAAGATGGGGAGGTAGCGGTGCCCTGTAACCTGCAACCCGCTATAGCAGGATTTAACGCCATAGAGCGGCTTGTTCCGCGTTAGGTTTACCAAGCACGTGGTGTTGACGTTTCAGCCCATTGCAATGGAGTTGCATTCAACCCCGTCAGGCCTGGAAAGGAGCAGCGGTAGGTGTTTATTTCATGTGCCGATGGATCACTGAAATTGAGCCAACGACTTTTGTGTACCTTACTTCCGGGCATGTCAATCTATGGTGCACGACCACTATAAATTTAGGTAATTTCTGCAGTAGTATTTGCACGATGTAATGTCTTATCAGGTTCTATCTTTAAAATATCGCCCGCAGTCTTTTTATGATGTGGTTGGCCAGACCCACGTAACAGAAACACTGGTTAACGCATTTAAAAAAGAACGGATTGCCCAGGGATATATATTCACCGGACAGCGTGGAGTGGGGAAAACAACCACTGCGCGTATTTTGGCCAAGGGGTTGAATTGCTCGGCTTCCAAGAATGGCCAGCCCTGTAATGACTGCACTGTATGTAATGAAATAACCGAAAGTAGAAATCTGGATGTTCTGGAGATTGATGGCGCGTCTAACCGCGGGATTGAAGAAATTCGCAATCTGCGGGAATTGATCAAGTTTACACCCATGAACGCTCCCTACAAGATTTTTATTATCGATGAAGTACACATGCTCACAAATCCTGCATTTAATGCATTGTTACGCACCCTGGAAGAACCGCCGGCCCATGGGAAATTCATCATGTGTACCACAGATATTCATAAAGTACCGGCTACGATTATTTCCCGCTGTCAGCGATTCGATTTCAACCGCCTTACCATTGAAGTAATTAGAGATACAATAAACAATATTCTCGCCAAAGAAGAAATACAGGCGGACGGAGCATCTGTAGATGCTATAGCAAGAAAATCGGAAGGCAGCATGCGCGATGCATTAAGTATTCTTGACCAGGTCATCGCCTTCTCCAGTGAACAGATTGTTTTTGAAGAAGTGGAAAAAGTACTGGGGCTTATTCCTCATGATGTCTACTTCGGCTTTACGGACGCCATGAAAGATCGAGATAATGCAGGTTTGCTTACTACACTCGCCCAAATTCGCAACCAGGGACTCCCTGTGGAGGATGTAGTAACCGGATTAAATAAACATGTGCGTACTTTGATGTTTGCCACCATCAATGACGGATTAAAAGCGGTGGAAATGAATGATGATTTAAAGCAGCAATATATTGCAGCAGCAGCATCCTGGGTGGTGCGGGATTTATTGCGGATAGCTCAAGTAATAACAGATGTTGAGACACGCATTAAGCGGGCCAGCCAACCTTACATTATGCTGGAAATGATGGGCTTGAAACTATTGGAAATGGACGAATCAGTATCTATCGAACAACTATTAAAGAACTCATCGCAGCAATTCGGCAGTTCTGCACAAACAGCCCCTCCGCAGAAAAATAAAATAAAAACTAACAAAACAGACACACGCACAGATACTCAAAGTGTTAAGGTGGGTAAACCAGATAACACTATTGGACCAATTGCAAACCAAGACGAAGTCAACGAACCCAAAAAAGACTATAAAACAAAAAATAAGGCTGAAATCAGTATTGAAGAATTAAAAGGTAAATGGCCAGAAATTATCACCAGTGTAACGAATCTACGTACTTCAATCGGGATGGTGCTGGAACATTGTGTACCCCTGGAATTTGTTGGAAAAAAGGTGCAGGTTGGAATGGTGGACCAGCCACGGTTTAATCTGGATCTGCTCAAGAATAATAAGGAAATCATCGAAGATGTGGCTGCCAACCACATTAAGCAGAAGATAAAAATAAAATTTTTTACTGTCGAAAAAGATGATCAGCTTGCGGAAGAATTATTAAAGAATGGTGTTCCCCAAAACCGGGTGGCAAGTACAAAAACCGATCCGGTGGTGGATCGGGTCATAGAATTGTTTGATGGTGAAATACTCCGCTAAAATCGTTGTTAGGATAATATACTATGATTAATCCCAAAAAAATGGGTCAGATGATGAAACAGACCCAGCAAATACAGAATAAAATGAGTGCAGTGAATCAGGTCATAAATAAATTGCAGGATGAAGCACAAAACCGCATGAATGCAGTTACAGGTAATATACTGGGCAATATTAAGGTACCGGGGTTGTGATGAATTCTTTTCCTGACAGCATTATCCGTTTGATCGATAGATTTTCACGTTTTCCCGGGATAGGTAAAAAGACTGCCCAGCGTATGGCGTTCCACGTTCTGAAAGATTCTAAAGAAAACGCCCAATCACTGGCTGATGCGGTCCAGGATGTAAAGTCAAATATATCAACCTGTTCGGTTTGCGGTGGTATAACGGAGGATGATCCTTGTATTATTTGCAGCGATCCAAAACGGAATAACAGTTTAATCTGTGTAGTAGAAGTACCGGCGGATATTTATGCTTTCGAACGGACAAGTGGATTCAATGGTATCTACCATGTACTGGGTGGAGTACTTTCTCCACTGGATGGAATTGGACCAGATGATTTGAACATCGATTCATTGGTGGCCCGGGTGAAACCTGATGATGAGATAGTATTGGCCCTCAATCCAAGTATTGAAGGGGATACGACCTGTCTATATATCAGTAAGTTATTAGGTAAGAAAAATATTAAAGTATCGCGGCTGGCCCGTGGGCTACCGGTGGGCAGCGAGTTGGAATACACCGATGATGCTACCTTGATGAGAGCAATGGAAGGAAGAACAATTATATGAATCTACCAAACATACTAACAGTTGGGCGGATCTTTATGACGCCTTTTTTCATTATTTTTCTATTTTACGACCATCCTTACGCAAAAACCTGGGCGCTTTGCATCTTTGTGATCGCCATGTTAACAGATATTTACGATGGTTATTACGCTAGAAAACATAACCTGGTTACCGATTATGGTCGGTTTTTGGACCCCTTAGCGGATAAAGTAATGATACTATCGGCACTAATATCATTTGCTGTGATGAATGTGATTCCTTTCTGGATGGTGGCCCTAATTGTTTTCAGGGACATATTTGTTACCGGTCTGCGTACGGTAATGTCATCGAAAAATATGGTGATGGTCACAAGTAAAATAGCAAAACGGAAAACATTGACCCAGGTACTGATCATAATTTTTATCCTACTCAACCTTGGATCAGCATCATTACCTATTTCATGGATCGGTGATTTCATTCAATTCTCTAGACAATACCAACTCATTTATTACCTGACCCTATCCGTAACTATATTTACCATTTTTACCGGTTTTACATACCTGTACACAAACCGGGCTGTCATTCGGCAGTTTATTTCCTGAGTATAGCTGTTGCTGCGCGTAGAATTATCGGAATGGCTGGCCACATGTTTTAAGATTGGACATTTACCCATCGCACCAGGTACCTGGGGGAGTCTGGCGGCGGTTATTGGCTGGTGGCTGTGGTTACAATATCTTGATCCATTAGTTTTTATTGTTCTAATTATTACGATATTTATAATTGGTGTATTTGCGACAAATATTATTATTGACCATACCGGTGAAAAGGACCCCTCCAGGATTGTAATTGACGAAGTGGCAGGACAGTGGTTAGGATTGCTGGTGTTGCCAGATGGTGCGCTATATATCGCTGCGGCATTTATCTTGTTCCGTTTACTAGATATTATAAAACCCTGGCCGATTTGGCAGCTGGAAAAGTTTCCCAAAGGGTGGGGCGTCATGCTGGATGACATGCTGGCGGGGTCATTGACACTGGGTTTGATTCAGGGCTACAGCAGGTTGGTAGTATGAATGTTGGTCTAATCACGATCGGAAATGAACTGCTATCTGGTTTCACTACAGATACAAATAGCGCCTGGATCGGTCAATCTATCCTGGAAGTGGGTGCGGAAATTACCTGGCATGTGACCATTGGAGATCAAGCCAATCAGATTACCGCCGTATTGGATCAAATTCCTGAAGATATAAAGGTTGTTTTAGTGACCGGTGGTCTAGGTCCGACCCATGATGATATTACCCAAAAAACGCTGTTTGAGTATTTTGGTGTACAGCCTGTGTTTGATGGAAACTATTGGAATATTCTGAATGCGCGTATGGTAAAACGAGTCAGAGTTATGCCCGTAATCAATAAGAATCAAGCTATCAGGCCGGATAAGGGTAGTGTGATTCCAAATAATTCGGGTTCTGCCAGGGGGTTGCACCTGAATAATGATAGAATGGATGTGTTTGCTATGCCGGGTGTGCCCCGTGAAATGAAAGATATGATGTCAAGCACAATCATACCATGGATCCATGATAAAACGAAAAGCAAGATTTATGTGAGAACACTCAGAACTACCGGGGCCATGGAATCCGTTTTAGCTGAAAAAATGGCTGATGTAACGGAAGATACCAGGCCAGTAACCGTTGCATTCCTGCCCCAGTTCACAGGAGTGGATATACGGTTGATGTGCCCCGAAAAGAACCCATTAATAGAAATTGAAGGAAAGATAAGGGACAAGGTAGATAAATATATATATGCAACCGGGACTGTAGATCTGGAAGAAATTGTTGGTGATATGCTTAGTGAACGCGGATATACGATAGCTACCGCTGAATCATGTACCGGTGGGCTCATCGGGCATCGCTTAACAAATGTACCTGGCAGCTCAACTTATTTTCTTGGTGGTGTTATTTCTTACAGCAATGATATGAAAATGAAAACACTTGGCGTCCAGGAAAACACGTTGCAGGAATTTGGCGCAGTCAGTAAACAGACGGCTACTGAAATGGCTCAGGGTGCTCGAGATCTCTTTGGATCAGATCTGGCAATAGCGGTGACAGGGATAGCTGGACCGGGTGGAGGTACGGCGGAAAAACCAGTAGGTCTCGTGTATATTACATTGGTTCACAATGATAAAGTGTGGGCCAAGAAATTCAAATTTTTCACTGATCGAAAACTGAACAATCGACTAAGCAGTCAAGTGGCTCTCAACATGGTGAGGATACATTTGCTGAATGGCTGAATCATTACTGCGTACATTTATATCAGTATCGCTACCAAAAGAAATTGTGAATATTAAAAAAATGCTGCAATCGACGATAGATTCAAAAGGTGCTGAAATTAAATGGGTAAGGGATGGAAACATGCATCTTAGCCTGAAATTTATCGGTCATACTCCTGAGGCATCAGTTGATGATCTTAATACAACTTTAAAGAGCGTTACTGAAGAATTTTCGACCATATCCTTATCATTAGTTGGGTCAGGATGTTTTCCAAGACCGGAGCGAGCCCGGACACTTTGGGTAGGGATCGCCGGTGAATTAGATAAACTACTTGATTTTGTTAATACAATTAATGCACATCTAGACCCGCTGGGTTTTCCAGCGCAGGAACGCAATTTTATACCTCATGTTACACTAGCCAGGATAAAATATCCGCAAAAACATACACCAGACGTAACTCAATTTCTGAACACAACATTTGCGGAATTACCGATGAAAATTTCCAGAATTAATTTAATGAGCAGTCAACTCTTTTCTAAAGGAGCAGTATATACTATTTTAGGTACCCATTTTTTAGTTTCAAAAGCATAAAAGGAGTGATGAATGGCAGCAACATCTAAAAAAGCAAAAGCATTGGATCTAGCAATTACACAGATTGATCGTCAGTTTGGTAAAGGTTCCATAATGCGTCTAGGCAGTGATAGACCGAATATTGGTGATAATGTAATATCCACTGGCTGCTTATCTCTAGATGTGGCCCTGGGCGTAGGTGGTGTTCCGCGGGGCAGGGTAGTAGAGATCTATGGTCCTGAAGCAGGCGGTAAAACAACCTTGGCCTTGCATATTATTGCCGAAGCACAAAAAAATAGTGGGTATGCCGCATTTGTGGATGTAGAACATGCCTTGGATCCAGAATATGCAAAAGCATTAGGAGTGAACACCGAGGATTTACTGGTATCCCAGCCAGATACTGGGGAACAAGCCTTAGAAATTACGGAAACATTGGTTCGCAGCGGCGCATTGGATGTGATTGTATTGGATTCAGTGGCTGCACTTGTACCAAAGGCAGAATTAGATGGAGACATGGGAGATTCTCACATGGGATTGCAAGCCAGGCTGATGTCTCAGGCACTGCGAAAGTTAACAGGAACGGTTAGCAGGTCGAATACATGTGTATTATTTATTAACCAGATCCGTGAAAAGATAGGTATTATGTTTGGAAACCCGGAAACGACTCCTGGTGGTCGTGCGCTCAAATTTTATTCCAGCCAAAGATTAGAAATTCGCAGGATAACTACTATTAAAGATGGTACAGATTCTGTTGGTAATAGAGTGCGGGTAAAAGTTGTAAAAAATAAAGTTGCACCGCCATTTAAGATGGCTGAATTCGATATTATGTATGGTAAGGGGATCTCCTACATTGGAGATGTGCTTGATCTGGCCGTAACAGGAGATATTGTCCAGAAAATGGGGGCCTGGTATTCTTATAAGGACGAAAAGATTGGACAGGGTAGGGAAAATACGAAAGATTTTTTAGAAGAAAATCATGATCTATTATCTGATATAGTTAAACAGGTAAAAGGCTTCATGGGGATCAGCTTTGCGGAGGATGGCAAAGCGTAAGATCATAGATATCCAGGTACAAAAGCGCAGGAAAAACCGGCGCAGTATTTTTCTTGATGATGGCAGCGTCTTCGGTATTTCCGAAGACGTTTTTTTTTCTATACCAGTCCATATTAGCGATACATTAACTGATCAGCAATTGGATGAAATTTTAGGTGCTGATTCCCAACAAAAAATACTGGATGTTGCATTAAATCTGCTAAGCTATAGAATGCGCAGTAAAGCGGAATTGATGCGCCGTTTGAAAAGAAAGAATTTTAATGAGGATGGTATCTATGCTGTCATGGAAAAACTCGAAAAAAAAGGGTATGTCAATGATCAGAAATTTGCCCATGTTTTTGCTCGCGAGAAGGTTCGGAGAAAACTCATTGGTCCGGTGGCCCTAAGATCAGAATTCAGTGTTCATAGTCTGGATCCAGATATCTTAGAGCATACACTGAAAAAAACTTATGATGAGTTTCCTGAGCATACTTTAATGGAACAGCTTTTAGCAAAACGAAAGGTTCCTACGAATGAGCCTCTTGACCTAAAGGGAAAAAAGAAAATTGTGAATACCTTGAGAAATAAGGGATTTTCATGGGATCGGATACAGGAAACACTCGTTAAGCGCGGTAATATCTGATTGCGGAACCTGATAGCGTATAAATTAATGAGCTATTGATTTATTATTTCCAATAAACCTGAAATGCTAATAGAAGAAGTGACTGCTATTTTGGGCCGGAGGCCCAATACTGATGAGCTAAAATTCATCAAGTCAGTCATGGTCTCAAAACAGATTCAATATCCATATCCAGCGCTAAACAGTATTATTACAGGAAATGAACAAGGTAGTGCTAAAAATGGTCGATTAATTATTGGTCTGGAAGGGAAAAATAATATTATCAGGACCAAGGCCAGGATGCAGTGTGCAGCGCAAGGGGGTGCAGGGCAATTAAAAATCTCTTTCCCAAATGCAAATTTCCTGGTGGGCGACAGGATAAATAGTGAACATCGTAAACCGGAGCCTGGTGACAAATTGATCTATCTTAAAGCAGCTGCTGATGCAGAAGTAACCTTATTAAATGTGTGGAATGAGGTACCTTTAGGTGCGGTTACAGTTGTTAACCCAGGTGGGCTTGGCGCCAGTATTCTTTCGTTATGTGCGGAACAGGAATTAGGCGTTGACCTAACCTTAACGAATAAGCTGCAGCTTGGTTATTATAATAGTAGAAATATATCCGGATTCCTTTTTTCTGTGCCAACAGCAGATTTTAAGAAAATGAATACGTGGAAAAGTAGGTGTAAGAACCTGGGCTCATTTAATGTTTCAAATAAAATCACATTTGGCTATCGTGGAAATGTGATCGGTACGCTCCCTGCTCGACTATTTCATGAACTACATGAGCGTCGATTGCCAATAATTCCACAGACAACGCCCAAAAAAGAGCACTCTAACACCAATAAATATGTAAAAGAACCAGCAAATTTTAAACTCGTATTGAAAAAACTGGTCAAAGCACAACAGGATCTTATAACACTGAAATTCACTCCAATAAGACAAAGAATCACACCATTTACTGCTATAAATAGTTCGTTTGTTCTAGCGGCAAGTGATCATCCGTATATTAAGCCACAGGAACCACGCGTAGGCAGTATGATCACAATTGCCAATGCGGTGCGTCATTTGGTTTGTTTAGGTATAAGACCTGTATATATGGCTGGATCATTTCATGGCGGTGATTTGACTAATGATACGGATCGATGGTTTTTAGATGAGTTGGTGTCTGGGTCTAGAGAGGCTGCTACGGCCTTCCAATTACGGATTGTAAATGGGATGATTACCAAAAATAATTCGTTACATCCAATTGCTGACGTGATAACTGCCGGAGTGGGCACAGTTCGCTGTACACCAGGATTTAATACACCTGGTGATTTTGTCATCATGATCGGTAGTTTGCGTGGAGAAACTGGCAGCAGCATGTATGCAGATATTTTTCACAAAATTAAACAGGTTGGGCACCCGTCAACTATCGATATTGTTATGGAATGCCGTTTACAGGAAGTCATTTTACAGGGTATTGCAGTTGGAATAATCCATTCAGCGGTTAACGTCAGTCGAGGTGGTGTAGCGGTGGCGATCGCAAATTCTCTTTTGCTTGGAACTGATGGAATCGGTGCGCGAATACACTTATCCAGAAAGATGCGCAAAGATGAACTGTTATTTGGTGAAACCCAGGGATTGGTAGTGATAACTTTATGCGAAAACGATCTGATTGAATTTGAAAGGATCTGCATGACTACTGGTGTGCCATCGACCACTATTGGCCGCATAACTGATGACGGCAACTATATTTTTAACGAACTGATCGACATTCCCGTTAAACAACTTTCCAAATGAATTATTTTCTTGAATCCATGAAATTGCGGATGGTAACATGGTGGCAAATACCAGTGATCTGTTATTGTCGTCCACGGATCATTCATCTTGATGATGAATATTGTACATTGCGAATCCCGCTAAATTGGCGCACGCGGAATCACGTGCAATCAATGTATATTGGTGTATTCACAGTTGGTGCGGATCTTACGGGAGGGTTACTAACATTAAGCAGTATCCGTAAAAGAAAACGAAAGGTTGTATTAATATTCAAAGATTTTCATGCAGATTTCTTTAAGAGAGCAGAGCAGGATGTTCTTTTCATTTGTCGGGATGGTACAGCAATTGATCATGCGGTCCAGCAGGCGGTAGATACAGGCGAACGGATCAATTTACCGATCAATATCACAGCCATGCTATTCCAAGATACTGAGGACGATCCTGTGGCTAATTTCAGGTTAACCCTTTCAATGAAAGATCGAACCAATGCCTATCAAGAATGATAATTTTTCTGTTGTATTGGATAATAATCAAATCGCAGTACGCAATATTTATGCAGTAGGTAGAAATTATGCTGCCCATGCGAAAGAAATGGGTTCTGCCGTAAATAATGAACCCATATTTTTTCAAAAATCATTGACCAGTCTGCACACTGATTCGAAAATAATGATTCCTCGAGAACGTAATATTCACCACGAACTTGAAGTTGTAGTTTTAGTAGGTACACCGGGTGAATTTATCGATGAAAGTACAGCTATTGAGTATGTGGCTGGTCTGGCGTTGGGGTTGGATCTTACTGATCGTGATCTGCAGGATACATTGAAGAAACAATCGCTACCATGGTTCCTGTCAAAATCATTCAAGGGGTCTGCTGTTGTTTCAGAATTCAGGAGGAAGACGGATAGCATATGGGAAAAAGAGTTTTGGCTTAAACGCAATGGGGTAATTGTTCAGCGAGGGAAGATAGACCAAATGGTATTTCCTATTGCGAAGCTAATTGAATATTTATCTGCTAGGATGCCCTTGCTAGAAGGCGATCTGATTTTTACCGGAACACCGCAAGGTGTCGGACCAATAGAGCAGGGGGATAATTTAGAACTCGGTATTGCTCAAGAAACGTTAATGGATATAGAAGTGGCGTGAAAACCATTGGTATTTGCTCCTTCCATTCCAGTCAGTAACTTCCGCACCCCATGAAAATACTCACGAAAGAACAATTAGCTGCATTACATGCTGTTATTACACCAGATAATCTGCAATCTGTAGATGAAAATACGCGGAAGGTACTGGAGGAACTAGTCGATGATGATGACAATATTAATGCTGTATCACTATTTATTGATGGTGCAGCAGATTTGCATACCAAGACAGCTGGTATTGGCGGAGTCTTTTTAGGGGAGAATGACGAAGAACTATATCGATTCTCTGATTATCTAGATGATGCCACTAATAATGAGGCCGAATATTCAGCGTTGATAAGAGGACTTGAAGTAGGACTAGAATTAAATATTATAAATCTTGAAATATATGCTGATAGTGAACTTGTAGTGAAGCAGATAAACGGGGATTATAAAGTCAAACACGAACGAATGAAACCACTCCATCGAAAGGCGATTGCACTGTTGGGCCTATATAGTAATTGGAGTCTGCAGCATGTATTCAGAGATGATAATACGATTGCTGACAAATTAAGTAAGGAAGGGATGGAACAAGGAAGATGAAAGCACTGATTACTGCTGGTGGTCATGGTACTCGGCTGAGACCAATCACTCATACCCAGAATAAACATCTAATTCCCATCGCAAATAAGCTGATGCTGCAATTTGCCCTTGAATTTGCTCAAGATGCTGGCATTATTGATGTGGGGATTGTTATAAACAGTAATGATGAATCCATAAAAAAAGCTTTTGGAGATGGCACAGATCTTGGTTTGAAACTGACCTACATCCCACAGGATGCACCGCTTGGCCTGGCCCATGTCGTAAAAATATCGGAATCATTCATTGGGGATGATAATTTTATTTTTTACCTGGGAGACAATATCCTGGTCGGCGGTATAAAAAAATTTATCGGTGATTTTGAGAAGAATTCATCAAATTGCCATTTAGTATTGAGTAAAGTTCCAGACCCTAATCGGTTTGGGGTAGCTGAAGTCGTTGATGACCGTATCGTTAGTATCGAGGAGAAACCTGATAATCCAAAAAGTGACCTAGCTGTGACAGGAATTTATCTATATGATAAAAATATTTTTGAAGCTGTGAATAATATAAAACCGTCCCCACGCGGTGAATTGGAAATTTCAAATGCGCATCAGTATTTACTTGATAAGGGTTTCGATGTGAGCTACTCCGAAATTACCGGGTGGTGGAAAGATACAGGCAAACCATCAGATCTATTGGAGGCAAATCGTCTTGTGTTGGATAATATAAAATCTGATTTTAAAGGGAGTGTTGATGAAAATTCTACAGTCTCTGGTAGGGTACAGATTGGAGCAAATAGTCGGGTGATAAATTCAAATATTCGGGGCCCTGCCGTCATCGGCGACAACACAACAATTGAAGAATCCTATGTTGGTCCATATTCTGCTATTGGTAATGGGTGTACAATTAGCGGTAGTGAAGTTGAATACTCCATCATTATGGATGGTTGCCAGATCAATCAGGTGCAGCGACGGATTGAATCGTCATTATTAGGGAATGACGTGGAAATACTGCGTTCTAAAACCAGACCCGCCACCCACAGATTTATGCTCGGAGATCAAAGTCGCGTAGAAATTGAATAACCAAAAAATAAGTGATCACTGAATAAATGAAGCATATTGACCATCGAATTATTAATTTAACGGCTTAAGAGATCCGAGGAATTTCTTAATTTGTAACGTTATGGGGTTTTTATCCAATATCTCTAATCCATTAAACTGGCTATCGGGTGATATTGCTATCGATCTTGGTACTGCAAATACGCTGCTCTGGATGAAGGGTAAAGGTATCATGATCAACGAGCCTTCAATCGTAGCTAGGTCTGTGAATGATGGTAATATTATTGCGGTAGGCAATAAAGCGAAAGCGATGCTGGGACGGACTCACCGTGACATAGAAACAATTCGTCCCCTGCGAGATGGTGTGATAGCCGATTTTGATATGACGGATGGCATGCTCCTTGGTTTTATCCGGATGATAAATATAAGTCCTTTGGCCAGAATGCGGATGGTGATATGTGTACCCTCAGGTGTCACTGAAGTCGAAAGACGAGCTGTAAAAGATTCTGGTTTGCGTGCCAATGCAAGAGAGGTATTTCTTATTGAAGAGCCTGTGGCAGCAGCAATTGGCATAGGCCTTGACATTTCACAGCCAATCGGTAATATAATTGTCGATATTGGTGGCGGCACAACGGAAATTGCTGTAATTGCATTATCTGGTGTCGTTACAAAAGAGACGATCCGCGTTGCTGGTGATGAAATGGATGAAGCATTGGTCCAGTGGTTCCGAAATGAACATAAACTGGATATCGGGATATCCACTGGAGAAGCGATTAAAAAATCCGTTGGTTCCGCCATGCGCATGAAAAGTGAAACAATATCAGTCAAAGGCAGGGACCTTGTGTCAGGGATTCCGAAAATTATCGAAGTAACTTCAGATGAAGTTCGGCAGGCATTGAAAGATCCAGTAAGTATGATCGTTGAGGCGGTAAAAAAAGCACTGGAACGTACACCGCCTGAGCTTTCCGCTGATATACTGGACAGAGGTATCATTATGACCGGAGGCGGCAGTTTACTAAAGGGAATGGATCAGATCATTCGCGAACGTACAAATGTTCCTGTAAATATCGCTGAAGATCCACTTCTTTCCGTTGTAAGAGGTACCGGCATGGTACTGGAGGATATTAAAAAATACGAAGCGGTTCTCGTTTAACGCCCTTCAATCATGAGGAGCCTCTACCTCATACTCCTAAAACGTAAAGATATTTTCACCCTAGTATTGAGTATTATCTTTTCGTTGCTAATGTTGAGTAATGGAGAATCAGATAATGTTCGTTTATTACGGAGTAAAGCAAATCGCTTCTTTACCATTTTTTATTCTCCGATCACTTGGATACGTTCAATGGCACTTATTGAGGAAGAAGCGGCCTTACTGAGGGAGAAAAATCTGCAGTTGTCTTTCCAGGTAGAATCTATGCGTTATCTGTTGGAAGAAAATAATCGGTTGGCAGAATTACTGGATTTTCAACGGGAGAGTAAAATGACAATTTTACCGGCCCGCGTGATCAAAATGGGTACTTCACCATATTTATCATCATCCTTATCAATAGATGTAGGCCTAGAATCTGGCGTTGAAGAAAATAATCCTGTCATCACGCCCAAAGGCATTATTGGAAAGACGACTATTGTCGGAGATAATGCTGCCATTGTGCAGTTGATCAATGATGTCAATTTCAGGCTCAGCGTTCGTATTAAGCCATCTGGATCTACCGGTATCCTGCGTTGGCTTGATGGTGACCTGTATCTAATCAAGGAAGTGCAGAAAAATGCAAATGTGGATATTGGGAATAAAGTAGTAACCTCTGGCTTTAGCGACATATTTCCTAATGATCTTCCAGTCGGAGAGGTTGTGAACATTACAGATGAGCGGGGTAGGTTTCAAAAATCTGTTGTAGTACAAATCAATGAAAATATTGGCTCAATTATTAATCTGTTTGTGATTGTGGATCAGTAGCATGGATCGAATAAGACCTTGGCTAATCTTAGTTGGTGTATTTTTATTACAGTTTTTTCTGTCTGAATTATTGGCGATTCGCTATTACCGTCCAGATTTCGTAGTTATTTTTATTTTGTATTTTGGACTATTCTTTGGTTCTTATTATGGTGTCATCGCCGGGTTCATCATTGGGATATTTATCGACATGACCCCATTGGCATCTTATTTTGGTCTTAGTCCAATGACCTACTCGATCACAGGTTATTTGGCCGGTCATTTACAGGATAAATATATCCGTTGGTCGCCATTCGCATTTCATGCAGCATGGGTATGCATTATTTCATTTCATTTTCTTGTATTCACCTACGTGCGCTATCAACTGCTTTTTGAAGTAGATATAGTACAATATCTATTACGGTGGTTTTTGACGATGACTTATACACTGATCTTTTTGTTAATACTACAATTCTTTTTTCCGATAAAGAGGATTCAAGGTGCTTAAGTCAAAAAACCTTGTACCAAGATCTAGATTTTTGGTGGCAAATAGTGTAATTATTTTCGTTTTTATTATTTTGCTCATTCGGTTTTTCCATATACAGGTATATGGTCATAATGAGTATAAAAAACGGGCTGATATTAATCGTATCCGTGCCATACCAACTACTGCGCCGAGGGGTATGATTTTGGATCGAAATGGCCAAATATTAGTGGATAACTATCCAACTTATATTCTTACTGGACTACCCAATGAAATGGGTAATGATAATAAGAATTTTTCAGTTATCAGCAACTGTACCGCTATTGATACTGCAATCTTAATCGATAATTTCGATAGATATTTTCGCGGACGCTTCATTCCATCTAGAATTACTAAAGATTTAACCTTCGATCAATTAAGCTGCATAGAAGAACATAAACACGAATTAACCGGGATAAATTATATTCAGTTTCCGGAACGGTCGTTTCCCTCAGATGTGCATATGAGTCATGTACTAGGCTACGTTAAAGAGATTGATCGGTCACTGCTGAGCATTATGGATGATACTGAACAATATGATGCAGGTGACTTAATTGGCTGGCGGGGAATAGAAAAACAGTATGAAAACATACTGCGAGGTGAAAAAGGATTGTCATTTTTGCAAGTGGATGCATTCGGTAGAGAAGTTGGGACAGTTAAAGATATAAATGATATTAAACCGATCCCCGGACAGGACATATTTACAACAATTGATTTAGGTTTGCAGAAAACGTTAGAAAAAGCCATGTCCGATTATAGAGGTGTAGCTTTGGTCACCGACCCGGCAACGGGACAAATACTCGCTTTTGTAAGTTCTCCAGATTTTCCTCCGGATATTTTTACGGGTAATACTACATTACGGGAATGGCGTGAAATAGTTAATGATCCAACCAAACCTTTGCTGAACCGTATTACAAATGGGTTATATCCACCTGGATCCACCTTCAAAATGATTACTGCAATCGCACTTTTGGAAGGTCTTATGATTGAACAAGATGAAGAGTTTGAATGCGCCGGTATTTATCAATTTGGTGACCGAGTATTTAAGTGCTGGAAAGTGAGTGGCCATGGAAAGGTTAATTTAGACCAGGCCATTACGCAGTCCTGTAATATTTTCTTTTATCAAGCTGTGCAACGTGTATCGCTGAATAGATTTATAATCCTTTGCCGGAGTTTTGGTTTTGGTAGCAAAACGGGTATTGATTTGCCCAACGAACTAGTTGGGTTGCTGCCTACAAGGGATTATATGAATAGGCGTTACACGAGCAGGGGTTGGTCGCGCGGACATTTATTAAATCTGGCTCTGGGGCAGGGAGACCTGCTTGCGACACCTATTCAATTGGCTGTTTACATTAATAAAATTGCGACTCGAGGGCACACATTTATTCCACATTTTCTGTTATCTAAAGTGCCCGAAACAACAATTTCAATTAGTTTAAATGAACAAACATGGGTAAATATTCAGGAGTATTTATTCCATGCTGTTAATGATAAACATGGAACTGGTTCAGCTGCAGATCCAAAAATAAATGGCCTAAATGTATATGGTAAAACAGGCACTGCACAAAATCCGCATGGGGATGATCATGCCTGGTTTGTTGGCTACGCTAAAGACGGAAATCAAATGGCATCTACCATTATTTTGGTTGAAAACGGTGGGGGAGGTGGCAGAATTGCGGCACCGCTTGCGCGCATCGCCTTCGATTATATATTTAATAACAAAATTGAAAACCGACTCGCTGTAAAATAATGTTTAAGGATCTATATAATCAGACATCGGATATGCCTATCTCGATAATATTTATGGCCATAATGTTAACATGTCTGGGGTTGATTGTCTTAAGCAGTATTAGTACGAATCAATTTGATGTAATCGCAATCACAACTTTTACGAAACAACTACTATTTTTAATACCAGCACTTGTAGGGTTTCTAACGATATTATTTATTCCGAAATATATGATCCACAAGTATATATATATTACCTATAGCCTAATGTTGATGTTGATTTTGATCCCGTTTCTTTCTGAGACCATTGCAGGTACTCATCGTTGGATTAATATTGGTTTACCCATGAGCGTCCAACCATCTGAGTTTGCCAAGTGGATTGTGGTGGTTGCCCTGGCGCGCTATCTTTCTGATCATAATCTGCAAATGAAAAGATTTACGACAATACTATTCCCAATATTTATTGCGCTAGTACCTGCTATAATTGTCCTGCAGCAACCGGACCTTGGAACAGCGATAATACTTTTGACGCCTATTTTACCAATGTTGTATTGGGTTGGCGCCAGACCATTTCACTTGTTCATGCTGGTAGCTCCAGTCCTGAGTATTGCCACCGCATTTCATACAATATCCTTCACGGTTTGGGCAATATGTATGGGAAGCATAATATACATGACCCGACCACGGTTGATTTTTGGAGTTGTTTTTTACTTTGGTAATATATTTTTAGGATTATTGTCACCATTTTTGTGGAGCAGTCTAAGACCTTATCAACAGAAGAGGATTCTAACCTTGTTCAATCCTGAATTAGATCCGCTAGGAGCAGCTTATCAAACAATACAAAGTAAAGTAGCGATTGGATCTGGCGGGTTTTTCGGCAAGGGATTAGGAGAGGGAACCCAAACACACTTAAAATTTCTTCCGGTTCAGGAATCTGACTTTATTGTTTCCGTTATCGGTGAAGAATTAGGGTTTATTACAATTGCAGTTATGTTAATTATTTTTGCGATTTTTATACTAAAGATTGTGAAATTGGCATTTTTAGCAAAAGAACGTTTTCCGGGGTTGATCCTTATAGGTATTGGTACAATATTCATGGCGCATGTTTTTGTTAATACCGCAATGTCAACGGGAATGATCCCTGTAAAGGGTCTGCCTTTACCATTTATATCTGCAGGTGGTTCATTTTTGTTGTCCTGCTTTATAATGATCGGCCTGATTATGAAAATGGGCGACGAATCAATAGAATGACCAAGTAAAAGGAATTGATGTTAGGGACTTGCAGAGGTAAATTCGGGGCCAGTTTGTGGTGCAAATATCCTGAATAGCCCCGATGATCATTAGCCCAACTAAAATCCCTCGGATTATTTTGTTTATTTTTCTCGCACAGAGTATTGGAACTGTCCAAGGACAGCAAGCCGATATAAAGCGTGAGTTAAAGCGGCTAAATGCAAAGATAGATCGAGAACGAGTTAGAACTGATTCACTAGAGCTACAAATCAGTATTCTGTTGCCTGATTTGCGAAACACCCTAATAGCGACGGTTGATGCAAAAAAACAGACTGATTCAGTTGCTATTTTACTAATCAATCGAATAAATACCCTGCAGAATAAGATCCGGATGCTGGAAGACAAGTCAATTTATACTGATAGCACCAATTTTGAAATTCTTGCCCATCTTATGATGATCGAAAATAAAATTGTCACATTAACTAATAGTTTTACTGAGATGTATAGCCTGCGATCTGAAAAACTGGGTGGTGTCATTAAAACAAAGATTAGTCCAGCGGAATACAAGAGAAGATATATTGAAGCATTGAGCTATTATCAAAATGGTGATTATAAACAGGCAATTACAGGTTTTTCTGAATTAGTGATGGAGGATCCCTCAAATGAACTTGCTGATAACAGCCAGTATTGGCTTGCAGAATGTTATTATTCAACAAAAAATTACAAAAGAGCAGCTCTAGAATTTGAAAAGGTATTTACGTTTCCAGGTACGGATAAGGACGATGATTCTCAACTAAAATTAGCTCTTGCCTATCAAAGCCTTGGCAATTTTGTGAAAGCAAGAGAGGAATATCAACGGATGGTTGATTATTTCCCAAGTAGTGAATACTACAGCAGGGCCAAAGAATCACTCAAGCAATTGAGTGTAGAATAACCCTTAGTAATGTCATTAAAGATATTTTATTTAACTACGGAGATAATTCCGTTCGCTAATACTTCATCCCTGGCCGCCTTCTCAGCGAAGGTTCCACTTTTATTACAGGACAAGCAGCATGACATTCGGACAATAATTCCGAAATATGGTTATGTTAGTGAGCGAAAGTATATTCTTCGAGAAGTAATAAGATTGCGTGAAATACCTTTCGAATTCGGTGAAGAAAATGTTGTCGCTTCGGCGAAAAGTGCTTTTATTCCTAAAACACGAGTTCAAGTATATTTTTTAGAAGATAACCAAAGATTTAAGCCACTGACCAATTTAATCTATAAGGCAAAAAATGGTCGTGTGCTTGCTGATAATGACATGCGTTTTGCATTTTTTAGTAAAGCATCCTTAGCTATTTTACCCCATCTATTTTGGAGACCTGATGTAATGTGGTGCAATGACTGGCAATCTGCATTGGTGCCTGCCTTTTATAAACAACAATACATGGATAATGAATTTTATGCAGATATGAAATCGGTACTTGTCGTTCATAATTACGAAAAGGAATACTTGCCTATCGCAAGGAATACCTTTAAAAATACTGGACTTGAAGTACCCACCAGCATGAAAAAAGGGGTAGTAAATGCCTATGAAGCTGCCGCAGAATATATTGATTTGATAATCGCAATTGATTCACCTAATAACCAAGTATCAAAAAAATTATTGGAATTACCCGCGATCAAAAAGAAAAAGAGTAAAGTATTAACTATAAAGACTTCCGGGGATGAGTCACCAGATTATGATAAAGTTGCTGCAAGAATCGATATTGAATTGCAGAAACTTTTTAGCTGATCACTCGTACCCAGTTTAAACTATATGAAAAATCTTCAGTTATTTGTGTGTTTTACCTGTATGTTAATTATCCTAAGCTGCATGGAAGATACTGTTACAGCAGATCTGATGGATGATGGAATGTATCATGATACTCTATATATTAGGGGGATCACAGGATTTACTTATCAAACACCGCCACAGCTTGGCAATTCTACTTTGTTGTACTTCGGTACTGATAGCAATGGATTCCAAAACCCATTTGCACTTTTTAGGGTATCAAGCACTAGCATAACAACTCCAGTCGAGACATTCGCTAGTCTTAATGATTCAACAATAGAAATTGACAGTGCAAAATTCATATTAACATTCAATGAGGATTCGATAACAACAGGTATGATTTTTGATTTATTTTATTTTCCAGAAGGGGGCGACTCAATTTTCAGTGAGTCGGAGAGTAATTATCTGAACATTACGGAGAATGATCTCAACCCAAAATATGTAGGTAGTAGTAGATTATCGCAGAGAGAATCAGATTCGTTGGAAACCACAAGCTTTCCTACACTTTCGTTTAATGTTGGAGAAATACTTGATTCATTTTCAGATACTTCAAGTGAGAATCGTAACCTAACTGTTATGATAAAACCTAAAATTGAGCTATTGGATGTTTATTCCTTCAAAAGCAGTGAATCAGGATTTACTTACGCTCCTCAGATGCTGGTATTTAGCCATGACACAGTTTTTGTTGATTCTACTGGAGACTCTATAGTGGTAGATACAATATCAATTACGTTTATATCCACTAATGATTTATCAATTATTATACCACCCAATTACGTAGATGAAAATCCTAACAATATATCTTTAGGTAGGGGTATGGCCTATAAAGCGATCATACAAATACCTGATTTGGACTCGATTTCAATACCACAGCAAGCAACCATAACTAAAGCTCAATTATCGTTTTTTTACGCAAATGATACATCACAATCAAATTTTTATTTACAGATCCACCCAATAACTGATTCTGTATCCATTACAGAACTAGAGGGTTTGTTATTGGATGATCCACTCGCAACGGAACCCAGTTTAATTGCGGTTAACCTATCGAATAATGGAAGAATAAGTCTTAATATTCGAGAGTATTTGCAGTTACATCACTTTGGTTATATTCAGAATCGGGGGTTAAAGATGGAGGTAGCAAATACTGTCAGTCCATTCAACACATATTCGTTTTTTATAAGCAATCTTGATTCACTGGCACCAAAACTCATCATTCAATATGTCGCTCCTTAATAGATATACCAAAATATTTCTCATTATGACATCCCTTTGTTATGGTCAGGATGTGTACAGTGCATATGGTGTTGGTGAATTAACATTTGCACCTAATGCAGCGGTAATGGGTATTGGCAGTAGTGGATTAATGCCCAGTTTTCAGAAAAATATATCACTTAGCAACCCTTCAACTTGGCTTGGAATACCATTTGCTTATGTATCGGTAAATTATGGTGGGACGCAAATAAAAGACCGTGATTACAATTACAATAATGTGCTTTCTGGATTAAATCAATTTCAATTTTTATTGCCTATAAAGGGTCGGTATGCCGTTGGTATTGGTTTCCAACCATTTAGTTCACAATTGTATTCCCTGGGGAGTGATGATATTTATGAAAAATATATCGAAGATGATACCCTTACAATTAATAAAGCAATTAATGGTTCTGGCGGTATTTCTGAACTCATTTTTTCGCTAGGTGCCAAACTAACAGAAAAAGAACAATTAGGGATAAAACTAGAGTATTTGTTTGGATCAAACCGTAGACAAACAGTATTCAACATTGAAGAAACTAATGGAATTGATGATGATAATGATGGTCTCATCGATGAACAAGGTGAGAATGATTTAGATTACATATATAACCAGCGTAACATTTATAATGGTACTTTAATAAATGGATATTTTTCATCCCGTCGCCTTGGTTTTGGTTCTAGAAAATTACTTTTAAGTGGATCGGTTAAAACTGTTTTACATCCAGTACGTATCAAACATTTTTCTTTTCAACCATTTGAGGATTCAAATGGCAATGGATATTATGATGTTGCTGATTACCCAAGACCTTCCGGCGTGGATTCTATACCACCTGCAGCAATAGGTACGACACTAAGCAATCAGATAAGCCCATTTGAATATGCTCTTGGGTTTGACCTGGAATTGACTGAAATGATACATGCACAGGGAGAGTTTTCCTCGTGGTCAGACCTAGCTGATGGAGAAACCAATCTTATTTCTGGTTTAAATCAACGGGTAGTTGCTTACCAACACCTCAACATGGGAATCATTCGATTCGCGAGGATCTTACCTAGAGTCTGGCATGAGAGTTTACATTTCCGTGCTGGTATTTTTCAGCGCGCATATGAATTAGACAATCAATTATCGAGTAACGGTCAAGCCGAGGATTACAAAATAAATGATTTAGGTATGGCAATCGGCTTTGGTATTAAGTTCGGTGTCACAAAAAACCAAATAGATTTCGGTTTAAATCTGATTAATAGATCAGATTCATACAATAGTGACAAATTAGTTACGAATTTTAATATAGGAATTAGCATCGGCGACCTTTGGTTCGTAAAGCGGAGGTTAAAAAAATAATGCCAACTAAAACAACTAACTATGGAGTAAAGATTTTCCCGATATTAATACTGGCTTTATTCTGTATTATGTGCGTACCACCAACTGATTCTTCATTATCTGATGACAGTAGAGCGGATCAAGTATATTGGGACTCCGTACGAGCGGTAATGTGCCCGCGAAAAATGAGCAGTGCTGCCGAGTATTATAAGAATAGAGATTGGGAGTCTACGGTCAGAATTTATGGGGAGATTATTCGTTACGGTTGTGACCGAGATGAGCCAGAAGAAGTATATCAATATTTTGCGATTGCTTTTGAATATCTAGGCAGGTTTGATAGTTCAGAATACGTATTGTTAAAAGGACTGCAAATTTTACCCGACAACGTCAATCTTCGCAAGCGGCTTGCATATTCTTACAAAAAACAGGGAAAGGTAGAACAAGAAATATTGGAGTACAGCCGTTTGTCCGATTTACTACCCGAAGATATATCAATCAAGACAGAGTTAGCAAGACTTTATGGTGAACAAGGCGCATATGATGACCAAGTTGACTTCCTAAGGCAAATTCTCGAAATAGATCCCGGAAATGAGAATGCACAGGGCGATATTGCCAGGGTATATGAAATGACTGGTAAAGATCCACTCCAAATATACGGTGAACGATTCCATAATAATTCTAATAATGTGTCCTATGGTTTAGACTATGCTAATCGCCTATTAAATGCAGAAAGGCCCGAAGACGCAATCGAGGTGTTAAAACAGGTCATTCGACAGGACAATACCAGTAAAGTAGCCTATCGTCAAATAGCACTGGCTTATGATCGAGAAGAAATGTTCCAGCAAGCATCAGAGTCTTACGAGGAACTGTTTAAGCTTGATCCCCGTGATTTTCGTGTTGCCCTGCAGGTATCGGAAGTGAATATCGCCAGCGGTAATTTTGGAAAGGCGATGCGGTGGGCTGAAAAAGTTATTACCTTGTCTAACTCAGGAGAGGCCTATGCGCAACGTGGAAATGTCTACTTCAAGGCTTTACAGGAATGTAGGTCAGCCGATATTTCTATTGATGATAGAATAGTTGCATCGTTGGCTCATGATAGTTTTATTATAGCAGAAGAAAATGATTACCGTAGGTATCATAATTCACTGGTCTGGCTGGAAGAGAACGAAGTGTTATTTGGTCGATCCCAGTGGTTTATGCTTGATGCGAATAAAAAGACGCAGGGATATGTAAAACCCGATTCAGAGTGCTATAAATGGGTAGAAAAAAAATTAGAAAAAGATCCAAATTGGTAGATTATGATTGCACATGCCTAAAACGCCACTGCAAACCTCGGATCCTGAATTATATAACATATTATTAAGCGAACTTGCTAGGGAAGACACTACCCTTGAACTCATAGCATCAGAGAATTTTGTCAGTTACCCCGTACTGGAAATTGCCGGAAGTGTGATGACCAATAAGTATGCTGAGGGGTACCCCGGAAAACGATACTATGGTGGCTGTGAATTCGTTGACGAAGCCGAAAATCTAGCTCGCGACCGCGCCAATCAACTTTTTGGTGTTGAATATTCCAATGTACAACCACATTCAGGATCACAGGCAAATATGGCTGCCCTAATGACCTTTATCGATGTGGGTGACACAATTTTGGGCCTGGACCTTGCTCATGGGGGACACCTCACGCACGGTAGTAAAGTTAATTTTTCCGGTAATTTATATCATTCTGTTTCTTACCAAGTTGAAAAAAAAACAGGCAGGGTGGATTTTGATCAAGTTCTTTCGCTCGCGAGAGAACATAGACCAAAATTAATTATTTGTGGTGGGTCTGCTTATCCACGATTCATCGAGTTTGAGAATTTCAAAGAAATTGCTGATGATGTGGGTGCATTTCTAATGGCAGATATAGCACATCCATCCGGACTTGTCGCTACAGGCCTCCATCCGTCACCAGTACCCTATTGTGATGTAATTACGACTACAACCCACAAGACTTTACGCGGACCACGCGGCGGTATGATCATGATGGGGAAAGATAGCGGCAACCCATGGGAAATTGTTGCACCCAAGTCTGGTCGATTAAAGAATATATCAGAATTACTTGATAGTGCTGTAATGCCAGGAATTCAAGGGGGTCCTTTGATGCATATTATTGCTGCGAAGGCGGTTGCATTTGGTGAAGCTTTACAACCAGATTTTACAGTATATACGCAGCAGGTGGTAGATAATGCAAAGGCCATGGCAAATGAGTTTTTAAGTAGAGATTATAAACTTGTTTCAGGCGGGACGGATACGCATGTCATATTAATTGACTTAAGAAACAAGGCTATCACGGGTAAAGTAGCTGAAAATGCTCTGGAAAAGGCCGGAATTACGGTGAATAAGAATATGGTACCCTTTGATGAAAGAAGCCCGTTCATCACTAGTGGTATTAGAATTGGTACGCCTGCAATTACAACGAGAGGCATGTCACAGGATGATATGGTAAAAATTGTTGCCTTAATTGATGCGATCATAGAAAAATCCGACGATGAGGATAATATCGTTAGGGTAAAGGCTGAGGTAAAGGATCTATGCACCTCTTTTCCACTTTACTCTGACTTGCGAGCCTAATACTGATTCATTATTTAACTAATCTTAATTTTTCTAAAATCAGACCAGGTGGTAGAATCTGGTATATTATTATTATATGCTGTTTAAACACCCAGTCATGTTCTACTGGTGCACTGTTACGAACAAGTCCCGATACAGTAGAAATGGTTATGATAAAATGGTCGGAATCAATTCTGGATAATGAAGCAATACCAGACAGACCAGAAAAATCGTTAAAACATTGTATTATCCTGACACAGACTGGATTTGGATTTATCATGGAGAATGCTGAACGTGAATTAGATGAAGATTATAAAATTGGATTAACAATATATACGGAGGCCAATAAATATTTTGCGAGAGCAGTAATTTTGGGGGAAAATTATATGTCGCAGCGTTACTCTGGCTTTGATGAATGGCTGAATTATAGTCCAAATAAAGATATAAAATTTGGAAATGATGATGTGGAAGCGTTATACTGGCTAGCCGCTGCCTATGGTGGTGCGGTGAGTTCAAGTCGCGGCAATCCGGAATGGGTTATTCAATTACCAAAGGTAGGAAAGTTATTGGATAAAGCCCTGGAAATAGATTCAAATTGGAATTATGGAAGTCTATACTCAGCAATGATCCCGTATTCATTGAGTCGGCCGGATGCACCTGTAAATGCCAGCGAGGTAGCGGAAGGATATTACCGTAAGGCAATTATTGCGTCTGGCGGCAGCGATTTAAGCTCGCATGTGAGTTATTCAGAAAATGTATTAATTGCCAGCCAAAATCGTAGTGAATTTGTTAGGTTGCTTACATTCGTTTTAGAATCTAATCATCGAGGAATCAAAGAATTAGAAGTTGGAAATTACATGGCAAAAAAAAGGGCGCAATGGTTATTGGGTCGTACTGAGGAGTTGTTTTACTAAATGAAAAAAATAATATTTATACTATTAGTTCTTGGGTACACTGAATTATCGGCTAAAAAAGTAATTATTAAAATGGCCAGTTTAGCCCCGGAGGGTAGTTTCTGGCACGGCATGCTCATTGAAATAGGGCAGCAGTGGAAAATAGCTACGGATGGACAAGTAATTCTTAGAATTTACCCGGGCGGTGTTGTGGGCGATGAAAGAGACATGATCAGAAAGATTCGGATTGGACAATTACATGCAGCAGCAGTATCCACGGAGGGCCTTCATGAAATAAACCCGGATGTTTACGTATTTGCCTTACCCATGGTTTATGATAATTATGATGATGTGGAGTGGATGCGGTCGCAAATGGCCGAACGATTGCAGACCGGTATGAAAAATAATGGGTTCGAATTACTTACCTGGGCTGATGTAGGGTGGGTGCATCATTTTTCAACCAAACCTATTATATATCCAGAAGACTTGAAACAGCTAAAGCATTTTACATGGGCAGGTGATTACCGGGCAGCAGAACTATGGAAAAAAGGTGGCTTTCGGCCGGTCCCATTGGCCTCAATCGATATTATGCCAGGGCTTCAAACTGGACTTATTGAATCGGTATCTACCACGCCAATATTTGCATTGGCACAACAATTGTTCGGCATAGCAGATTATATGTTAGATATAAAATGGGGACTGTTGACCGGCGCTTTAATTGTGGATAATAGGACATGGGAAAAAATCACACCAAGCTACCAGGAAGTTATGACATCAATAGCTAAAGAAGTCATTGGATCCAAAAATGAAATAATACGCTATGGTGGTGGAGAGAAAGCGATATCCGCCATGGAAGAATATGGATTAAAAGTTCATCGTCATACACCAGAAGAATTGCAGGTATGGAAAGATTTTATAAAATCATGGGAAAAAGATATTCGTGGAGGATATGTCCCGACCGAATTATATGATACTGTCCAAGAAATTATGAGCAGGAAACCACACTAAATAAGGATATTATAGGACCAGAAATGGCCCGGTTAAAACAAAACCACTTCGTTGAACGCCTAAAATGGGGTGAGGATACCCTTGCAATAGCTGTTTTTGCGATACTAACCTTCTTTCCAACTTTGGAGATTCTCACCAGGTTAATTGGTCGACCTGGTATACCTGCATCGCCAGTACTTGTACAGCATATGACATTATGGATTGGCTTTATCGGTGCAGTTTTAGCAACAAGGCAGAACAAATTACTTTCTCTGACAAGAAAACCATTATTTCAACAAGATGAAATATTCCATCCGGGGAGATGGTTAGCGAAGAACATTTCATTTATTGTTATTCTGGCCTTGTTCTGGGGAAGTCTAAATCTGGTTATGGTTGAATACCAGTATCCTACCTATATAGCGCCAGGTATACTGCGCTGGGTAGCCCAATCGATTATGCCCTTGGGCTTTCTACTTATTGCTGCACAGATATTTTTAAAAAGTTCTAAAAATCATCTATTAAGGGCGACTATGCTAATGATAACAATATTTATTATTATCATCAGTCTTACCGATGCATTTCAAGATAATGGTTTGTTTTTGTGGGGTTCAGTTGGCCTAATTCTATTCTCAATGATTTTTGGTACTCCAATATTTATTGGGTTGGGCGGCTTGGCTGTATTGTTCTTCTGGAGTGATTATACACCGATTTCGGCAATATCTGCAGAAACCTACCGCATAGTTGTATCGCCATCACTACCAACAATTCCATTATTTACTTTAGCAGGATATATATTGGCCGAAAGTCGTGCTTCTGAACGAATGCTGCAGTTGTTTAGAACTGCATTTGGCTGGATGCCTGGGGGTACTCCGGTAATTATCGTGTTATTATGCGGTTTTTTTACTGCGCTTACCGGAGGGTCGGGCGTGACGATATTGGCTTTGGGCGGATTACTTTTTCCATTACTTCGTAAGGAAGGTTATTCTGAGCAATTCTCATTGGGTCTCATTACACTTGCAGGTTCTCTAGGGTTACTTTTTCCACCTAGTCTGCCTTTAATTATATATGGTGTTACTGCTCACGTGTCTATAAAAGATTTATTTATTGGAGGCCTAATTCCTGGAATAATAATATCAGTTGTGGTCGCAGGTTATTCAATATATCAAGGTTATGCCCAGCACGTCGAGCGGCAGCCGTTTAATCTTAAGCAAATATGGGCGGAGTTAAAGAATAGCTACTGGGAGGCCATTATTCCGCTACTGATACTTTTTGGGGTATTTGGTGGCTATACTACATTAGTTGAAACTGCAGCAGTTACAGTGATTTATATATTTATAGTTGAAGTGTTTGTTTATAAAGATTTGCAAATGAAAGAAATACCACGAATAATTATCGATTGTTCGACACTAATCGGTGGTGTACTAATTATACTGGGCGTAGCCATGGGTCTTACCAGTTATATCGTTGATGCGCAAATACCGATATTATTAATGGAATGGGTCCAGCAAACCGTCACATCAAAATATGTTTTTTTACTGTTATTGAATATTTTTCTACTTGTTGTTGGCTGTCTCATGGATATTTTTTCAGCCATTATCATTGTCGTACCATTAATTACACCGCTACTTAGTTTGTTTCCCGATATCCATCCAGTCCATCTAGCCGTGATTTTTATCGCAAATTTGGAGCTAGGATATCTGACACCGCCGGTGGGAATGAATTTATTTCTATCCGCCTATAGATTTGATAAAGATATGCCAGTGGTTTACAAGGCTACATTACCTTTTTTCTTGTTAAGTCTGATAGTAGTGCTAGCTATTACTTATATACCGATAATGTCGTTAGGATTATTGCGATTATTGCAATAGGCTTTATAAAAATACTATATTTTCTTAAATGTGGGAACAATCACACATTAAAAATCATATCTTGACTGATGGTCGGCCCCCTCGATATATTTGCCGGCGTTAAAAGGAGATTCTTATCGACCGTTAAAGCTAATAGCTAAGAATAACAGAAAAGACCTCGGGATGTCCTGAGGCCGGGAGAATAAAATGAAACGATTAGCGACGATATGTACGCTTATCCTTTTGACAAGTATAAGCCCACTCTCTGCGCAAAGTGAAGCGGGGGCAATATTTTTACTGATCTCACCTGGTGCGCGCGCAGGCGGAATGGGTGAAGCACATGTCGCAGTAGCCAATGATGTTTACGCCAGCTATTGGAATCCTGCTGGTCTAGCATTTCTTGAAGGATCTGAACTGGCGCTAATGCACGTAAACTGGCTTCCTAATTTGGCCGATGATCTCTATTATGAATTCCTTGCCTTTCGCCGTCATTTCCCATATTTGGGCACATTAGGCGGACATATTATTTACCTCAATCTGGGTGAGCAGATACGTATGGGGGAGACTCCAGATGATTATCTTGGTAAATTTACCAGTTATATGATGGCTGCAACCATTTCGTACAGTGCATTGCTCTCACAGAATTCATCCTTAGGCATTAATGCGAAAATATCTTATCAGCATTTGGTTGAACTAGGCGCAGGTAATGAACAGGGCAAGGGTACCTCCACTGATTTTGGTTTTGACATAGGTTATCTTCGTAAAGAATTCCTCACACCTCGTCTAAATATGGGGCTGACTGTTACCAATATTGGCCCTAAAGTTTCTTTTATCGATCCTGCACAGGCCGATCCACAACCAACAAATTTTACTTTAGGTCTTAACTATGCCATTGTTAATTCAGAGTACAATAAACTAAACGTTGTTTATGATGTAGATAAACTGCTGGTATCATCCTACCCGGCAATGGACTGGGATGGGGATGGTTATATTGGAGGTTTTGATGAAGATGGCCATCAATCAGATAAGAATGCTGATTTCAATAAGGATGGCCAGCAGGAAACTGAACATACTGATCCAATTTATTTTGCTATTTTTACATCCTGGGTGGATGACTGGTTGCTAGGCGGAGATATTGATTTAGCTACTCCTGGGAATGATCCTGACCGACAAATAGGCGGATTTCGCTGGAATGATATAAATGGGAATGGTGAAATAGACCCCGATGAGGCAGAAATGGAACCAACCGACGCTGCTCCCGGTGACGCAGCTTGGGGCAAATATAATGAATTTGGGCAAAAGGAAGTGGGCAGTGGCTCTGCCAGGACAATTCAGAATGAGCTCGATAAGCTTGTCCACAATATTGGTATGGAATACTGGTATTCTAGTTACTTTGCTTTGCGGATGGGTTATCTTTATGATAAAACTGGCAAGATAAGTAATCCAACCTTTGGCGTCGGTCTGCGATTTGCGGGCTATGGTTTTGATTTTGGATATACATCAGGTGAACCAGGCCATCCACTATCAAATACCATGCGTTTTTCTCTAAACATCGAATTTTAAACTACTCCGCGAACAATAAACAATTTTCAAATGCGTAGGATTGTAATTATCCTGACAATTTCTGCTTCACTTTATCCCTGTTTTGCTGGGATTAATGGCTCTGTTCGTATTGCAGCGATCAGAGTGTCCTTTATGGCAGATGAGACGCCCGGCACCACAGGAAATGGTTCATTCCTGTTAAATGCTGTTATTGATACTTGCGGTAGGTACACAATCGACCCTGTGCCTCACGATCGATCCTATTTCGAGTCTCAGTTAGTAGCTGTAAATAATTATTATCGCTCGGTTTCTTATGGGAAATTTGGCCTGGACCTTGATCAGTCTACTGTATTTCCACAAACTGAAGATGGCAGTTATATATTACCCGAAAAGATGGATTATTATCATCCCTATAATCAGACTGACCTGCATGATCAACGAGTAACTGAATTATTTCGCGATGCTATAGAGACAGCCTACAATAATGATGAGATTGATTTTTCAAATTATGATCATGTTGTGGTTTTCCATGCCGGCATAGGCCAAGATTTTTCCTTACCATTTTTAGACCCTACTCCAGAGGATATTCCTTCCACATTTATTGATGGTGATATGTTGCAGGAATATGTTGGTGGAGTGCTACAATTTGGTACAGCTACAATAAATCAGGGTATCATTTTACCAGAGACCCAGAATCATTTATTCTATCAAGAGTCTGAAAATATTTTCCTCAATACTGAGGAACCATGTGACTACCAATATGGGCTAACTGGTACATTTGCATTAATGTTGGGTTTTGCAATTGGATTACCGCCTCTGTGGGATACGAATTCAGGGCAGAGCGGCATCGGCATTTTTGGTCTCATGGACCAAGGGTCAAATAATGGTCGCGGACTAATACCATCTCCACCCGATGCATGGAGTAGAAAATTCGCAGGTTGGGAATTGCCTTTGATATTAACACCATCTATAATGATCAATCTACCGAGCCGATCTGAGGATAACTTGGTGCAAATCCCAATCAATGAAACTGAATATTTTCTGATTGAGAATAGAACGAACTGGTACCAAGGAAATATGTATATTGATTCGACCCGCTATCTTATCTATAAGAAAACTGAGCGATACCCGCCTTTTGTTGAAGTTCTTTTTGATTCAGTTGCGATTGAAAAGGATGAGAATGGGGTGGTTACTGCAATCCCGGATTATGACCTGGGATTACCGGCATCCGGTCTATTGATCTGGCATATAGATGAAAATAAAATTTTTAGTGGCCTAGATAATTACCTTGTAAATGGTGATCGCGCAAATAGAGGGGTGGATTTGGAAGAAGCGGATGGTGCCCAGGATATTGGTTTTCCCTCAATTTTTCTTTTTTCTGATCCATCAGCGGGATATTTCGGTGATGTATGGTTCAAAGGGAATCCAGAATATGAACGTGCTAATCCAAGCATGGAGGGACTTGCGCCTGAATTTGGCACGTTCACTTATCCAAGTACCGTATCCAATGAAGGTGCATCAACGTTCATAACTATTGGCGACATTAGTTTCCAAGCGGATACGATGAGTTTTACCATTTACAGTTCATTACTGGCGGATGGTTTTCCGGATACTTCACTTCACATTGGGTTAGTTTATGATTTTGATAATGATGGTGTTATGGAAATCGTAGGAGGAAAAGACAGTGTTTGGTTTGCCCAGGATGAAGACGTTTTAAATGAACAGTATTTCTATTCGACAAATAATGAGGTATATGACTTTGCGGTTGGCGATTTTGACGGTTCAAACCAGTTGTTGATTTTTGAACGAGACAGCACCACATCCTTTGTATTTCATTTTGTGTGGGATGCAAACCAAAAGGATATGATTTTACAGTCAACAAATAGTTTTACTGCCCATACAATTTTGTTTGTAAATGATACTTTGGGGAATCACCAATATTTACAAAAACCGAATGAAAGGTTTGTATCAACTTGGATAATTAATAAGGATGGTTATATCGATAGTATAAATCAGGTTTCATTACTCTCAGCAGCTGATTTAAATCTCGATGGTGAGGGTGAATATTTGTATATAGACTACCAATTAGTAGACATACCAAACTTTTATGGAGCATTAGAGGCAAAACATATGAATGGAGTCACTGTCTCAGGTTTTCCTTTATATCATTATCCTCGTGGTCAAACAGCGTTAATAAAAAATTTATATGGCGATGATCATCCCGAAATTGTAGTTCGGAATGATAATGGGGAAATAATAGTCATCAATTGGCAGGGACAGGTTGAATATCGTTTAACGGATTATGGAGACCTTGTATGCTTGAGTGAATATGATGGTCGGAATGCCATTGTCACTGCATCGGCCATTTGGTTTTTTGATGAGGTCAGTGAAAATAATGGTAATGAATGGACTTCAACCCACCATGACTTTGGCAACACGCGAACTCTTCATTTGAATATTCCCAAGCGCATTCCTGACTCTGCATTGATCGATAAAGGTAAGACATATGCTTATCCCAACCCGGTCTATGATGATCATGTTTATTTCCGTGTTGCTGTAGAATCAGCTGAGCGGATTGAAATTATGATCTATGATTTGGCAGGATATTTCATCAAACAGATCAATTTTGAGGGACCTCTAAAAGGTGCAATTGAGGAAAAAAGTTGGCGTGTGGGAGATATTGAACCAGGCGTTTATTTTGCGAATGTAACCGCTTGGAGTGGCGATCAATCTGAAACAAAAGTTTTGAAAGTCGCAGTCATACACTAATGGTTTTTTTACGGGTAATACCGCTTTATCTGCTGTTATCGTGCCTAGTGATTGGTCAGGATTATTATAATCACCCTGAAATAGACTGGAAGACATTCGAAACCGATCATTTTCAAATCCATTTTTATGAGGGTAGTGAAGGCACTGCCAGAGAGGGTGCGTTTGTCGCTGAAAAAATTTACCCATTTGTTACCCAGCTTTATGAATACGAGCCAGCGGAGAAAACGGATATTGTTTTTCTCGATACGGATGACATCTCCAACGGTGCGGCTTACTACTACGATAATAAAATACTTATTTGGGCATCTCCTATGGATTTTGAATTGCGGGGCAGCCATCGCTGGTTACAAAATGTCATCACCCATGAATTCACTCACATTGTTTCTATGCAAAAATCGATGAAAGCAGGATTGCGTTTTCCAGGAGCCTACCTACAATGGATCGGATATGAAGATGAAAAGCGTAAGGATGTGTTATATGGTTATCCCAATATGATGGTGAGTTATGCTATCCCTGGGACTAGTGTTCCACCGTGGTTGGCCGAAGGCACCGCGCAATACATGTATCAAGGCGCTGACTGGGATAATTGGGATACACATCGAGATATGATTCTGCGCGATAGGGTGATGCATAATAACTTATTAACCCTTACCGAAATGAACACGTTCGGGAAGAGTGGAATTGGTAATGAATCCACCTATAACGCCGGATATAAGTTTTGCCGTTTTATTGCGCTATCATATGGGGCTGATAAATTAAAAGAAATCGTATTGGCACTTTCATCACCACTGCAGTTCTCGGTAAGTAGTGCTATTGAAAGTTCAATCGGGATCTCTGGAAATGAATTATATGATCTTTACAAGAAAAGCCTGGAAAACGGATATGATCTTTTAACACAATCCATGCGGTCTACAGAAGTGGATGGCAGGATAATTGCAGGAAAGGGAACGGCCAATCTTCATCCAGTCTGGTCACCGAATGGAAATCATATTGCCTATCTTTCAAATGAGGAAAATGATTTTTTTGGGCAGACGGATCTTTTTGTATATGATCTGGAAGCCAATAATGCTGAGAAAATCCAATCTGGTGTTGTTTCGGCCCCGACATGGAATGATAATGGTTCAACCATATATTATGCGAAAAAAGCAAAATATCCCAATAAGCAGGGATCCAAATACTTTGACCTATACGAATATGACTTGAATACGGAACAAGAAACACGCCTGACAAAAGATTCCCGTGCTTTTTCTCCATGTTTTATGTCCAAAGATAGTACGCTGATATACCTAGCAACACATGACGGTGGGCAGAATATTTATCGTATCGATCTCAAATCCCGTAAAACACAACGACTTACAAATTTTGAAGATCGCAGGATGCTCAGCAGTTTGGCCTATGATGAGGAAAAGAATAGAATATTATTTGATGTTACCAGAAATCACTTTCGCGATATTGCTTATTTATCGCTAGGTGATTCGACGCTTGGTCTTGTTTTTTCGAATGGGGAATGGGACGAGAGGGATATCAATATTTCAGCAGGACAGCTTATTTATTCAGATGACCGTTCCGGGGTTTTCAATCTATACGTAATTGATGAGAAAACTATGACTGGCGGATATATCACGAATGTTATGGGCGGTGCGTTTATGCCTGCTGTAAATATTACCGGTCAGGTGGTGTATTCTCTTTATGAGAATGGATCATATAAAATAGCTATCCTGGATAGTACTGTTTTCTTGGACCAAAAATCTGTTGGATATGATCCAAGCTACTGGCAACGGAATTCAGGACTTGCGGAGCCAATTATTGCACAGGTTGATCTACCTGCCGAATCCTATGAGGATGATTTTACTACCATGTTCGTGAGTCCAAAAATAATGGGTGATTATAAGACGTTCAAGTTGGGTTGGTATTTCTTTTCAAATGAAATTCTTGATCGTTTAAGTCTTTTTGGCGGTGCTTCCATGAATACAGCAAAAGATTTGGACCTGTTTTTTATTTTTGAATTTCGGCGATTATATCCAACTTTATTTGCTGAGGTCTTTTATTTAACCAGGAATATCCAGGAAAAAAATAAGTATTCTGTATATCCGTTGGATGATCATCTACAGTTTCGTCTAATTCAATTTGATGGTGGGTTGCGATTTCCTTTGTTTGGTCTAGGAAAACTGGAATTATTTTCTTCTTGGCAACAATATAGAGCATTTATCAAAGAGACCGTAGAGGGCATCCAAGGATTGGAAGCAGGCCTGGCCTATGATTATTACAAAGGACTTATTTCTGGTGTCAGATTATCGGTCAATGGTGTCAAACGATTAGTGGATAGCGATATTAATCCTTCCAGGGGATTTAAGTTGGCTGTAGATATTACTTATGAAAAAAATAAGTTTATTGAAGGGTTGGACCTTTCTGATGCAGGAACATTAGTACCGAATTGGGCGAATAATGATCTTTGGCGAATGCAGCAATCAAGTTCTTTGTTCTTTACCATTCCTGCTACCAACCGTATGACAATTAGTCTGGAGTCAATTGCTGGAACCATCAGCAATGTAGAAGCGGATTCTTTTTTTCATTTTTTCGCTGGTGGACTAAATGGTCTGAAAGGATATCCTTTCTACAGTATTGAAGGAAAGTCCATCGCTATTGCAACGGGGACGCTAAGAGTACCAATTTTCCGCGAAAAACATATACCATTGGGCTGGTTTATTATGCAAAACAGCACGCTAGGTTTCATCGGACAAATTGGGGATGCCTGGATCCGGAGCATTGATGAACCAAACTGGTTGCGTTCGGTGGGAATTCAATGGCGAATTAATGGGTTTTCCTTTTATAATTTCCCGACTGCTATTGGATTAGAATTACACCGAGGATTGGATACATTCCAGCGACAAATAAATAATAAAAGTGTAACTTATGGTCAGGAACAACGGTTTTACCTGACTATCTTATTCGGATTTTGACAACATGAGGCCTTTATTAGTTATTTTTGCAGTGACCAGTTACTTAGGTGCTAATGATCTGTACAATCTTGATAGCCGATTTCAACCTGCAATCTCTACTAATCTTTTTTTCCTCGATCAGGATTCGCTGCCTGCGACACCAGAAATGGTCGGGCAAGAGGATTCATTAGTTATTTATCCAGCGCGGCCAATGCTTTATTCCTTAATTCTGCCCGGTGCCGGTCAATGGTATAATAAATCACCGGCATGGAAAATTGGATTATTCGCAGGTATTGAAGCGGCTTCTATTTTCAGTGGATTACAATGGCGAAAAGAAGCCGAAGATATTCGTCTAAAATATGAAATATTCGCAGATCAGAACTGGGATTTGGAAACATGGGTATCTAATACCTTAAATACTCCCATAGGAAACTATGCTGACGTACATATAAATGGTACCCATAAACTAATCCTGGTTTTATCAGGCAGCCTGGCTGAGCAATACGGGACCTACGTTTCCTCTGATTCCTTAGAGAATAACGCTCATTGGGTTTATACGGGTGAAGTAAATGTACTTAGAGATAGAGATTTCTACGAGAATATTGGGAAATATGATCAATTTGTTGGCGGCTGGACTGATTGCTATGGTCTGGCAAATATCCAACAATGGTTTGAAGTAGAGAAGGATGTGGGTGACAGTACGGAGATAATTATTTCTACTCCAAATAAAGAGGATTATGTCGACCAAAGGGGACGTTCAAACGATTACCTGAATATGGCGAAATATGCTGTGAGTGCGGTCATGTTCAACCATGTTATCAGTGCCTTGGAAGCTGTGTGGTCTACGCAAATTAGAAACAGACCAAAAAAAGAACAAAAAGTCCAGACCAACGTAGGATTATTATATAATCAACATGCAAAATATGGCGTTGGAGGGATTGCGGTATCACTACATTGGTAAGAAAATATTATCTGTATCTAATTTTTATCACCTTAAGTTTGTTTTGGGGATGTGCTTCCTTTCAATCACAACAGGAAGAGGATATTGAAGTGCAATTTGAGCGAGCGAAGAAATTCCTTGATAAGAAGAAGTATTTGCGTGCCCAGGAGGAATTTAATAATCTGGTGATTAGAGGCACCCATACTGACCTTGGAGATGATGCGCAATTCTATCTAGCGGAATCCTATTATTTGAATAAAGAATATCTTTTGGCGATTGCTGAATATGACCGACTCATTAGGCGTATGGGATTTAGTCCGTATGTAGAAAAGGCTCGCTGGCGAGTGTGTCAAAGTTATGTGAAAGAGTCACCCAAATACTATAAAGATCAGACCAATACGGAAAAAGCATTGAGTAAGCTACAGGAGTTCCTTGATGATTATTCGAATTCAGAATACAGAGAAGAAGCGAAGGGACTGATTGATGAATTGCGCAATAAATTGGCCAGGAAGGAATATGCAACCGGTGTTCTCTACATAAAAATGGAGGAATACCAATCGGCAATTATGGCATTTGAGGGTTTAATCGATAATTACTATGATACAGATATACTGGAAAAGGGGCATGTTGGTATTATTCGCTGCTACAGTAAAATGAAGAAAAAGAAAGAAGCGGAACAATATTTCGCTGAACACGAGAGTCAAATAATTTCGACTGATTTACGGCAGGATGCATTAAGCTATATTCAAAAAATAAAAACTCCCGATTAAGTGTCTAGGCGAAAAAAGATTTGTTTGTTTGGTGGCACATTCGATCCACCGCATATTGGGCATCTGCTAGTTGCTCAGACAATTTTTGAAGCTGAAAATTTTGATAAAATTGTTTTTATTCCGACATTTAAAACTCCGGGAAAAAATAATATTACCCATATAAAAGATCGCTTGGCCATGTTAAGAATGGCGGTTACCAGTAATCCAAATTTTGAGATTAGTGATCTAGAAATTCAGCGAGGCGGCACCAGCTATACAATAGATACAATCAGGGAATACAAAAGTGGTCAAGATTGCGATTCTAGGGAATTGTACTATTTGATAGGTAGTGACTCACTGCAGATTTTTCATACCTGGAAGGATCCAAGGGAAATCCTGGATGAATGTCAAGTTATTGTTGCCATAAGACCAGGGTTTCGTCCAAGTGATATATCAAATTGGATATTACGTAAGGTACGATTTGCCAGTATCCCGCGATTTGAAATATCTTCCTCAACGATCCGGTCGCGCTGGCAAGAAAATAAAACAATTCGCTACATGGTAACCCAACCGGTATGGGAATATATAAATGACCAAGGTATTTATAAGTGATATGTGATAATTTTTCAGTGCTTTTGTGAGCATCGGATTCACCTACTTGATTATCGGCAGCATAATGTTGTTCTATGGCGCCGATTGGATTGTAAAGGGTGGCAGTCAATTAGCAAAATATTTTGGTCTATCAGCTATAGTGATTGGTTTAACTGTAGTTGCATTTGGCACGTCATTACCTGAGTTGGTCGTTAGTCTTACTGCGGCACTTGAAGGATCATCTACTATCGCAGTTGGTAATGTTGTCGGATCAAATATTGCCAATGTTGGGCTGGTCCTGGGATTAAGTTCGCTTGTCTTTCCCCTAACCATGAAATTTGCCCAGGTAAAAATAGACCTGGTTATTTACATAATTGTATGTTTGCTTTTCACTTACTTTTGCGCGGATGGTGAGATAATCCGCCAGGAAGGGCTGATCCTGTTCTCTTGTATAATAGCATATACCTGGTTTGCTATTACACATCCCGCAAAGAAAAAGGATCATGAAATTGGTCAAATAAACCCAAATGTATCTTTATCAAAATCATTATTACTGATCTTGTTCGGAATCCTGTTGCTTTCTTTTGGTGCAAATATATTTATCACTGGTGCGATCGATATCGCACGTTATTTTGGTATAAGCGAAATAGTTATTGGTATGACTATTGTTGCCCTGGGTACTTCCTTACCAGAACTTGCTACTTCGGTCATTGCTTCATTTCGAAAAGAAAGTGCGATATCGATCGGTAATATCATTGGTTCCAATTTATTTAATCTACTATCAGTAATTGGACTTGTTTCAATGATAAGTCCACTGGAATCGCCAGTAGAAATCATACACTTTGAAATTCCCTATATGATCGTTTATGGATTGATTTTAATCCCCATTGGTCTAATGCCCCAGCCTATCCACCGGGGAACGGCGCTTTTACTGCTACTAGGTTATGGTGTGTTTATCTCCCAGATGTTTTAAATAGTGAATTCAATTATGTATTCATGGACAAGCGCTAACACAAATCTTAGATTTAACGCATGATTCAGATGGAAAATGTGACCTATTCCTATGAGAAAGGTTACGGAGTGAAGAATGTCAACTTTACCATTGATGATGCTGAATTCACATTTTTAATCGGACCAACCGGGGCAGGCAAAACCACAATCATGAAATTAATCTACATGGCCTTGATACCGCAAAGTGGTGTTGTTACAACAGGCCACTTTCGGTCCGATAAAATCAAAAAACGAAAAATCCCCTTTTTACGTCGCAGTGTAGGGATGATATTTCAAGAATATCATTTACTGCGTGATCGGAATTTGTACGAAAATATAGCGCTACCTCTTTATGTAATTGGTACAAGACACAGTGAAATAGCGGATCGAGTGGAAAATGTGATCGATCAGGTTGGACTTGTAGGAAAAGAAGATCATACGCCAGATGAATTATCTGGTGGAGAACAGCAACGTGCCTGCATAGCACGAGCCTTGGTAAAAGATCCTGAAATCATCCTGGCAGATGAACCCACTGGCAATCTTGACCCAATTACATCTTTCGAACTGCTGAAACTATTAGAAGCCGTTAATCATGAGGGAACCGCAGTCTTGATGGCCTCCCATAACTATAACCTGATAAAAGGGCGTGGACATAGAATTATGGAAATCCAACAAGGTCTTTTGCGGGAAAACTGATGCTTGATCGTGCATTATTTCTTTTCGCTGAAGGTTTTCGCAATCTATTACGGCATAAATTAACCGTATTCGCCGCGGTATTCTCAGTGTTCCTGACCATGATCATTATTGGATCGCTTTTTATCGTTGGCAAGAACACGAATAAATTGATTTACTATTTGCGAACTAAATACAAAATAGAAGTGTTTTTCGAAGCCGATCTGGCTAAAGAAGAAGCACTTGACGTTGTCAAACAAATCGAATCATTTCCCGGTGTGAGAAATACAACATTTATTGATAAGGAAAATGCCACAAAGATTTTTGAGAAACAGTTTGGAGAAAATATCCTCGACTATATTCAGCGCAATCCATTGCCAATGAGTTGCGTAATTAATTTAAATAGAACCGGGGATTATGAATTAGATATCATGCCAATTGTGACGCGCATCGAAAGTTTGCCAGGCATCGATAATATAGAGCATCAAGGGAAACTTATCCAGCGTATTGAGGGATTCCATAATCGTTTTACAACAATATTTTCAGTCGTATCCATTGGTATAATACTTATCACAATCAGTATTATATCAAACACAATTAAATTGACGATCTATGCTAAAAAAGATTTGATCCAGGACCTGCATATTATTGGTGCAACCAATACATTCGTCAAAGTACCATTTTTAGTTGAAGGAATTTTGCAAGGTTTCATTGGTTCATTTATCGCATTTCTGGTACTGTCATTATGTTTACAAATAGGTAACAATATTTTAACACAATTTAGCTCAATGACAATCCGTATGGATCCAGCTGCAGCATCATGGATGTTGCTTATTGGAATTTCTATAAGTTTCATTGGTAGTTTACGTGCTCTGGCTCGTTTTCTACCATAAATTCTTTGGTATGGTTGCCTTGTTGAAATATTATCAGATAATTATTTAATTTTCTTAGATACAATTAAATAAAAAATGATGCAACTGAATGATAGAGAAAATATGATCCTTAAAACAACCATTGAGGATTTCATATCTGCTGGCGTACCAATCAGCTCGCAAAAATTGCACAACCGCTATTTTCACTCAATCAGTTCGGCTACCATTCGAAATACACTGGCAACATTGGAGAAAAAAGGGTTGCTGAAGCATATGCATACCTCTTCGGGAAGATTACCTACGGATAGTGGTTACAGGTACTATGTGGATAAACTTATCCCTGATAATACCAGTATGATCGATGAATATGATAATGTTTCAGAAAGATTATCTGCAGTTGCAGATAATCTTGAAGATTTACTGCAGGCAACCGCATTAATGCTTGGTAAGATCAGTCGGCTCTTTGGCGTAGTATTGGTTACCCATCAGCAAAGAAGTATTTTGACTGATATTGAGCTGGTGCAAATGGCGTCGGATCGTGTCATGATGGTATTGGCCTTAAAGTCCGGTTTCATACGCTCCATTGTGCTAAACCTTGATCTTGATATAAAAGACTCGGTTCTTAAAATCATCAATCAAGCACTGAAAGATAGACTACTGGGACTGTCTTTAGATGAAATTCAGGAGACGATACTGTATCGGATGCGGGAAACAGATGTATATGATCACGAGATTGTGCAGGTGTTGATTCAAAATTCAGATAGACATTTTGTTATTTCTGGTGATAAACTGATCTATACATCATCATTTTCACAATTATTAGATTATCCCGAATTTCATGAAATTGAGAAATTGCAAACCTTAATGGCCCTGTTTAATGAAGAATCTCTGGAGGGGTATTTTGATAAATATTTGGTAGCCGATAGTAAAAATATCCTGATCGGAAAGGAAATGGGTGATTCCAATTTTACGGACTGTTCAATTGTGACCAATCCCTTTGGCAATGCAAATATTCACGGTCAAATGGCAGTACTGGGACCGACGCGGCTGCCTTATGAACAAATCAAAACAATATTAACGAATTTCACAGAAATCATAGGCAATGTCTCCTAAAGAAGATAAAAAGAAAAAGAAAATACGTAAGAAAGAAAATACACCCGTAAAAAAAGGTGCTAAACCTGCTGCAAAGATTAATAAGGATAAACTTGTTATCGAAGAGTTAGCCAAGCAACTTACGGAAGTGGAGGATAAGCAACTGCGGTTGAAAGCAGAATTCGAAAATTTTCGAAAAAGGAAAGAAAAAGAAATCATAGATCTGATTCAGTATGAAGGTAAGGATGTTCTGAAAGCCATGATCAGCGTTGTAGATGACCTGGAAAGACTTTACGCTGCTGTAGAGAACAATGACGAGGTCGATCAAAGTTTAAAAGAAGGTATGGTACTTATTCTATCCAAGGTTGAAAAAATATTTTTTGAACGGGAGGTTGCGCCTTTTGGTGAAGCAGGTGATTTACTTGACTCGGAATTGCACGATGCATTAATGGTGCGGCAGGAAAAAGATAAAAATGATAATGAGATTATTGAGGTCTTTGAAAAAGGATACAAGTATAGGGACCGTGTTATCCGTCACGCCAAGGTAGTGGTGAATAAAACATGAGAGATTTCTATGAAATCTTTGGTGTGGACCGCGGTGCTTCCAGCGCTGAACTCAAGCGGGCTTACCGTAAAATTGCACTGAAGTATCATCCTGATAAAAACCCGGAAGACAAGAAAGCGGAAAAAACATTCAAGGAAGCTGCTGAGGCGTATGGTGTGTTGAGTGATAGTAATAAACGGGCGCAATATGATCAGTTTGGTCACGCTGGTGTAGGCATGGGACAGCAAGGCGGCGGGTTTGGCGGCGGTGTACATATGTCCATGGATGATATTTTCAGCCAATTTGGGGATATTTTTGGTGGCGATGATATATTCAGCAGTTTTTTTGGAGGTGGCAGACGCAGAGGCGGTCGTCAGCGCGGAAAGGATATACGAATACGGATACAATTGAAAATGGAAGACATTGCCAGCGGTGTGGAAAAAACGATTAAGATCAAGCGATCTGTAATAGCACCGGATACGACATTTACGAATTGTCCTACTTGTCACGGACACGGCCAGGTTTCGAAGATATCCAATACAATATTAGGTCAAATGCGTTCTTCGTCGACGTGCCCTCATTGTCATGGATCCGGAAAGGTCGTGGGTAATAGACCCAGTGGTGCGGGACCGGATGGTATGATTAAAAAAGAGGAAACAATAAAAATTAAAATACCTGCTGGAGTTGAAGAGGGTAATTACATGACAGTTGACGGTAAGGGTAACGAAGGTATCAATGGTGTGGCCGGGGACCTCATCGTATTGTTTGAGGAACAAGATCACACTTATTTTATTCGGAATGGTGATGATGTACTCATTGAAGCGCATATTGGTTTCTCGCAAGCAGCATTAGGTGCAACAATAGAAGTACCAACCTTAAATGGGAAAGCAAATCTAAAAATACCGGCTGGTATTCAATCGGGGCAAATTTTAAGAATGCGGGGCAAAGGATTTCCCCAAGTACGTCGGTTGAGCAGGGGAGATCAATTAGTAAAAATTCATGTTGAAACACCGAAAAATCTTTCAAAAAATACACGTAAATTATTAAAGGAGCTGGCTGGCGCAGACGGTGTGCCAAAAAACATGTTCCGAAAGATAAAAATCTAGTACAACTGGTAACGAAACAGGAAAAATTAGTACTGAAGTTTTTATTGGCCTCATTAACGCTTGGCGTTTTAGCAATGGTGTATAAAAATAAATTGCTGGAACCTGGCCCCATACCAAAAGAGATCCAGCAGGCAGCCGTATTTCAAGCTGATGCAAATTCTGCACTTTTGGATCATTCCAGTGCGCCAATGATTATAAACACTGATGCCGCAGTACAAAAGCGCACAGAATCATCCCAGATTTTGGTTAATATTAATACGGCCGGGAAAGGTGAATTGATCAAATTACCATCAATTGAACCGGTGACTGCTGAGCGAATCATGCGCTACAGAGATGATTTCGGTAGATTTAACACAATTGAAGATCTTAAGAATGTCAAGGGGATTGGCAGTAAAACACTCGAAAAGTTGAAAACGCACATAACATTGAACTAAGGGATTTTATCACAATGGATGAGATCAAACGCAAACAGTACTCAGACCTGATAGAACTAGGTATTGTATTAGCATTTTTGTTCATGATCATTACCATATATGTGCCAAGTGCCATCTGGGTTGAAGAAGTAACGGCTGCCGAGGGAGCGAGGTTTAACATCCAGACTGTACATGACGTGGAATATTTTTATAAAATCCTGACTGATGGATATGAAGAAAATGGACTTTGGGCCATGAATGTTGTGAATGCTGTCCGTGATTCTGTTATGGCCGATTCCACCTATTTGGGTGAACGCAACTTTGAATTAGCAGGGGAAAGCGTGAATGTAATAATACCCGAAGGATATGACGTAGAGTTTGACACAACATTTGGTATTCTCAAGACACGCCGTGATACGCTCATCGATACCATTCATACAGTGGTGACATACTCTGAAGAAATGTTCCGAAATGATACCGGTTTTGTCTCAAAGGAAGATTTACCAACCGTTATGATTGAGGAAGGGTTTATTGCTAATCTTGGTTTTGAAACGAAACAGCGATCTGAAGTAGTATCGTATTATGATAGTTACATGCCCGATTCTTCGAACTTCTACTGTCCCTTAACTGGAGAAAAAATAGTGGTCAATCTAAAAGACGAAGGCGAGGTGTTACGCGTTGCCAGTCCGATAGAAGGCATTTATAGCGAGGGAAGATACCTTTTATTCTCATTTAAGACCCGAAATCACGGATATATTGAAGACGGATCGCGCAGTTGGGACCAGTGACCTGCTGGTGTGATCGCCCTTTACATATCTGACACTCAGATATCACTTGCCCATTATTCACGGGTACATGGCAGTCCTCTATTAGTAAACACAACAGCGGTTGATCTCCAAGGCTCGCTTGTGGATGATCTTAGCCGCGAAGAACTCGCGGTAAATCATTTAATAAATGGCATCCAAGAAGTAAATGATAAGGTTTTCATCGCTGGTAGTGAGATCCTGATAGCCTTAACAGATGACCTTGTATACCATGAGGCATTTCCAACTGAGCAGGATATGTCTGATACAGATATAATTACCCTGGTAGAATGGAAAAAAGATAAACGTTGGGGAGCAACCGCAGAAAAGTTTCAGGCATTTATCGAACTATACAATGACAGACGCCAAGGACACATCATTTACGTGCATAATTTTCTAATCCAGGCCACAAAAAAGATTTTACAGACATTCTCTGGTTCTCCGGTATGGCTGGGTACCGAATCGATGGTACTGTCCGCGCTAGGGAAACTACCAATCATGACCATTAAGTTGACGGGCAATTATTACGATGTATTTCATATGGATAGGGATAATATCAATGGCGGTACGGTAATCCATGGGAAAAGTGGACTAAAGTGTATCGATTCCTTTGGCAATAAAAGCACCTTGCAACAACTGCTTACCGCAAAATTCACGATGCGGAATAAACCGCCCTGGACGATATTCCTTAATGATTTGTCTGTAGCCAGAAGTAAACACTGGGAACGATTCAAACCACAGCAACTTAGATTGTTTGCCGGTGTACGTATAGATGATACCAAGATTGATCCCGACCTGAAACTTGACCATAAAATTGTTTTATCAACCCTGATCACCCATCCCAATATCAATCAAGGCTTGAACATGTTTGAACTCCCTGGAGTAGTTGACCGCTTGTATCATGAACATGAAAGTATTGCACGGCCTATAGAAGATGAACCAGTGGCCAGGACATTTCCAAAGTCTGTCACCGTGGATGTTTTTCCGCAGGAAAAAGAGGAAGAAAAACTGGTGTTAAAAAAACACGTAAAAAAGAGAAGAGATAGCATTCGTTGGTCAAGTGAACAGATCATATCATTCCTCAGTGCGCTGCTGCTGCTGGGATCATTTGGGGGCACCATTTATTACAAAGAAGTAATAGTAAGCAAAGTACCTCGCCTGGAATATGAATACATAAATGCGGTCGGTGAACTGAATGAGAAAAGTTTGGTTCCAGAACATATCCTTCCAAAAATAATTTCCCGTATGTCAGTAGGTGATTTGCTTTCCCTGGATGAAAAAATCCGTCTACAATCGGCTGCGGTGAAAAGGGGCCTGACTAAGGTATTTCTGACTATAGGACCAGGGAGACTAACCTATCTTTCATCGAGTGAAACAATCCTGAGCGTGGAATTTGTTGGTGGTGAAATTCCCGGGTGGCAACCGGAAGATATTGGCCTGATACTTGCGACTAATCGGGATGCGATAGATTGCTGCGGAGGATATAAACATTACGCCGATCTAGAATTAATATATACAGATCTGATTGCAGGGCTGCAAGGGGTAGAACTAGCGGTTGACGCTATTCTCAGTATTCTGAAAGCGGATTACTCTACACTTCGTTTTAACGAACAAAGTCCTAGAAAATTAGGTAATCGGTTGCAAACACCTCTTGTTGTGCAAGTGGAAGGCGAAATACAAGTGCGGGACATGTTGAGAAAAGTATCTGGAATAGCAAGTAATCTGCTAATCAGAAAGCTGATCTATAAAGCGGATCCAGAAGGGCTACAGGCAACCGGTACATTCTATCTTTCCATTCTTCATCCCAAAATGCAACTGACACAAGACGATCCCCTGGCTATTGCAACTGTTCCATGAATATTTTAGCTGGCCGTTTTAAAGGGCAAAAAATACGCACAGGCGCGAAAGCCAGCTACCGTCCTACTACATCCCGGGTAAGAAAAAGTATATTTGATATGCTAGGTGATTTGGAGGGTTGTTCAGTACTGGATCTTTTTGCGGGCAGCGGGATCCTTGGATTTGAGGCGGCCAGCCGGGGTGCAGCTGCGGTCACATTTGTTGATAACGACAGACGAAATGTGCAATTAATACATGTAAACAGCCAAATCTTGCAGGATCAGGTTGACATGAAAGTGGTATGTAAAGAGTGGTTCCGCTACTTGCGAGTGCGATATGAGTATGATATCATTTTTGCTGACCCGCCCTATGGAAAAATTGATATAGCCAAACTTGTGGAAAAATGTTTAACCACATTATTAAATAATGGTAGATTTGTTTTAGAGACATCATCTAGAGAATCGATTCCTGTGGGAGGTCGCAGTAAACGGTTCGGTGATACTTTGATTACAATTTGGACTAAAACAGTATGAAGAAAATTATTTATCCAGGCACATTTGATCCCATCACCAATGGGCACCTAGATATCGCTGAACGGGCAGCCGGTCTGTTTGATCATGTGATTCTTGCCATCGCTAATCACCCCAAAAAAAATTCCTTATTCACAGTGGAAGAACGAATCGATCTGATCCAAGCGTCTATTGAGCATCTGGATAATGTCTCGGTCAGTTCAACCGATGCATTGATTGTAAGATTTGCCAAAGAGAATGAAGCGATAGCATTGATTAGGGGACTGCGCTCAATCAGTGATTTCGAGTATGAATTCCAGATGGCACTGATGAACCGTTCGCTGGCGCCAGAAATCAGCACTGTTTTTATGATGCCTGATGAAAGATATATGCACTTAAACTCGACTGTAGTCAAGGAAATTGCAGCGCTGGAGGGCGACATATCCGCTTTTGTGCCGGCAATTGTAGAAGCGCAGTTAAAATCTAAATTAAATAAATAAACTATTATAAATTCCTGGTCTGATTTTCCCCCGGAATTAATCAAGAAAACATAAATTTATGCCTACATACGAATATATCTGCAATGAGTGCGGTGAGCGGTTTGAAAATTTTCAAACTATGTCTTCCAAACCATTAACGAAACGGCCTGATTGTAAGGAAAAGAATTGCAACGTTACCCGGGTTATCAGTGGTGGATCTGGACTGATTTTTAAAGGTTCCGGTTTTTATCTCACCGACTACAAGGAACGACCAAAAGTGGACAAAAAAGAGAAGGAAAAGAAGAAAAAGGATGATAAACCAGCAAAAAAGGAAAAGACTGCAGCTACAGAGAAAACTGAGAAATAAACATGACGGATAAACATATAAATAAGGCAACTATACACTTCCAAAAGCTATTGCAGGATCAACTGGCGCGAGTAGACCGGATGAGCACCGTAGAAGAACAGACTGATTATGCGGCATTGAATCCAATTATTGTGGGTATCCTTGGCGGTGACGGGATCGGGCCATTTATCGCTGCTGAAGCACAGCGTGTGCTGGAAAGTCTGCTGCAGGTTCCGCTGGATGCGGGAAAAATTACATTTCGAGTTATTGAGGACTTAACGATCGAAAAAAGAGCCGAAGTGCGCCAGGCGATACCGGATGATGTGCTGGAAGAAATAAAAGAATGCCACGTAACACTTAAAGGCCCAACTACGACACCAAGAAAAGGGGACCCCTGGCCGAATATTGAAAGCGCAAATATAGCCATGCGTAAGGAATTGGATTTATTTGCCAATGTACGTCCGGTGCGTGTACCCAGCGAAGGGATAGACTGGGTATTTTTCAGGGAGAATACGGAAGGAGCCTATGCGCTGGGCAGTAATGGTATAGATGTAACAGATGACCTGGCCATGGATTTTACGGTTACGTCAACGCAAGGATCGGAGCGGCTGTTGCGCATGACATTCGAATACGCAAATAAAAATAATATTAACAAGGTTACCCTAGTCAGCAAAGCCAATGTTGTGAAGACCACCGACGGTAAATTTCTGAAGGTCGGCTATGAAATTGCTAAGGAATATCCTGATATCGAAGTAGATGACTGGTACATTGACATAATGACAGCGAAATTAATCGATCCGAAGCGGCGCACGCAGTTCCGGGTTATGGCCCTGCCTAACTTGTATGGCGATATTTTGACGGATGAAGCGGCTGAAATCCAGGGTGGTGTGGGTACGGCAGGCTCAGCAAATATTGGCAAGAAATATGCCATGTTTGAGGCAATACACGGTTCCGCGCCACGGATGGTAGTTGAAGGCCGGGCCCAGTATGCCGATCCATCGAGTATGATTCGGGCGGGGGCGATGCTGCTGCGGCACATCGGGTATGAAGGACAAGGTATTAGACTGGAAATGGCGCTGGATATAACCGGGCAATTCGAGAAGAAACTGGTAATGACCGGGCGCAAAGATGGCGCCAGCAGCAGGGAATTCTGTGATTATGTACTGGAAACGATTAATGATCCGGACTTGGAACAAAGATGGAAGTCCCACCAACCCTAATTTGCAGGCCATAAAATTCACTGAAAAAGGTGCGTGATTTTAGGCACCTTTTCTTTTTGGGTTCATTATGTTTATCGATTACGCTGAAATAACGTGTGCAAGTGGGAAGGGCGGCGCTGGCGCCGTTACTTTTCGGCGGGAAAAGTTCGTTCCCAAAGGGGGCCCTGACGGTGGGGATGGCGGTAAAGGTGGCTCCGTTATTTTTGTAGCGGATCAAAACCTGCATACCCTGCAGGATATTCGTTATAAGAAGTCCTACCAGGCGGATAACGGTGCGCCGGGGTCATCCAACCAGAAAACAGGCCGGGATGGGGAAGATGTACGTATTCGGGTGCCGCTGGGCACACTCATTCGTGATAGAAATACGAGTAAGGTAGAAGCGGATCTGGTAATAGAGGGCGAAGAATTTGTTGCCTGCCCTGGCGGAAAAGGCGGGAAGGGAAATGCCCGCTTCAAAACCGCTACTCGCCAAACACCGCGACATGCGCAAAAAGGAATCCCGGGAGAAAAAAGAAATTTTACTATTGAACTAAAGGTATTGGCAGATGTGGGATTAGTAGGTTTACCCAACGCCGGTAAATCAACATTGCTAGCCGCGGTCTCGTCAGCTCGACCGAAGATCGCTAATTATCCTTTTACCACGCTGCAGCCCCACCTGGGTATCGTAAAATACGGTGAATACCAGTCATTTGTAATGGCGGATATACCCGGCTTGATCGAAGGTGCCAGTGAGGGTAAAGGTCTGGGTCATCAATTCCTGAAGCACATTGAACGAACCAAATTATTATTGTTCCTAATTGACACTATGGAATCCGATCCAGCTGATACGTACGAACTGCTGCAACAAGAGTTGCTTAGCCACAATCCGGATCTGGCCAAACGAAAGCATATAATTGTGCGGACAAAAATTGATACAAAAGCTGATCATACTGATTGGACCAAAATGGAGAATGAATACCTGGAAATATCTTCTGTGAGCGGTGCCGGTATACCTGAATTGATCAAACGGATTGGCAAATTGCTCAATGAACACTGAGCAATTAGCTGCGTTAATATCGTTACTACATGTGCCCCTGGTTGGGGCCTATAAAGCTAGAAATCTAGTCACTGCCTTTCCTGAGATAAAGGATATTTTTACCATATCGAAAACGGACTTGTGCCGCGTGGAGGGGATCGATGTTAAAACTGCCGCGCAGATCTGTAGCAATCATGACCTGGATCTGGGCCAGAAAGAACTGGAAAAAGCTGCTAAATCCGAGGTGACGATCCTTTCGTTGTGGGACAAGGAATTTCCGTACCTGTTGAAAAAGATTTATGACCCGCCGGCAGTACTCTATTGCCGGGGTCTACCCTTGCAAACTAAGGAAGACTGTATTGCGATTGTCGGCACACGGGCTATTACACCGTACGGCAGGGCAGTAACCAAACAGCTGGCAGCCGAACTTTCAGCTGTAGGGCTCACGATCGTTAGCGGCATGGCCCGGGGTATTGATACAGCAGCGCACAAAGCTACATTGGAAGCGGGGGGTCGGACCATTGCCGTACTGGGCTGTGGTGTGGATCGTGTTTATCCTGCTGAGAATAAGCAGGTTATGCAGCATATTATTGAACTGGGAACCGTCATTTCTGAATTCCCTTTTGGGACCAAGCCGGAAGGCGGCAATTTCCCACAGCGAAACCGCATTATTAGCGGACTCAGCCATGGAACCTTAATCGTTGAAGCAGGGCACAGGAGCGGCGCAATCCTGACCGCATTCAATGCACTGGACCAGAATCGGGAAGTTTTTGCCGTACCCGGCCGGATCGCGGATGAACGGAGCAAAGGTACCAATCGTTTGATACGTAATGGGGCTGTACTTGTGGGACGAACTGAGCATGTTCTGCAGGCTATTGAACCCCAGTTAACCAAGCGCATAAAACCAAGACAGCGCAGTATTGACCTGGATCTTTCTGATGAGGAGAGGGCCATATTTACCTTGCTGGAACACAGCCCCATCCACATTGATGAACTAGTGAAAAAATCAGAGATGGATCTGACTATACTGTTAACTATATTACTGAGCCTGGAACTGAAAGGTGCCGTGCTACAGTTCAGTGGTAAACAGTTTGTCCTGGCATAATTAGGAATTAATTTCGCGCAGCAATTTTATAGAATAATTCGATGGAGAGGTGGCCGAGCTGGCTGAAGGCGCTCGCCTGCTAAGTGAGTATACCTCTATAAAGGGTATCGAGGGTTCGAATCCCTCCCTCTCCGCAAAGTTTATTGACGATAAACTCTACTAGAATGTGGTTTTTTGTTTTATAGCCTGATTTAGTCTGATTATCCAATTTTAGTACTATAATATACTGTTTCCACTGGACCTGTCACTGGCTTTTTAACTAAAGTTTACCCCTACAGCGGACAAAACATGGGGTAGGGGGACTGGAAAGAAACAGCTGCACACATTGTAGTGCAATTTTTATAAGATTCGTATATTGGGTTACGCTCAAATAACAAAGGAGGAAATCATGAAAGATATATGTAATTGTCCAAATTGTGAAAATTGTGAATGTGAAAGTTGTGGATGTGGTGAATGAAATACGTTGATTATGTTTTCTTTATTATGGGTGTTTCATCTTTAATCATCTCATTCTTTGATGATACGAGTGCCCAATACCTTTTTGGTGGATTTGGTATGGCAATGATGATTTACAGTGGAATGAATATTAATGAAAGATATAGGGATAAATCAGAAGAGAAAGCACAGATAAAACTTTATTCCACCTCCGAAACACCAAAAGCTGAATAAGGATTCAAAGTAAATCACGGTAAAAAATGGAAATGCACCCACTAATTAAGATAGTTTGGATAATTCTAATCGGGATTATCTTAGTTAGTATTCGCCGTATACTTAATGAAAAAGGATGGAGAATTGGCAATTTTATCCGAATTGAAGACGATGGTGAAGATAATCAAAATGAATAGTTTATGAAGCGCTTCCTACCACTATTAATCCTTACTGGCTTGTTGTTTGGGCAGGATACCACAATTGTATTAGAAAATGGTAGGACATTAAAGGGTACAATAGTATCAGAGACTGATTCTACTTATAGAATAATGGGTGAAAGTTGGAGAGTGACAGATGGTGTTTATGAAGTATTTAATACTTTCATAAATATTTCCAAAAATGAAACTGAAGGGGAAGCCGCTGATATAGTAGCCAAGGAAGAAGTGGAAAAGCAAGCAAGAGTGGATGCGAAGGAAGACTTTGGTCCAAATGTTATGTTATGGGGTGTAACTGGATTGTCCCTTTTATACGCAGTTCCATTTGCTTGGGTTCTTCCAGTTAAATTGCCAGAGAATCGACAAAAAGCATTGTTATCATTAGATGAAGATTATCAATCTGCTTATCGCTTATCGTATGAGAAAGCTGTAAAAAAACAGCGTTTTAATTCTATTGGAAAAGGTTGCTGCGTTATATATGGTAGTTTTTTTGTATACTCTCTAAAAGGTGGTAGCGGGGTTTAATGTTTGTAAAGATGATGATGGGTAGATAAATAAAACTAATCCAATTTTCTTTGTTTAATTCTCCTTTTAATTCATAACTTTATATATGATAAATACAATAATACTAACAACTGTTGGTGCTGCTGCTGGGTTTGCTTATGCGTCTGTTTTAGGTTGTGATACAGTATGCTCAATTGCGTCCTCATCACTTAATACTACTGTTTATGGTGCATTTGCAGGCTTAATAGTTGCATTACCAATTAACAAAAAATTTAAGAAAAAGTAATTTTTATAATCTCAGTATATTGAACGAGATTATTTTCTGCTAATCTTAAGCATTCAGCCCCACATTCGTGGGGTTTTTTGTTTATAGACATTTAGGGCGAGTGGGATGTAATATTGTCTTAATGAAACACTTCCTACCACTATTAATCCTCACTGGCTTGTTGTTTGGGCAGGATACTACACTTGTATTAAAAGATGGCAGGACAATAACGGGTACAATTGTATCAGAGACAGAATATGAGTATACGGTACGAATAGCAGCATTGGGTTATGATACTTATGGGTTTGAAAAAATTAAGATTCTTAAAAGTGATATAGTAACGATTGAATCTGAAGATGTAAATAAAATAGAAAAAGAATATTTAGGTATAAGTGAACTTTTATTTCCAAATGAGCAGATGAAAAAGTTTTTTGTTGGTGCTATGGCATGTATTGCGGTTTTAATACTCTTAGCTTCCATGGATTTCTGCATACCTTGTTAAAACAATTAACTATCCTGTTGAGTTAAAGAGCGATAAAGAAAAAGAATTATATAAAAAGGGATATATCAAAGAAGTAAAGCGTCTTCGGATTATTTCTATGTTCACAGGTCATTTAGCCTTCTATGGAATAATCATCATAGCCTTTGGTTTTTTATCTTTTGAAACTTTATGAAAGTTAGGTTACTTAATAATGATTTGAACAATAAGTAACTAATTAATTATCATGCCCCGCCTAGTAGCGGTTTTTTGTTTATAGACATTTAGGACTGGCGGTAAATTGATATATGGTAAATACCGTAAAAAACATTACTTTATTATTTTTCTTCATAGGAATACTAATAGCACAGGATAATTCAAGAATTAATTATTATAGTAAAGAGATACCATTATATCCTGTTCCTGAAGAAATGACGTTTGAAGAATATCAAGACTTGAATAGGGATATTGGTGTAGCATTTTTAAAAATGGCACTTATGCCAATTCCTGGCACGATACATAGCTATGCGAATGAACCAAAGACTGCAAAAAAATTACGAAGATTATTTGCAGGGGGATGGTTAAGTATTTTAGTTGGTGCCTCAATGATGGAAGAAGAAGATTGGAGAGAATCATCTTATCCAATTACAATTATCAATGAAAACACAAGTAATGAAATAAGATATGAGGTGATACCAGTAGAAATTACTGGGACAGACACCACCTACATATTGAAGGAATTAGATAAACATTATACAGGTGGTGGTAATATTCTTATGCCGCTTGGTATTGGAATGCTGATATATAGTTATTTTTATGATTTGCACAATGGAGTCAAAATAATTGAACAAAAAAGACATTCAGTAAGATTTAAATATGGAAAGCAATTAAAATTTTCATTAAGACCACAGGTTGATTTATTTTCACATAAGGCTGCAATAAATTTTTCATTGTATTTTTAGTTACTTGTATATCCCCGCCCAGTAGCGGGGTTTTTTGTTTATAGACATTTAGGATTGTTGGTGGTACTGAAGGATATTTAAACCCGCCTCACCAGTTTCTCTGCCCTAGCCTGTTAAGATATATCGCAGTAGTTTTTATACCCTGATGTCTATGGAAAAAAAGTTTTGTTAGATATAATATAAATTATGGTATATTCAGCGCCTTATTTAGAGGAAAGATATATTATATAGGCATTTTTAAGTGCTTTATTTTTACATTATATAGCCTGCTATTTTTTGAAGGCTGTTTTCTTTTAAGTAAAGGATTAATAATCAAGTTAAATAAAATAAGTTAAGGAATAACAATGAGTGAAGTAAAAACAGGAACAGTTAAGTGGTTCAATGCCTCTAAAGGCTATGGATTTATCAGCCCAACTGAGG
>ENA-ORDI01000083-ORDI01000083.1-marine-metagenome-genome-assembly--contig:-NODE-83-length-63142-cov-11.056688_pt1 | contig 63142 bp, 51 predicted proteins | sample MGYA00248628_ERZ508525 | MGnify/ENA primary metagenome ERZ508525 (study PRJEB26195, sample SAMN05422138) | marine metagenome | isolation source: East of Porto Seguro, South Atlantic Ocean | place... | reverse complement strand
TGTTTTTCTCGGTTTTACAGCAACTTTTTTTTACACGCTACGTTCTTACATCAAATATGTAACGTTAAGTATTCGTGCTGAGAACGATCCGGAATATTTTAAAAATAGATTAAATACCGAAGTTGAACTTTCAGCGGGGCCTGGTTTCAGTTTGAGAAAAAATTTACTTTGGTTTTTAAGGGAACAACGCAAGTTCTTTCAATTTGATGAAGGTGTGTTTGTATTCCTTATTTCGGCAGCACTTCTTTTACATGAACTCCTTCCATTACTTTGGATCCTCGCAATAAGTCAGCTTTATTACGGCCTTATGAAAGCTTTACAACGAGGGCTTCAAATTCAGAAGTCAAAATATCGAGAAATGAGTCACCATTTTAAGAAATAATCATTTGAATTATTATAGTAGGACAGGTTTTGAATGATTGTGGAAGATATACTGGCATTCATTAAAGCGAAATACGAGAAGCATCGTTCAATTAACCAGTCCTTTGTAGTTGGAATCAATGGAATTGATTGTTCGGGGAAAACAACTTTTGCCAAGTCTGTGTCCAAGTATTTTACTCACCACAAAATCGAAAATGATTGTCTCGATATTGACAATTTTAATAATCGTGCCATTGAAAGTGAAACCTACAAAGCATTTGTATCCGGCTCATGGGATGAAAAAGATCTGAATAAGTATTACAAATTGATAATTAACTATAGTGACGCAATCAGAGCCGTTTCAGAATACAAAAAAAAATACCCTCTTGTTATTTTGGAAGGCATATTTATTTACAAACCACAACTAGCGGATCTTTTTGACCTCAAGATATATTTGGACATTGATATTTCTCTTGGACGAAAGAGATTTGCAGAGAGAAGGAGCCTTAAGCAAGACAAGCGACCTTTTGAAATCTATGATGAGATATGGATGCTTTCCCATATTAGATATGAGTCAGAAGTTCATCCAAAGCGGATAAGTAATTTAGTGATTGATTGTAATGATGAATCCAAACCTGTTCTTCGCGAAAACTAAATCTAGCATAATAAACCGATAGATTTCAATCTGCGGTTAATCCCAAGAAGTTTGTAAGTTTCACTAACTATCACAACGACAATGAAACGCCTCTGGCTCATTTTATCTCTTTTATTTATTGTTGCATGCGAAGATGATGTCGCCGGCGAAAAGGTACCGGTTGAACAAGATGTTATTTTGGAGACACTTGTTACTGATCTGACCAACCCTTGGGGATTAGCATTTTTAACCGATGGCAGTTTATTAATTACTGAACGGCCAGGGAAAATCCTTCACTACGATAACGGCACGGTTGAAATTGTTGTCGGAGTTCCTGATGTAATACCAATTGGCCAGGGGGGTATGCTCGATATTGTGGCCCATCCAAATTTTGCAGATAATAAACTTATATATTTTACAGCCAGTGTCGGGTCTGCATCCGCATTCAGCACAGCACTGTTTCAAGCCAAATTCGAAAGCAATCAACTGCAGGATGTAAAAAAACTTTTTCAGGCAGATATTAAAAATAATATGGATAGACACTTTGGAAGCCGAATCGTGTTTGATAAAGATGGGTTTGTTTTTGTTTCATTTGGAGAGCGGGGAAATTCAAATTCAGCCCAGGATTTGGCCAATCATAATGGTACCATCATTCGATTGACCGATACCGGTGAGGTTCCCCAAGATAATCCTTTTGTGTCAAACCCCAATGCAAAACCGGAAATATGGTCATATGGTCATAGAAATGTCCAGGGATTGGCGTTGCACCCAATTACCGGTGAGCTTTGGTCGCACGAACATGGACCAAAAGGTGGCGATGAAATTAATATCATTAAAAAAGGCGCCAATTATGGATGGCCCTTGGCAACCTTTGGTGTAGACTATGATGGCAGTATTATTTCAACCGATACAACGATTGCCGGCGCTGAAGACCCGGTATATTACTGGGTACCAAGTATTGCCCCATGCGGTATGAATTTTTACAATTCTGATACAATCCCCCAATGGAAAGGCAGTTTATTTCTGGGTGCGCTTGCCGGTAAACATTTAAATAGAATCACAATTGAAGATCAAAGGGTAATAAGTGAGGAAAGGTTATTTTCAGGCATGGCACGTTTTCGTCAGATGATCCAAGGACCAGATGGATATTTGTATTTCATTACTGAAAACCCAGGGAATTTATATCGTGTACGCCCATCAAATTAATTCTGTCCGGAAAAAATTAACCCATGAAATATGTCAAAATATGTCTTTTGGAACACAATTAAGTACAAAGAGAAAGCCCCCAATTAAGGAGGCTTTTCTTGTCGGTAAATGGGTATCCTCGACGGTGTACCCCGGACGGGATTCGAACCTGTGGCCTACGGATTAGAAGTTAAGCGTCATTTCATGGAATTTTTCAAATAATAAAATACCTGGTGATTCCCAGCAAACTGAAATGAAATATGAGATGATCAAGTATTTTGATACCCTTTGTGAGTTTCGAGATAATTTTCGCAAGTCAAAACATGTTCCCGTTGCATAACCACATTTTGATGTATAATCAGTAAATAATTAAAATTAAAGAACCTATCCATTGAAATATCAACACAAACCACATAAGAAAACCAAAGATAAGAAACCTTTCATAGAAAGAAAACGAGAAGAAGAACAAAAGAAACTTGTCAAGAAATTGGATAAAGATGGTAAACGCAACTAAATGAAACGCGTAATAAAAAATATATTGTAAATTAAACCTGAAATAAAAAAACTATAACTATTACTTCCAATTGCGGTTAATTATTAATCGCAATTAAGTATATAATTAGTCCACTCAACACCATCATAGGAGCTTATTGTGAAATCATTTTGTAAAATTGCTTCACTTATTTTACTGTCAATTTCTTTTCTTATTTCTGGTCAAAAACAAGCTAATGTTGAATTGGCTACCCGTTTTGCTCCATATAAAATTAAAAAAATGACCTATTCCACATCTCTTAATCCAAAATGGATTGAAGGAAAAGATGGTTTTTGGTATGAATGGAAAACATCAAATGGTACGATGTATTATATCGTAGATCCTGCAAGAGGATCAAAACAAGTATTATTTGATAATGACAGCATTGCTGCAGAATTAACACGGATTACCAAAGATCCTTGGGATGCTCAGCACTTACCAATTGAAAAGATAAAGTTTATTTCGGATAATATTTTACAGTTTGAAGTAAAATCCTCTCAAAATGAAGAAAAAACTGATGATACCGACGATGAGGATGAGGATGAAGATGAGAACCAGGAGGAAGAGAAGGAGAAAAAAAAGAAAGATAAGAAAAAAGTTTTCCATTTTGAATATAATGTCAAAACAAAAACACTTCGTGAGCTGAAAGAGTGGGAAGGGCCAGATGATCATCCAGATTGGGCCAACGTTTCTCCTGATGGAAAGACAGTTGTATTTGCTCGTAATAACAATCTTTTTAAAATCAGTAAATCAGACTATCAGAAAGTATTAGATGCCAGAAGAGGTAAGGATAAAAAACAAGCAGATAAGATAACCAAAAAACTGGAATTGGAAGAAATTCAATTAACTAAAAACGGTGAAGAGGACTTCAGTTATGCAAATTCATCCTTTTGGGGTCGAGGCAAAATTGATACGAAAAAGAAAAAAGAAAAAGACGATCGAAAGAAAGTCAATATATCCTGGTCCAGAAATTCTAAAAAGCTTGCCATAGTTCGTGCTGATCGAAGAGAAGTAAAAAATCTTTGGGTCATTCATTCTGTAGGTTACAAACGTCCAGAATTGGAAACGTATAAATATAATATGGCTGGCGATACCAGTGTCTCACAATACGAAATGATGATCTATGATCTTCCGAACAACCGTTCTGTGATAATCAATACAGAAAAGTTTAAGGACCAGCGAATAGGAATTTATTCTGGGAGACAATTCAGGTATCCCGATAGTGATGACCCTCAGCGCAACATCTGGCTCTCAAAAGATTCAGATCAATTGTATTTCTATCGCCAGAGCCGAGACTGGCATCGAGTCGATGTTTGTGTAGCCAATGCATCAACCGGTGAAGTTAAAGTGCTAATCGAAGAACGTTTAAATACGTATATCGATCTTCAAAGGTTAGATCTGCTAAAAAATGGTAATATGCTCTGGTGGTCTGAACAGGATGGGTGGAGTCATTTATACCTTTATGGAAAGAATGGAAAGTTAAAGAAACAATTAACCAGTGGTCCTTATTCAGTTCGCCGTGTAGTCGGAATAGATGAAACCAAAAAGAATATTTATTTTACTGCAAACGCTAGAGAAGATGGTGAAGATCCATACTTTCAACATTTATACCGTATTTCTATTGATGGCTCAAAGCTAAAATTGTTAAATAAGGGGAATTTTGATCACCGTGTCAATATGAACGAATCCCATTCGTATTTTGTAAATAATTCATCACGTGTAAATACATTGCCAATAGCAGAACTATACAATTCAACGGGCAAAAAAATAATGGATCTAGAGAGCGCTGACCTTTCTCAATTAATGGCAGCGGGATTTCAGTATCCTGAACCATTTAAAGTTAAATCTGCTGATGGTGTAACAGATATTTATGGCGTAATGACAAAACCATTCGATTTTGACCCAAAAAAATCATACCCAATCGTTGCCTATGTTTATCCAGGACCTCAAACAGAATCAGTAGCAAAATCATTCACACAATTACGTCATTCTACAACGCATTTGGCGCAATTTGGTTTTATCGTTATAACGATTGGTAATCGTGGGGGACATCCTGCCCGGTCAAAATGGTATCATAATTATGGATATGGAAATTTGAGAGATTACGGCTTGGCTGATAAAAAGGCAGGGATTGAACAATTAGTGGATCGATATTCATTTATTGATATGAACAGGGTAGGCATTTATGGACATTCCGGGGGTGGATTTATGTCTACAGCAGCTATGCTAGTTTATCCAGATTTTTTTAAAGCAGCGGTTTCATCATCAGGGAATCATGAGAATAATGTTTACAACAGTTTCTGGTCAGAAAAACACCACGGTATCAAAGAAGTTGTAGATGATTCAAACCGAGTAAAATTTGAGTACGATATAGCAAAAAACTCAAAATTAGCTAATAATCTGAAGGGTCATCTCATGCTAACGACTGGTGATGTTGATAATAATGTGCACATGGCAGGTACACTTCGTATGGCTGAAGCATTAATTAAAGCCAATAAACGATTTGATTTCTTTATCTTTCCTGGTCAGCGTCATGGGTATGGAGATATGTCAAATTATTGGTCATGGCTCCGTGCAGAATACTTCGTAAAGCATCTCATTGGAGATGATTCATGGCAGGTGAATATTGATCAATTGAATTTGGAGAAAAAACAGGCCAAATAATCGATTGAAATGCTGATGTAGTCTATGAGACGGTTATATATATTATTTCTAATTCTTTTTTCGTTTGGACAGTCCAGTATTCAGGTCAATATGTATGGGTTAAGGGCCCAATAAAATGGTCCGATTTGGATGGTGCAGCAGGAGAAGCTCATACAAAGGATTGGGAAATGAATGTAGATAAATATGGTAGAAGCCATAACATTCAATATTCTTTACGCGATGAGGATTTAACCTACAATCCGAACAATGAAACGGTTGATGAGAATGTTTTAATTCGTGGTTTTGATGTTAACAATAAATCTGGAGATATGGCGCCAGTACGTGGCGCGATAAAACTAATTAAAGAGACACCCACATTGTTGGGTAATTATTTGTAATTTTCTGCATAAAACGCCCCCGGTTCAAATAAAGGAGAAGAAAAATAAAAAAACAATCAATATTAATCTGCCTTATCACACTCTTGTCAATCCAACCTGTTTGGGCGACGGAGAATGTCCCCGATGAACTGGATGCCGCCTGGGAAAAAATTAAAAAGACAATTTCTGATGGCAATTTTCATTCCTTTAAAACAGCTTATCATCGAGATGCAGTTTTAGTGAATGGTATAACAAATAAAAGTTATCCAATCAAAAATGCATTTTCAGGATGGAAACAAGGGTTTGATGATACAAAATCTGGGGAAATCAGCGCCCATTTAAAGATTAAATTTTCACAAAGACAATTTGATAATTCCTCAGCCCATGAAACAGGTATTTTCCATTATTATACCATTGATAAAGAGGGTCAACAAAACGATAGCTACGTTCATTTTGAATCTCTATGGGTAAAAAAGAATAATAAATGGTTAATGATAATGGAATATCAGAAATCAAGAACAGATAAAAGTGAATGGGATAAATTAAAATGAATATGAAATTGAGGTCTAATCAATTCCATAAAACAATTCAGATAATTCTACTGCTTACCCTTTTTTCGGCCTGTGAAAATCGTTCGGGCCACATCCGGGCATCTGGGGAATATAGAGAAGTTGCTTCAAAGGTTTCGGATGCGATCCATTACGAAATGGGGGATAAAGCACTCAATGCTGTTTCCATTGTATTGGTGAAGGATATGGAAATTCTTTGGGCCCGCGGCTTCGGGGTTGAAGATTTAAATAAATCAACAAAAGCAGATGCCAATACAGTGTATAGGGTTGGTTCAGTCTCAAAGCTTTTCACAGATATAGGAATTATGCAATTGGTGGAGAAAGGAGAGGTGGATCTAGATGCCCCCATTACGGACTATCTTCCTGAGTTCAGACCCCGAAGCCGTTTCAAAAGGGAAATCACCCTTCGTCAACTCATGTCTCACCGGTCCGGACTCCTGAGGGAACCCCTGGTGGGAAACTATTTTGATGATGATGAGCCCACCCTTGAAGCAACCGTAAAGAGTATTATCGATTCTGATGTGATCTATGCACCCGAAAGTAAAATCAAATATTCAAATGGTGCTATTGCTACCGTGGGCTATGTTCTGGAAAAATTGAAAGGTGAGCCCTTCGCCAGCTATTTGAGAAAAAATGTCCTTCTGCCCATGGGACTTACTCACAGCGCTTTTGAACCATTGCCGGATATTACTAATCGTCTCGCGGACGCAACGATGTGGTCTTATGATGGTAGGGTATTCGATGCACCCACCTTTGAACTTGGCATGTCTCCCGCTGGAAGCATGTATGCACCCGTTGTAGATCTGGGCCAATTCATGAAAGTGCTATTCAATGATGGTAAGGGACCCAATGGGCCGGTGATCAAAAAAGAGACACTCCAGCTGATGCTCACCAGTCAGTTCAATGACGGGAAAGATCAGAGACATAACGTGGGGTTCGGCATCGGCTTTTCCCTTTCAGAACAGGGCGGCTACAAGCGTGTGGGTCACGGTGGTGCCGTTTATGGATTTTCCACCCAGCTCTATGCATTACCGGAAGTGAAACTGGGAGTAGCTGTCACTTCTTCCGTGGATGTGACAAATACCATTACAAGGCGGGTGGCCACCTATGCGCTTGACTGCCTCCTGGCCGTTGAAAATGGTAAACCGCTGCCCGATTATGAAAAAACGAGTTCTGTGAATGAAAAAACGGTGGCACTACTGGTTGGACATTTTGTTTCGGATAACGGAAAACGCCTGAAGTTAATTAACAAGTACGGCACCCTGTATATGGAAAACGACAGATTCCAAACCAGGATAAGGCAACTTAATGGCAGACTGGTGACAGATAGCCAAATCAGCTATGGCTCCCCTATAGACTACGATGAAGACGGTCGTACCGTTACTATGGGTAGTACTGTTTACAATCGTGAGAAATATTTAAAACCAATGCCAATGCCTAACGCATGGCAGGGCTTAATCGGTGAATACGGATGGAATCACAACATCCTTTATATCTATGAAGCATATGGGAAACTGACTGCCCTCATTGAATGGATGGAAAAAGACATTCTGACAGAAGTGGAGAAAGATGTGTTCGCATTCCCTGTTAAAGGTGGGATGTACCATGGTGAAAAAATGCGGTTTAAACGAGACAGAAATGGTATTGCCACTCAAGTTCAAATCGAGAACGGACCCATTTTTTTCAGAAGAGATATTGGGGTGGATCACGGAAAAACATTCCGTATCGATCCGCTGGAGCCAGTGGGTGTATTACGCAAGATCGCTCTTTCTGCTTCCCCTCCTTCCGAACAGAAAAAAAATGATCCGGATCTGGTGGAGCTGAGAACACTCGATTCTACCATCAAATATGACATCCGATACGCCACCACAAATAATTTTATGAGTGCTGTCTTTTACCGTTCTGCGCATGCTTACATGCAGCGACCGGCGGCAGAGTCTTTGGTGCGGGTGAACAAAAAACTGAAAGCCTTTGGCTACGGATTGCTTATCCACGATTCTTACCGACCCTGGTATGTGACAAAAATGTTTTGGGATGCCACACCGGATGATAAAAAAATATTTGTCGCCAATCCAGAGAGCGGTTCCCGACATAACCGGGGATGTGCCGTGGATTTGACTCTTTATGATCTAGACACGGGGGCGGTGGTAGAAATGGTGGGTGGCTACGATGAAATGACTGATCGTTCATTCCCGGATTACGTCGGTGGTACTTCCCAACAGCGATGGCACAGGGAATTGCTACGGCGGAGTATGGAAGCGGAGGGATACACCGTATATGAGGCAGAGTGGTGGCATTACGATTACAAAACCTGGAATGACTATCCTATTCTGAATCTCACATTCGAAGCATTGGAACAATGAAATTCTTCTGGCTAATAGTGGGCAGTTTTCTAATTGTAAATGGCCAGCAAACAAACAACAATGATTATATAAATATTTCTCCGCCGCGGCTTGATGGTAAAACCGTTATCATTGATGGTCACCTTGATGAACCGGCATGGACATCAGCATCGTCTCGATCCGGGTTCAGGTCATATTTACCTGTGGATGGGAGACCTGTCGAAGATGATACAGAAATACGAATTTGGTATAGTCCAACCGCTTTATATGTGGGTATTATTGCCCATGAAATTCATGGTGAAGTCCGATCCACTTTAGCAGACCGTGACAAGCTAGAAAATGACGATTATCTTATCCTTATTCTTGATACATACGATGACAAACGATCTGCATTTGCATTTGTAGTTAACCCCCTAGGTCAGCAAGGGGATGGAATCATTACAGATAATACCTCAATGGGCCGGAATTCAAAGCCATTCAGGTTGGATGATAATCCTGATTATGTGTTTAACTCACGCGGGCGGTTGACCAAAGATGGTTTTATCGTTGAGATAGAAATTCCATTCAAAAGTTTACGTTATCAGAGTAAAAATACACAAAATTGGGGTTTTAATGTTTTACGTTACATTCAACATTCAGGTTACACATCTACTATGATTAACACCAAGCTTGGAGTTGCCTCATTTCTTGCGCAAAGTGCAAAACTGGTTGATATGACTGGGTTCGCGAGAGAGAAGGTATTTGATATTATCCCTGAAATCAGAGGTTCTTTAAACCGAGGCTCATCACCTGAAAAATTTGGTGCTGAAACAAATGACCCGCTTGGTTTGAATCTCAGATATGGCTTATCCTCAAATATTTTCATGAATGCTACCTTAAATCCAGATTTCTCACAAATCGAAGCCGATGTGGCTCAAATCAACTATGACCCTCGTCGTTCCCTTTATTTTCCCGAAAAACGCCCTTTCTTTTTAGATGGGATTGAGCTTTTCAGTACACCAACTCGACTGATTTACACTCGCCGAATTGCCAATCCCGTAGCTGCTGCCAAGATAGCAGGCAAGGTTGGGGCCACTACCTTAGCTATGATCTCCGCTGCTGATAATACTGGTCCTTCCATCGCTGATATGGACGCTGCTTTTGTAAATGTGTTGCGCTTAAAGCGAGATCTATCAGCTCAGAATCATATTGGTCTTGTATATACGGGTAAATCTCATACAGATTGGTCTAACCGTGTATTTGCCATTGACGGGAGATTTGTCGCAAAAGACACTTATACGTTTCGCGCCCAGGGTGGTTTTAGTCAGACCAATGATAAAGAGGAGACTGGCACTATCGCACCCATGTGGGATGTAGCAGCCAACGCCAACGGTCGAAAGTGGTCTGGTTCATTCTCATTCAAAGCTTACCACAAAGAGTTTAAACCGGCAGTTGGATTTGTTGAGAGAGGTAATTATGTAACAGTTACGACCGGACCTACCAGGCGTTTTTATGGAAAGACAGGTGCGATGGTAGAACAACTAAGTTTGTCTTTACGTGTGACGGGTAATTGGGATTATAGTGGGTTCACCGATGGTAATCGTGCCGATGACCGTAGAATTTATCCTTCTTTTGCGCTTCAGTTTCGAGATGGCTGGCGATTAACAAACTTTACTTGGATCGAAAAATTTAGCTATCCAGAAAACTTTTTCACCAATCATTTTATTAAAACACCGACCGGTTTTGCACATTACCAAGGGACACCAGAGCTGGCCAATTATGGTGCCATGATTGAATTGAGTACGCCCCAGTTAGATCGCATATCAGCAAAATTAAAATATGGATTTGGCACTGATCCTAATTATGATGAGTGGGCTCCTGGTAAAATAAATCTTATTGAGTCTAAGATTAAATGGAACCCAACCGATCAAATCCGAATCTCACTGCGTTATAATCTGCAGCAAAATTTTCGAAAATCAGATGGAACATTGGTTTCAGAAAGTCGGGTGCCCAGGATAAAAATAGAATACCAAATTACACCTACCATCTTTTTAAGGGGGGTGCTCCAGTATACTTCCAGGTTTAGAGATGACTTAAGAGATAATTCCCGTACCGAAATGCCTATCTATTTTAAAGACTCGGACGATAACTACATTCTCGCCCTCAGTGAAACGAGCAATGATATTGAGGCTGATTTTCTTTTTTCCTATCGTCCTAGACCCGGCACCTTGGTTTTCTTTGGTTATGGTTCAGCGTTAACGGAGCCGAACCGATTCCGGTTTCAGTCATTGGCGCGCCAGACCGATGGTTTTTTTCTGAAAATTAGTTACCTTTTTCAATCATGATAAAACCTGAACAATAAAATGAAACATCTATGTAAAACTATGCTTTTTATAGGGTATATCAATGCCCAGGGGGCCAGTGGTATTGATTCACTCAGCATTATTTCACAGTGGATGACCAATTTAAGAATAAACTAAATGAATCATGACAACATATAAGAAAACCATTTTTCTTTTTCTCCTGTATTTTTCTACACTTTACGGCGAAAATAAATACCCCATTATCCTTATTCACGGGTTCCTGGGGTGGGGAAAGGATGAATTGGGAGAAATCAATTATTGGGGCGGTAAGAATAATATTGAACAATATCTCCGGGATAAGGGGTATGAAGTTTATTCCGTTTCATTAGGCCCCATTTCATCAAGTTATGATTGCGCCATCGAGACCTTTTACCAGGTGAAGGGGGGTCAATTAGATTATGGTCAAGCCCACGCAGAAAAATATAGTATTGTTCAACAACCGAAAGGAGTCAATTATACAGGTTTGTATCCCCAGTGGGATGAAAACCATCCAGTTCATATACTGGGCTATAGTTTTGGCGGAATGACCAGTCGAATGCTTCTGCATTTGCTGACCCATTCCATAGCAAAAGATTCAACTGGGTTGCCCGATAAAAGTCTGCTTCTCGGTGAAGAACTTTCCGGATGGGTTGCATCCATCACAACCATGTCCTCACCCCACAATGGTTCCACCCTTTCTAATATTGTTGTCAATTTGCTTCCCTTTACAGATAATCTCCTGCCCCTCGCTGATTTAATTAGTTCTAAATATTATGATTTTAACCTGAAACATTGGAATATTTCAAAAAAGAAAAGTGAATCAATCAGCAATTATATATCAAGATACATTAATCATCCCGCATGGAATACAAAAAACAGCGTTGCATGGGATTCGAGTGTCCAGGGTGCAATGGCATTAAACGACAAACTCACCATTGATCCAAACGTCTATTATTTTTCTTATAGTACCGTCGCCAGTGTTTTGGATACGGCCACCGGATATTATAAACCGGCGGATCATTTGAATATGACGAATTATCCACTGGGTTGGGTGATTGGCAGAACCAAAGTTGACATGGGCAATGGAAAGGAGACTGACGAAAGCTGGTTCAAAAATGACGGAACCGTGAATACCATTTCAATGCCGCGCCCTTTTACCGGGAAAAATGGCCCTGAACCGCTCAAAACATTTTCAGACACAGAGCCCATCGAAAAAGGCATTTGGAATTTTATGGGAGAATATGAACTGGATCATAAAAGTTTTATCGGCTTTTTTGTTGATGATGAAAAACAGATTAAGGAAATGATGGAACGATTTGAATCTCAGGCGCGGATTTTATACTCCCTGCCATAAATATGTAATTTTTTATAAATCTTGGGTTTATCTTTTGGGATGGGAGAGAAGGATAAATTTAATTTTAATGATCTGAAAACGATCCCCAATATCTTAAGCATCAGTCGGTTGGTATTAATCCCGGCCATGCTGATCCCCTGTTTTTTAATCGGGGATGAAGCGTTAGCACGGAAAGTCTTTCTCATCATGTTTATCCTTATTGGAGTCACGGATAAGCTGGATGGAACGTTGGCCCGGTACTTAAACCAGACATCTTCACTCGGCGCCAAACTGGATACCATGGCTGATATGGTCTTCTATCCTTTCATTGCCCTTTGGCTTTACCGCTTCGAAAGTACCGTAGTGGGAGAATGGTGGATTCTGGTGTATATCCTGCTCGGGCTCTTTTTCCTGAAAATGATATTGGGTAAGGTGAAATTTGGCGAAATCCCCTCCTTTCATACCATTGGCGGAAAAACATTTGCTGCCTCTTTATTCTTTTTCATGATTACTGCAATATTATATCCGGATATTGCAGAAAGATTATTCCCCGTTTTATGTGCAATTGGATATTTAAATCAACTTGAAGAAATGTATATTTTTATCACCCGGGATAACGTGGATGAAAATATAAAATCTGTTTTTAGTAAATAACATCCTTATCGGGATTTTATTATTTATAAAAGAGACGTACATATTGATAAAATATTTTGTAAGTTTTCAACTGTGAAACAAAAAACAACGCGAACTTTCTGTTAAGGATAAAATCAAATGTTATTCGATGATATTAATGTAACCAAAAGAAAAACCATTACGAATGGTGAAAAATATGACTTTTTTATTTATGATATGATGACCATGGAAAAAGAGTTTTCGGATAAAAAGTTTGGGAAAGGCGATACGGTCATCAGCAAGGTAACTGATTTTAAAATGTTAGATGAAGAAACGGACGAAATGCTGGATGTAAAACTACGAATTTCAAAAAGACTTGCGGATCACATGGATGGTTTAGAACCAGAAGAAAGCACGGAGGTATTTAAAAAATGTTTAAAAGAATTAGAAAAACGAAACTTAGTGCGAACTAAAAAATAGTTTTTAGATCCTGTTAAATTCTGGTTTAATAAAATTATTAGAAAAAGCCTCTATTTTGGAGGCTTTTTTGTTCATTCCAATGTAATACTGCATGATTTTAATGGATAAAAAAATAATAAAGCAAAGAAAATCGACGGTAATCCGTCTCAATTTATAATCCGACATCCCCTAAATTCTCGACCAAAACCATGAGTACATATTTTACAATCAATGTCTGTGTTGCCAATATATATGGTGAGGGCAATTTTGGTTCTCCCGTGGTTACCCAGGCGCTTTTGGGTGAATCCTGCACCGTTCTGTGCGAAACAGAAAAATGGTTACGCATTAAGCAGTCAGACGATTACGAAGGTTGGATAAATAAATTTTATGGGGTCGTTTCTGACGCTCCATATGATTCAAATAGATCGTGTAACGATCTTAGTGGTGTTATTTATTCAGACGCCCATTCGAAAAATCCTCTTAGAGAAATTACTTTTAATGCCCGGCTCAACAGCACAAAATCGGACCAAGGTTGGTCTGTAACGCTTCCCGATGGTACGAAAGGATGGACTGAGTCTGCTCTAAGGAAAAACGCCATCAACTTAAATCGAGACGCCGCTGTGAATCTTTCAAAACAATTTTTAGGTATTCAATATCTTTGGGGCGGAAAATCGCCAAAGGGGTTTGACTGTTCGGGTTTAATTCAAACCATTTTTAATGCTATGGGCGTGGCGCTTCCCCGAGATTCCGGGGATCAATCCCGTTATTTTATCAATCATAAAATAAATCGAGAAAAGGCTCTGCCTGGTGATCTTCATTTTTTTGGGACAGAAAAATCAGTGACTCATGTCGCCATGGAGGTTGGTCATGGACAATACCTTCATTGTCAAGGGTGGGTGAAGGAAGAATCCTTAGATAAAAACCAACCCAATTATAATAAAAAATTAGAGGCGAGTTACTTACATACGGTATCGACGGGGAAATGCTTAGACCAAAATCATTAAAAAAGGGACATCGAATTGGTGTTGTGAGCCCATCCTATTGGTTGGAGAAGAAAGGCCTTCGGAATGCGGTGACGGTTTTTCAAAAAAAAGGTTATGAGGTTCAACTAGGAGATTCCGTTTATTTAAAAGATGACCCTTTTGCCGGCACCCCCCAGCAGCGTGCCAACGATATAAATCAGATGTTTTCTGATCCAAATATTGATGCCATTATCTGTGCCCGTGGTGGTTACGGTGCCAATCGCGCTTTACCCCTTTTAGATTATGATCTTATTAAAACAAATCCAAAAATCTTTATGGGGTACAGTGATATCACTGCCTTCCTTATTTCAATCACCCAGAAAACCGGGTTGGTTACTTTTCATGGGCCCATGCTCAGTACATTTAAAAGCAGCGTTGCTCAATATAATTTGGATACTTTGGTTGATGTTTTGTCAGGAGATGATGATATTCTCATTACTGAACCAGATGATTTACAAACAACCATCCTCAAACCCGGGGTTACTGAAGGATCCCTTTGGGGCGGAAATATGTGTCTAATAGTCAATCGACTTGGTACAAAAAACCAGCTTAATACAGATGGCGCTATTTTATTTATTGAAGATGTTGATGAAAATTTATATGCATTCGATCGTATGCTCGTTCATATGAGGGAGGCAGGCCTGTTTGATAATATACGGGGCCTCATTGTTGGAGAATTAACTGAAATGAAAGATCAAACCATTCCATTTGGTAAAACCACGGATGAAATTGTTTGGGATGTCTGTGGTGATTTAGATATTCCAATTGTGACCAATTTCCCCTGTGGACACGGGAAATATCAGGCGACGCTGCCAATTTCACTTCCGGTTGAATTACGTGCTGACAAAAGTTTTGTTGAATTATTATTTTTAGAATCCCCCGTTAGTAAAGGAGATTAAATGCTGAATTACATTTGGTTTGGAATGATGTTTATCGGTGTTGTTGTGGGCATATTTACCGGAAACATTGATGCGGTCACAGCAGCGGCAATTGATATGGCTAAAGTGGCGGTGAATTTAGCTATTGGCCTCATTGGTATTATGGCGCTTTGGTTGGGCATTATGAAAATTGCAGAAGAGTCGGGACTCATCCGCCTTATTGCAAAAGGACTTCGTCCTATTACTATTCGCCTGTTCCCGGATGTGCCGGAAGACCACCCCGCCATTGGTTCTATTGTATTAAATATGTCCGCCAATATTCTTGGGCTGGGAAATGCCGCTACTCCACTAGGGTTAAAAGCCATGGAAGAGCTCCAGAGAATCAACCCGGATAAAGATACGGCCACCAATGCCATGTGCACTTTTTTAGCGATCAATACATCCAGCGTGCAGTTGATTCTCCCAGCCACTGTGGTGGCACTGATGGGGGCTACATCAAGTCAGATCTTCATAACTACCATTTGCGCCACGGGCATGTCCACGATTGCGGCCATCGCCGCTGTTAAGTTTCTTGAAAAAAGAAAACAGTTTATTATTCATTCAGGAGAAAACGCATGATTGAATCTTTTCTCCAGAGTGTAAACCAAGTCTCCAGGTATATTATTCCTTTATTGCTTGTGGGGATTCCTTTTTATGGGTTAATCTTCAAAAAAGTCAAGGTTTACGAAACCTTTGTTGTTGGTGCAAAAGATGGGTTCACTATCGCCATTCGCATTATTCCATATTTGGTTGCTATACTTGTGGCAATTGGAATGTTCCGGGCCTCCGGCGCACTGGATCTATTGCTCAACTTTCTCTCGCCTGTTTTAGCCTTTATTGGATTCCCGCCGGAGAATCTTCCATTGGCGTTGATGCGACCTCTGTCCGGAAGCGGATCCCTTGGCCTTTTGACAGATTTAATTAACCAACATGGCCCTGATTCTCTTATTGCCAAAATTGGGGCCACCATGTATGGATCTACTGAAACAACATTCTATGTATTGGCCGTTTATTTTGGATCTGTGGGGATTCGGAAAACACGCCATGCCTTAGTGGCTGGACTTTTTGCTGATGCGGTGGGTGTGTTTAGTGCTGTCTATATCTGTCGGTTCTTTTTTGGATAGGGGTAGGTTTTAAGAAATGGCATGGTACAGGCTCAGTCTATTTCCGCCAAATAAAACAGGTGACCTTTTAATGCGTTCACCTATAAAGAAACCAAATCGAAATATATAATTATAAAAAAGACTGAAATTACTTTTATCTAATTTCTCCCTTATAATCCTCTATAATCTGGTTAGCATCAAGACGACTTCTTTTATATCGGGAGTAAGGTGAATCATTTTCATTATAAATCGAAATAACATATACAGCTACCCAGTTTGTTGATGCGGTTGCGTGGGTTAAATCGGGAGACACGGTGGTTCGCACACCGCCGGACATGGATTCTCGGGTTTGAAATGGTTTATCAATGGTTGGGTTGTTCACTGTTTCCTCGGAATAGCTTTGATCCTGAAGGACAACAAAAGAATCAAATCCATTCTCCAGCGTAATTTCAGCGCAGCGATATAAAAGACGGCGGGTTGTTCCGTCTTGCGTCGTATGCTGGTTTCCGTAGAACCGAACTTCAATCATATTTTCACCCACAACTTTATCTTCATAACCGCCCATAGAATTTCTCGGACCATAAGCTGTCGCGCATGCGGAGAAAACAAGTGTCATAACTATGCTTCCAAATATGACAAATTTATTAGGTGTTTTTATTGCGTGAATCATAGTGTGACTCCTTTCAAATGAATACTAATATTGAGCAGGTTCACCTTTTTGGGGTGTTGCGTTTTTAATGAAATCCCGAATATCATCATTCGCCTGTTTCAGGTCTTCTGATCTGAGATACATCATATGTCCGCTACGGTACCCCTTAAAACTAAGGCGGTCTTTCATCCGTCCACTGGGATCCAGTCGCCACATGGTATATTTCGCATCAAAATATTTGGTGGCACCATCATAATAACCGGATTGGATCATGGTATGTAGGAAGGGGTTTTGAGCCATGGCTTGGCGGAGGTTTTCTCCTGTTCTGTTGTCAGAGCTATCCCAGGGTCGGACAGGGCCAAACATATTGTATTTGACATCTGTCTTAAAATTCAACACATTTTTGTAATAGTAATTTACTGCTGGTGTAAACGAATGCAGCCAGGAGGTAAGCTCTGAATTAAAATCGGGGCGTTCACCCCCTTTTGTTTTATCAATTCCCTTATATCTTGAATCCAATCGACCAATGGTATAACCTTCTTCCCGTAATAATTCTTTCCAGAAAAAGGATGTAGGTACATCCAGGTTATAGGAAAGAATGGATGCTTTAGAAATGCCAGAATATTGTGCCATTCTGCTCGCCGCTTCCTCTCTATCTCTCTGGGTAACATAGCCTCCTTTGGCAATAACGGGCATGAGTTCATTAATGGCATAATCCTCAACAATTGGCAAAAGATCTGTCAGGTCCTTCCGTTGAAGATTCGATGGTAATTTATTGTGATACCAGGCTGCGGCCGTAAAATAAGGTAAGCGCAATGCGGCACCAAGCGGACCGGCCCTACGACCGTCACCGGAATCAATTCCCAATTCTGTTGGGGAAACAAGAATTACCCCGTTCAAATACATCCATTGACGACTTTGAAGGGCGTAAGACAGACCCGATACCCTTGTCGTACCGTAACTTTCACCAATAAGATATTTGGGGGATTCCCATCTATTCACCCGCTGGATAAATGTATTTATCCATTCAGCTAAATATTTAATGTCCGCATTTACACCAAAAAATGTTTCTTTTTTTGTTTCTTTATCTATGATTCGCGAATACCCTGTATTAACTGGATTCACAAAAACAATATCCGCCACATCTAATATTGAATGGGGATTCTCTTTGACGCCATAGGGCTGAACAGGAAACCCTTCACTATCTACTTTCAGAATCTGCGGGCCGGTATAAGCCAAATGCATCCAAACAGAACCAGAGCCGGGACCGCCGTTGAAAGAAATCATAATCGGCCTTGATGCTTGATCTTTTATACCTGTTCTTTCATAATATGTATAATGAACCGCCGCAATGGGCTTTCCATCTTCATCCCAGACAGGCTGTGTACCTGTTGTTGCTTTATATTCAATGCGCTTTCCCTGGATAGTGGTCCGATGCATTGTCATTATTGTCGTATCCGCCGGAAGTGATCTACTTTGGGCCAGGATGGCCCCAACTAATACGGTGTAGGTTAATAGTTTTGATTTCATTTTATCCTCCTAAAAGTTATCTACTTTCCGGTAAGCTTCTATCACTGCCATTTCTCCAGCCTTTCCAGATTTAGAATTCCCGTGTTCCATTCCCATAATGCCCTTAAACCCCTTACTGTGAATATGTTTAAACACATTCAAATAATTGATCTCCCCTGTAGTGGGCTCTTTTCGACCGGGATTATCCCCAATCTGAAAATAGGCAATCTCATTCCATGATTTATCCATATTGGGAAGCAGGTTTCCTTCTGATATTTGTTGATGATAAATATCAAACAGAATTTTACAGGAGGGGCTATCCACCGCTCGGCAAATTTCGTATGCCTGTGGAATTTCTGTTAAAAACTGGCCCGCATGGTTGGTCCACCAATTAAGCGGTTCCAAAACCATTATAAGGCCGTGGGGCTCTAACAATTTACTCGCTCGGCGCAGAGCTTCTACCACGTTGGCAGTCTGGTATGCCATTTCTTTTTTTAGGTCCACATGCCCCGGGACCACCGTCATCCATCTTGCATTCACCCGCTTGGCTATTTCAATCGAATCTTTCACATTCTGAACAAATTCATCGTGGAGTTCTTTATCGCCACTGGTAAGATTCGGTTCCCGCCAATAGATTTTATGGGCCACAAAAACACCCATATCCATTCCCAACCTGCTCATCTTTTTAGAAATTTTATTTTGATCCGATTTAGATCGACTTTTCATGCCGTTGTCTTCCAAGGAGCGAAACCCATGGTCGTACATGAACTGCAATTGATCAATGGGATCATCACCGGCGTTATGTTTAAACATGCCAAAGTGAGGTGCATAATTCAAGTTAAAAGGTTTCTTACCCGTGGACTTTTCCCAGATGGTTCGTGCCAATAATCCGCTGGTAATAAACGGGGCCGATGCAATCGCCATACTTTTTTTAATAAATGATCTTCTTTTCATTGTTTACCTATAAGTTGAAACCCCGGGAACGGGGATAGGATAATGGCCTTCCTTGTCGGGTTGAACCGGTGCATTGTCATTAAATGAATGGAGTTCCGGCACAAGTTTATGATCAAAAGCCATGGCTTCATCCCAAGTGATTTTCTGCCCGGAATACGTGGCCATTCGTCCAAGAATGGCCGACATGGTTGCCTCGGCACCTCGGTTGGTATCATCCATTCGATAATCGCCTGCCTTAATTGCGGAGAACAGCTCATTGTGCTCCTGTTGATATGGATTAATATCATCTTCACCTTCATGGTTATAGACTACTTTCCCGCGCTTATTTTTCATCAATCCAAAATGGCTACTGTTGGTGATCACATTCCCACGCGTGCCTTGAAAAACTTCTTCCACACGGTTCATACACCCTTTTTGATGGCGGCATTGACTAGCCACCACTTGCCCGTTTTGGTAGGTGAATTCTACAAAATGATGGTCAAAAATCTGGCCATGGTCTTTTCCTTTTCTCACTTCGCGACCACCCATTCCTTGGGCTGAAACGGGCGTAGAGCCGATGAACCAATTGGCAACATCAATATTGTGAATATGCTGTTCAACAATATGGTCACCACACAGCCAGTTGAAATAGTACCAATTTCGCATTTGATATTCTAATTCTGTTTGTCCGGTCTGACGGGGCTTCACCCATACGCCACCACTATTCCAATAAACTTGTCCAGAGATAATATCGCCGATCTTCCCGCGATCAATTCTATTTTTAATGGATTGATAACTCCGCTGGTAATGCCGCTGGAGTCCCACAACTACATTCAGTTTTTTGCGGCGGGCTTCTTTCCCTGCAGCCAAAACCGTTCGAATTCCAGCCACATCTGTCGCCACCGGTTTTTCCATAAATACGTGTTTACCTTGACTGATGGCATATTCAAAATGAAGTGGGCGAAAAGCAGGCGGTGTGGTCAGAATAACAACATCCGCCATACCAATGGCTTGTTTGTAAGCATCAAACCCGGTAAAGATGGTTTCGCGATTTACGTTAATTCTGTCTGAATCCGGAAATTTTTCAATGAGTGTTTTTACACATTCTTCCGCCTGATCGCCAAAAGCATCGGCCATAGCGACCAAACGAACATCAGGATCTGCTTCTAATGCTTGAGAAATTGCGCCGGTTCCACGGCCACCACAGCCCACCAGGGCCACTTTAATTTCACCTTCAAAGGATATCAGTTTTTTTGATCCGGCCGGCAGCCGGCTCATTAAAAATCCGGCGGCAGTGATCTTAGCTGAATGTTCTAAAAACCCACGACGGTTTATTGTTTTAATTTCATTTTTCATAATGCCTCAGTATTCTTTTTGGGGGCGAACCCACAATTTATGTAGATCTTTTTTTGTGGGTTCGGTCCGTGGCCGAACAATACGAAAACCAATATGGGTTGCATCTGTGTGCCACCACAAACTTTTAGGAATTTGGGGGTCGCGCTGTTTCCATGCACGTGTAGAGTGGCCCCTGGCAGCCGACCGTAACCGATCTGGATTGTCTTTAAATGATCCGCCGCGAACAACCCTTGGGTAAAGCATCCGATTCTTCTTCACCGGATTCTGAACCCCCCTCTCCCATACAATATAGGCCTCAGGATCATAACTGTCCAAGACCCATTCGGCCGCATTCCCGTGCATATCATAAAGGCCAAATCCGTTAGGTTTCTTCATCCCGCTTTTATGGAGTTGACCTTCACTGTTTCTTTTATGCCATCCGAACTGATCAATAATTTTTGTCCCTTTCCCAAAGGAGTAGGCAGTGGACTCCCTGCTTCGACAGGCGTATTCCCATTCAGCTTCGGAGGGCAATCGATAATAATGGCCTGTTTTCGCTGTTAGCCATTTGCAAAATTGAGAGGCGGCATACTGGGTTACATTAATCATGGGGTATCCGTTTTTATTATAATTCACATAGGGCGGTGTTGCGCCTGAAACACCATCAATATCAAAATTAATGTTCCCCTTTTTTGATTCTACGTGATCAATTTCTCGATTCAGAAATAATTCATAAACATCCCAACTGATTTCCACTTCAGCCATCCAAAAATCATCAACCCTAACCGGATGGATAGGGCCTTCATCTGTTCTTCTATTCTTTTCTCCTTGGGGACTTCCCATGTTAAAGTCGCCCCCATTAATTGGTATCATTCTTATCTCCTGGTTCGAGCCAGCAATCGTTTCACGGTAAATTTCGAAAGAGCTTTGCTCATTATTCGTATTTTGAAGAGTGGTTACCAACTCAAGAAATAACAAAATATTCAAAATTTATACTTTCTAATAACTGATTAGACTTTTTCATGAATTTCTATGGCCGCACGAAGACCGGAGGATAAAGCTCCTTGCATCCAGCCATGGTAGTTAGATGCATGCTCCCCTGCGAAATGGATTCGCCCTTCCGCTCTCCCGATATGATCTCCAAGCGCTGCATCTTGATCCGCCGTTGGAGAGGCCCAGGCGCCTCCGGACCATTTTTCCAAAACCCATGCCTGAGATGTTCCAGATTCTATATTATCCTTCACGCCAGGAAAAATATTTTCCCAGCGATCCAGTACATGGGTAATGCGTTTTTCTTCGGTAAGCATATCCATTGCTTCGGCCCGATCCCAACGTAAATATGACATAATGATCCCCCGGGGGCCTTCCCTATCCCAGGTTGGCTGCCATATTTCTTCCGGCCAATCCGTATTCCCCCAGCCATTTAATCCTTCCGCTTCCCAAAATCGTTTTTTACATTGAATGTAAATCCGCGTAGATGGGGCATACCGATATCCGCCGCTTTTTGCTACCTCCTTTTCGGTCGAAAGTGATGGTGAAAAATTTATCCGATGCAATACGGGGAGAGGAACCGTACATAGCGCCCGATCACCTTCGAATTTTTCTCCATTCGTCCCTCGAACGACTACACCTGTTGTATTTTGGCTGATAGATACTACCGGGATTGAAAGATAAATCTGATCTGCAATACTTTCAAAAAAGGCATAGGGAAGTGTATCGGAGCCATCCCGAAGTTTTACATATTCCTTATGTAAAGCGGAGCCAGGCCATGGGCGGTCATTGAGAAAATTATCTGTTGAGATAACCGTCCGTTTTCCATTCCGTAAATTCACATATGATCCAGATCGAGCATAAAAATGATCGAGGGCCAATCCAAAGTATTCAGCATAGCCCAGCGTTAAATCATGATCCGGTGGAATCCTTGCCGCACCCCCTTCGGCAAAATGTCCATCCGAGAATGGAGATCGGATGGTGAATACCCGACCACCAATCCTGTTTCTTGCTTCTAAAATAGTTACGTCGTGCCCCGCTCGGATCAACTCATAACCAGCCACCAATCCGGATAATCCTGCGCCAATAATAATGATCCGTTTATACGGTTTGTTTCCTAACAGCTGTCCCGGGGATTCTATTTCAGATTCGGGATTTTTATCATCGCAAGATATAAAAGGAATGCCGGCAGCAATGAGCGCACTATGGCGAATAAATTCTCGTCGTGTTAATTCAGACATGGATATCTATCATAGTCTTTATTGACAAATGATCACCCATTATCACACAATGGTTGAAACCTCCTCAAGTGGTTTTTTGATTAATTCCGGAACCGTCGTATCAGCAGCCGGATAGCCCACCGGAATGAGGAGGAATGCTTTTTCATTTGGGGCGCGGTTTAAAATTTCCCCCAAAAAATTCATTGGGCTCGGTGTGTGGGTTAGCGTTGCCAAACCTGCATGATGCAAGGCTGCCAATAAAAACCCAGATGCAATCCCAACCGATTCATTTACATAGTAATTTTTTCTTTGGCTGCCATCATCTTTAATATCATAGGCTTGTTTAAAAACAACAATAAGGTACGGTGCAATATCCAAAAAAGGTTTATGCCAATCTGTTCCAAATTGGTTTAAATCTTCCAGCCATTCCTTTGTAGCGCGATGACGATAAAATTCTTTTTCTTCCAATTCAGCCGCTTGCCTAATTTTTGCCTTCACAGCCGGGTCTTTAACAACCACAAACTGCCATGGCTGTTTATTGGCACCGGATGGGGCCGACGCAGCTGTTTGGATACAATTATAAATTATTTCTATGGGGACATTTCGATCAGAAAATGTTCGAATTGATCGACGTTTTGACATTTCGTTTAAGAATGTTTCTGACCGAGACTGCATATCTTCACCGGTAAATTCTTGAAAGTCTAGTTGTTTGAATCCCATATCTTTTGCCTAAATTTAATGTTGCATATGAAGAAAGAATTTAATTCACCAAAACCTGGGAAGAAGCTTTTTGTTTTTTTTATCATTTGTTTGGCGTTGTTCGCAACCGGATGTCCCCACGATGAAAAGGCCGATAACTTTAGTCCCACCGTAATATTGATTTCCATGGACGGATTTCGCTGGGATTATTTCGAAAAAACAAATACACCCAATTTTGACGAATTAATAGATGGAGGATCGAAGTCAGAGGCGCTTATTCCATCTTTCCCAAGCAAAACCTTTCCCAGCCATATTACAATTGTGACTGGAAGATATCCGGAAAACCATGGCATCATTGCCAATCGCATGTATGATCCCGTTTTTGATGAATATTACTATATTGGGCAAGGGAGCGCCCCAGTCTTGGATGGAAAATGGTATAATGCAGAGCCCATCTGGGTGACCGCAGAAAAGCAGAAACAAACAGCCATGACCATGTTCTGGCCCATTTCGGAAGCAGAAATTATGGGATTTCGACCCTCAGAATATTTTGTATACGATGGTTCTGTTTCCCGAAATGACCGGGTGGACCAAATCTTGAAATGGTTGGATTATCCTTCGTCTAAACGGCCCCAATTTTTAACAACATATTTTAGCCATTTGGATGATGTTGGTCATCGCTATGGTCCTGATTCCGATGAAGTAAAATCTGCCATCCGGGAAATGGACCGTACCATGGGCCGGCTTATGGATGGCCTCAAATCCAGGGAGATTTTTCAAAAGGTAAATATAGTCCTTGTTTCCGATCATGGCATGGCGACCACATCCTCTGATTCCATGATTTTTCTAGATGATTATATTCATATGGATGATATTGAAGTTGTTGACTGGGCACCCGTCACAGCCATCCGCCCTAAAATTCATATCGACTCCATTTTTCAAAAACTCAATCATGTCCATCCAAAAATGTTCGTTTTTAAAAAGGGGGCTGCGCCAAACCGGATTCATTATAATAATAACCGGCGGATTCAGCCCATTAATGCCGTAGCAGCTGAACATTGGTCCATCACAACTCGGGAACATTTCAACATAGATGACCATGCAGAAAAATATAACGGTGCAACCCATGGATTCGACCCCATTTACCCATCCATGGGCGGCATCTTCGTTGGCCATGGTCCTGCTTTTAAATCTGGCTTGAATGGACCGGGCATTACCAATATTCACCTTTATGAAATGATGTGTAAAATTTTGGGATTAACACCGGCTGAAAATGATGGTAGCCTTGATTCCACAAGCATTTTTCTTTCCAACTGATTTTCCTTCCCACTTTCCACTGCAATATCATATACTTCCCAATCCTTAAAAGGAGGTAAAGGAAGAATATGGACGCAAAACTTATTTGGCTTACTGGATTTGTAGGCGTTTACTGGGCATACTGTTTATTCTGGGGTTTTAAAGGAGCCCGCGATGCCAAAACATCGGCAGATTATTTTCTCGCTGGCCGATCTATTGGTGTTTGGGTTTTTGTTTTAGCAGCCACCGCAACCAGTTTCAGTGGGTGGACTTTTGTGGGGCATCCTGGAAAAATATTCACCGATGGTTTGCCTTATGCTTTCGCTTCTTTTTATGCCCTAACCATTCCGCTCACCGGGGTTTTGTTCCTCCGGCGACAGTGGGTGTTGGGCAAAGTTTACCGTTATATCACCCCGGGAGAAATGTACAGCGACTATTATGGTGGTAATGCCATGCGACTTTTGACTGTATTGGTGGCATTTCTATTCAGCGTTCCGTATTTGGGTGTTCAACTCCGGGCTTCTGGCAATTTGTTTAATGTCCTTACTGATGGTCTCGTCAGTGTGAATTTTGGCATGTTTGCCCTTACAACGGTGGTGGTGATCTATGTAGCATCTGGGGGATTAAAATCCGTTGCTTATGTGGATTGTGCTCAGGCCATTTTGCTTGCGGTGGGGATTGCCATTTTGGGAGGCATCGCCATTCATTATGCCGGCGGATGGGGTGGTTTCACCGGCGGTTTGGCGGATATTGTCCAAAAGGATGTTTCGTCCGGACAAAACCTCACACCTGATGGATATTCAATGAAGGTTGCTATACCGGGGAGCATTCAAATGGTATCCGCTGGGTCAAAAGCATCTGGTGGTGCGTGGACGGGCATCATGTGTATGACTTACATGTTTGCCCTCATGGGGATTCAATCTTCCCCTGCTTTTTCCATGTGGGCTTTTGCAAATAAAACTCCTCAGGCATTTCGTTGGCAGCAAGTTGTGGCTTCATCTATTGTTGTGGGCATTCTGTTGTTTACATTCACAATTTTTCAGGGCTTGGGCGGCCATATTCTTGTGGCCAACGGTATCTTGGAAAATATCAGTGATAAAAACCTTGTCCCCGAGTTGATCAATTTACTTTCTGATGCGGCGCCTTGGCTCGTAGGCTTGCTAGCTGTGTGTGCACTTGCGGCCATGCAAAGTACTGGTTCAGCATATATGTCCACCTTTAGCGCCATGGTAACAAGAGATATTTATACCAAATACATTTCTCCCGGCGCATCTGATCAAACACAAAAAATGACTGGAAGGCTCTTTGTGGTGGTGGTGGCTGGAGCAGCATTAGTCGTGGCCGCAAACTCCAGTCAGGCAATTGTTATGTTGGGTGGCCTAGCGGTTGCCTATGGTTTCCAAATGTATCCCGCACTGATCGGTATCTGTTATTATAGAGGATTTACCACCAGGGGTGTTGTTTTTGGGTTGGTGGTCGGCCTGATCGCGGTTACCTTAACGGATAAAACATCGGCCTGGTTTGGAGTCCCTTGGGGAGCATATCCTTTGACGATCCATAGTGCTGGTTGGGGAATTTTCTTCAATCTGTTGACCACATTTATAGTTTCACGTTTTTCCGGCGAGTCGGATGCTGCAAAAGTAGTGAAAGCCAAAAAACACAAACTCCTCCAATCTATTACAGGTATGACACCGAAAAGAAAAAAGAAAATCAAATTAGCTTGGGGATTAACACTTGTATGGTTTCTTGTGGGCTTTGGACCCTTTGCTACCATTGGGAATGATTTTTTTTCTGATCCCAATTCACCCGCATTGTGGGCACCCTTTGGATTGCCATCTTTGTGGGTTTGGCAACTTATGTTTTTGGGGTATGGTATATTTGTTATGTGGTTTCTTGCCTTCCACATGGGGTTTTCTGAACCCATTGACCCCAAAAAGGTCGAAAAATTATCCAAAGAATTTATTTAATTTTATCATAACAATCAGGGAAATGGGATGAGACCATTTGAAATCATTTTATTCATATTGCTTAGTTGGGCAACAATCAATGCTTTTTACAGTCCGCATGAAAGAAAACATTCAAAATTATTGTTAAAAATAATTTTTTCTGTTTTCCTAATTCACTTATTTTTAGAGCAATCGCGATGGCAGATGTTTCCAGCCTATATCTTAATCGGTGGAATACTGTTGACACAAAATCGATCAGCAAATTCAATATTAAAATTTATTTTTATTGGTTTGTTTGTTTTGTCGTTGATGCTTTCCATGGCTGTTCCGGTGATCAAAATGCCCAAATTAACCGGGCCATTTACTGTGGGAACATCTATCTATCATTGGGTAGATCAAGATCGGCTGGAATGGTTTACAGAAAACCCAAACGATAAACGGCAAATGATGGTTCAAATATGGTATCCGGGTGAAAAGAGAAAAAAGGCAAAACGATCATCTTATTTAGATCGGCTGGATATTCGCACTGAAACGATGGGCGTCGCCGGTAATTTCCCCGGGTTTATTGCCAATCATTTGGCGTTGACCAAAACAAATAGTTTTATAGACATAAAACCCAATCCTGTTTCTGCGCCCTTTCCAATTATAATTATTTCCCACGGGATTACAAGTATGCGACAAATCCATACATCTTTAGCTGAGAAACTGGCTAATCATGGATATGTGGTGATGGTTCCAGATCATAGTTATGACGCCAATCTCACTATTTTTCCTGATGGAAGTGTTGCGGATTATCGATCTGATATTACCGGTGATCCTGACAGTGTTCTCATTCGTAGAAATCAAATAAAAACGCGGGCATCTGACATTCATTTTCTCATAAACCAGCTGGAGCGGATTCAATCAGGTGAAATTATACACCCTTTAAATGGCTATTTAAACTTGAATCAAATTGGTCTAACCGGCCATTCTTATGGTGGTAGTACCAGCGTACTCGCTTCTTTCCAGGATGATCGCATTGGTGCCACATCAAACTTAGACGGGTGGATGAGTCCCGTCCCTAAAAATATTATTGAAATGGGTCTATCACAGCCGTTCTTATATATTGGACGACCCAGTTGGGGTGGGTCAGATTATTCCAATAATTATTCAGACGTGGATGAAATAATAAAAAACAATAAAGGGCCTTCTTTTAAAATAATCATGAAAGAAACTCAACATTTGAATTTTACTGATGCCCCTTTGTTTTCTCCTTTTGTACCTAAGGTCTTAGAGGTTGGGAAGATGGATCGAGAGAGATCTGTTTTCTTGATCAATCAACTGACCTTGGAGTTTTTTGACCAATTTCTTAGGGACAAACCCAGTCCGATCTTGAATAAAACACAGCCTGTTCCAGAATTCATCTTTCATTAAAAATGTCCCGAAACTGCATATTCCTCATTTCCATTATAGCGCTGATTCTAACGGTGCCTTGGTGGTTTTTTGATTATTCAGGTACAATTATTCTGGGGCTCCCGGATTGGGCTTTCTATGCCGTTTTTATGGCCATTCTCTATTCTATTGTAATTGCCTATATTTTAGGAAAATTTTGGAAAACCAAGGAATAGTGTGGATTATTCACACGGTGTGAATCAAACCCCATTGCTCGGGACAGGCGGCCTCATTTTCATGGGGCTGTATCTTCTTTCCCTTATTATTATTGGTTGGCTGGGTCGCAAGGCACAAAAAGAAAATACCCTTGCTGACTTTTATCTTGCGGGGCGGGGCCTGGGGGTATTTGTTCTCTTTCTCACCCTTTATGCAACGCAATACAGCGGCAACACATTGGTTGGGTTTGCGGGACGGGCATACCGTGATGGCTATGACGCGTTGGTACTGATTACATTTCTTTCTGCCGCTGTCGGTGCCTGGCTTTTTTATGCCCCCAAACTATTTCGTCTTTCCCGTGAGCATCATTTTATTACACCCATAGATTTCATTGAGTACCGTTTTAATTATAAATGGCTCTCTATTTTGGGTGCAGTCTTATGTATAATTGCTCTTGCCAATTATATTCTGACAAACTTAAAAGCCATCGGATATATCGTTGTTGCTGTGACTGGTGGGGCTGTTCCTTTCGCAATAGGCATTATAGTCCTATCTTTAATAATGGTAACCTATGAAACCTTGGGGGGAATGCGCAGTGTCGCTTGGACCGATGTTATTCAGGGTACCATTCTTCTTTTCGGTGTGATAATAATTTTTATAATAATACAATTTGAATATGGTGGCCTTTCAATTGTTTCAGATCAACTCATGAAAACTGCCCCAGAAAAGTTCTTTTCTCCAACCTGGATTGAAAAACGAACGTGGATCAGCACGGTTGCATTGGGCTTTTTTGGTATTTCCATTTATCCTCATGCCATCCAACGTATTTATTCCGCCCAAAATGAACATACCCTCAAACGATCTATTCAAATCATGGCTTTCATGCCATTGGTCACTGTTTTCTTTATGGTGGTTGTGGGGATCGTTGGCTCTGTAATCATCCCCGGGCTTGATAGAGCTGATAGTGAAAAAATCACACTGTTGGTTTTGCAGGATTTAAGTCAGCGTGGGGCCATTAGCGGCGGCCTTATGGTTTTGTTTTTATCAGCAACCATTGCAGCAATTATGTCTACCGTAGATTCTGCATTGCTATCCATGTCCTCCATCATCACCAAAGATATTTATTCCCGGTTCAAACCAACGGTCAATCAATCCGATTTAACCAAAATGGGGAAGCTCCTCTCCTGGATAATTATGGCAATTGCTGTTTATCTTGCCATTATATTACCCCAAACGATCTGGCGGCTGTTGGAAATCAAACTGGAACTTCTCATCCAAGTAGCGCCTGCCATTTTCCTCGGACTTTATTTGAAAAAACTCAAATCAAAATCTGTATTCATGGGAATGGTCATCGGAACACTTGTCGCTGTAAGTATAATGATTGCAAACAATCTAGGCATGAATATCCCGGCCAAACCCTGGGGTATTCATGCGGGTGTATGGGGATTAATGATCAACATCGGTACAATTTATTTTATGGAAAAACTTTCTGGTTTTAAAAATGAATAAATTAAACCTTTCAGGACTCATGCACCTTCTGATTGTCTATATTGTTTGGGGAAGTACCTATCTTGGAATCCGCGTGGCGGTACAAGAGGGGTCTGGCTTCCCGCCTATGATCATGTCTGCCACGCGGGTGTTCGCCGGCAGCTTAATCCTTGTCGCGCTGGCACGATTCATTCAAAAACAATCCCTGCGCTTAACTAAAGAAGAATGGATCGTCTTATCTGTTTCTGGACTGGCGCTTTGGTGGGGCGGAAATGGATTGGTTGCAATCGCAGAAATGACTGTCCCTTCCGGGTATGCTGCCTTAATCATTGCATGCACACCAATCTGGGTGGCAATTATAGAATCTATTTTGGATAAAAAGCGGCCTTCAGTTTTTCTCGTTATTTCATTATTAATTGGTGTTGCTGGTATCGCAGTTTTAAACTGGCCGGCAATTATAGCCGGTAACCTTAATGATCTTAAGGGTTTATTTTTATTGATCATTGCCGGATTAAGTTGGGGTGCCGGTTCTATATATCAAAAAAGAAAAAATATTCATACCACACCTGAGATCAGTTCTGCGGTACAGCAATTCACCGGTGGAATTGCACTGTTGATTACATCTTTTATTATATCTGAGCCAACTATTAATCCGGTTCCATCCGCCTGGTGGGCTTGGGGATACTTGGTCATTTTCGGTTCTGTAATTGCATTTACCTCTTTTGTAAAAGCATTAAAATTGCTGCCACCCAATATTGTATTTACCTATGCCTTTGTTAACCCCGTTGTTGCGGTGATTCTTGGGTTTTTTATTTTAGGAGAACCTATCACCCAGTGGACTTTTGCCGGCGCTGCGCTCGTCCTTATTGGTGTATTAGGTGTCTTTAAAGATCAAAAAAAATAATTACCTTTTTTTATCTCCCATTTCTCATCGGGTAGGTATTAATTCGGCAACCCTAACGCAATAATCTTAGCATTTTTCCGCTCCTCACCAGCAGTTATACTCCTTTGCGAGGGGCTATAAAGAATGTATTGCTTACCTTCGTGCATATACGTCATGGGAGATCCAATGGGGAAACCAGACAATTTTCGTCTGGCTAAAATTTTGCCTGTCTGTTGATCTAATACAAACATAAAGGGTTTAGCAGAGCGGATAGTCTTTTTCTGTGCATCATTTTGTTCAGGTTTAATCCTAGCATAAGAGCCCTGAAAAGCAAAAATTCGATTTTGAGTTGCAAAGCTAAATATAAACGTAGACCAACCTAAATCTTCTTTTATACCCAGCGATTTTAAATCCGGGTGATCTTTAGGACCTGTTCCAATGGGCGCTACCCAAAGATGATTGCCTGTATTTAAATCAATCGCAGTAATCCGTCCATAAGGCGGTTTTGTAATTGGAAGACCATTGGGTAATAATGGTGGACCCGTTGAAAGCCCATAATCTTCTATTAATCTTTTACCTCCCATTTTCAAATAATAAGGACTAATTGATCTTAGTTGATCAAATTTTGGATCATTGGGCACCTTTATATAGGATTGAAATTCTGGTAGTGTCCTTGACGGAACAAAAATAATGCCTGTTTCAGGATTAGCACTATTACCACTCCAGTTTGAACCGCCATATCTACCCGGCACCATAATAGTGCCTTTTACAGATAAAGGGATAAAAAGATCACCATAGCTCAGGCCTGTTTCTCGATTAATTTTTTCCATTAAGTTTTTGGCATAGTTTTTAAGCTCAGGCGAAAAATTTATAAACGTATCATCTGTTAACCCTTGAATATCAAAAGGCAATGGTTTTGTCGGGATGGGTTGTGTAGCAGATAGTTTTTCACCAGGTGTAATCGGTGTTTGTGGAACCGGTTTTTCTTCAATAGGCCATATGGGTTCTCCTGTTATTCTATCCAATACAAACAAGAAAGCCTGTTTGGTTGATTGGGCAATAATCTTTCTTTTTTTACCATCAATCACAACATCCAATAAATTGGCCCCATTAGGGATATCATAATCCCAAATGCCATGATGAATAACCTGAAAATGCCATTTCTTTTTTCCAGTCTTTATATCTAGTGCCAATATCGTTTGTGAAAACAGGTTATCCCCTTCTCGCCCTCCGCCATAATAGTTATAAGTAGTCCCCGTTCCTTTCGTATAAACCAACCCCAGCGCTTCATCGCAACTCATCCAGGACCAGTCACTAGTTTCCGTCATATCTTCTGTTTTTAAAGGACCTTTCCAAGTGTCATACCCTTCTTCTCCAGCACTTGGAACAGTATGGAAAGACCACAGATGTTCACCTGTTTTGACATCATAACCTCGAATATCACCGGCTAATTTTGTTTGTCCATAATATCGCCAATCATCTACGGCCGTTCCGGTAATCAATACATTGTTACAAACTGCGGGGGGAAACGAGTTCCCCATTCCCTGCCTGGGATTCGGCTGGGGAACCCGATAATTAAGACTCATATCCACAACCCCATTATTCCCAAAACTTGAAATAGCTTTTCCCGTATTCGCATTGATTGCATATAACAGATTATTAAAGGAGGTGAAAAAAATCCGTTTATCAACACCCTTTTCATCTTCCCAATAGGTCACACCACGTTGACCTGTTGGGCCGCCCGGATAGAACGAACCCTCTTCTTTCCAAGCTTGGGTATCATGTTTCCAAATAACAGTGCCATTTTTAGGGTTTAACGCAAATATCTCTCCTAAGGTATTCGGCAGATATAGCATATTATTAACATAGATAGGAGTCGCAGGATGTTTGCCTATTCGTCTGTCTTTTAGTTTTGACTCGTCTTCTGGTGTTGCGATCACCGTTTCCCAAGCCACTTCTAACTGATTGATATTCGTTTCATTAATCTGGTCAAATTCCATGTACCGGTTACTGGCTTTATCGCCCGCATATTCTGTCCATTGGGTTTCAGCCTTTTTACCGCAAGCAGAAAAATAAGTCAAACTAAAAGTTAATAAAATTAAACACATCCGTTTTAAGTGTCGTGTCATAACCGTTCCCTCAGTTAAAGTTCCATATCAGCCATTATATTTTAATGTACTTAGATCAACAATAAAATCCTACTAAATCTGGGGATGCTACCGCTGTTGTAAAATAGGACGATACGGATGTTTGAATACCGCAAAAGGTTTCATTCATTCTAAGGGTACAGGACACCGGAAGAATATGAAAAAATGAAACATGCTGCTTAACTTTGGGTCAACTTTTTAATATGAAGCCCAATGAATAAAATAAACATCCTATGGTTAATTCGCCTATTGGCCATCTATTTTTTTATTGTCACCCTCAACTTATTTGGACAGTCTGAGGAATTGAATGAATTGAAAGAGATTCGTTCTGAGGGACAGATTGACACGCTATATTTTGAGTTCAAACCGATTCATGTTACCGCATATCCACTAAACAACACCAATTTAAATGTACCACTTGCGGTCAGTACCATAGGCAAGATGCATTTTCAGTACGGGCAAAAGCAGTCTGCGCTGAACGAAGCGCTCCAATCGGTTCCCGGTTTGTTTGCCATGAATGCAGATAATTTCGCCCAAGATCTCCGAATCTCCATTCGTGGGTTTGGCGCTAGGGCACCCTTTGGTATTCGGGGCATTCGAATACTGGTTGACGGAATCCCTGAAACAACGCCAGACGGTCAAGCGCAAGTAGACAACATTGACTTGGGTTTCATTAGCCGTGCGGAAGTGTTTCGTGGGTCAAGTTCTGCGCTTTTTGGTAATGCCTCCGGCGGGATGATCAACCTGATCTCTGAATTGCCATCCAATGAATCTTTTTATGGGGCCGGCCTTACCTCAGGCCAATATGGATACCAAAAAGTCCAAGTCAAAGCCGGCAATTCAATAAAAAACCTCAGCTATATGGTTCATGCTTCCCATAATCAAAACATAGGTTATCGAAATCATAGCAACATGAAAAGTTTTATTCTTAACGGCAAGGCTCAGTTAGAAATTGATCCCCTTTCACGCATTCGTTTTCAGTTTAGTATCGCCAACAGTCCAACGGCGAATGATCCCGGTTCATTGAATATCGATCAAGTGAAAGCAGATCGTAGACAGGCGCGAGAAGCAAATGTGCAATATCAGGCTGGCGAATCCGTTTCTCAAAATAGATTGAGTATGGTATATGAAAAACAGGTCACAACTCAGTTTCATTTTGAAGGAAACTTGCATTATACAACCCGGGAATTTGCTAATAAACTTCCCTTTAGGAGCGGGGGCCAAGTGCAACTCAGCCGTACCTTCTGGGGCGGGAGACTGATGTTGCTCAATTCCGGCAATGTTTTAAACATACCCTATCATTTGTCGTTCGGGGTTGAACTTGGAGACCAGTATGACGAAAGAAGACGGTTTGATAATCTGGAAGGGATTAAAGGGGATAAAACCTTCGATCAGTTAGAGGAATTTCTAAATATTGGTGCCTTTTTTCAACAGGAATGGATTTTCAGCAAATCCTTTAGAGCAACTTTCGGTATCCGTAGCGATATGAACAAATTGAAAGCTACCGATCAATATTTGAACGATGGTGATGGAACAGGCAAACGGACCATGAACAATGTTAATCCACTCGTTGGTTTTGTGTATAACTTTACGAAAAAGATTAATCTTTATGGGAATTACTCCACCCATTTTGAAACACCTACCTTAAATGAACTAAGCAACAATCCGGATTCGGCTTTCAGCGGCGGATTCAATCCCGGTCTCAATCCGCAATATGCCAAAAATGTTGAGATAGGTTTGAAAGGTTTCTTTAATGAAAATTTATTTTTTGAAATGGCGGCTTTCAAAATTGATGCCCTGGATGAAATCATCCCTTTTGAACTGCCAGACCTCCCCGGACGTACTTTTTATCGGAATGCCGGTACCTCTGAGAGAAAAGGATTTGAATGTGGACTTAAGAGTAGATTAAGTAAAGGTCTACAATTGTCCATGGCCTATACCTATTCAGATTTCTCTTATGGAGAATATCAGACTAAAAGTGGAGTTTTTGATGGCAATTTCCTTCCTGCAATTCCTAAAAAGTTGGTATATGGAGAACTGTCTTATTTTCATATTTCCGGTATCTACGGCATTATCCAGGTTCAATATATAGGTGATCTATTTGCAGATGACACCAACACAGTAAAAGATGATGCTTACCAACTGGTGCATATGAGACTGGGATATAAAAAAAATTATTCAAGCCTGCTGATTGAACCATTCATTGGTTTGAACAATCTGCTCAATACTTCCTATAACTCGAATATTAGAATGAATGCATGGGGTGGGCGATATTTTGAACCGGGGTTAGGATTCAACATCTACGGAGGGGTAAGCATTCGATTTGAATAGAAATCATAAAAAGACTTACAATCAGTTTTAGGCTTCTTTTATTAAGGTGGCGTTTGAAATTAAAATTTTCTTATTCTTGGTGTCCTTGGTGTATTCAAAGAACAAAAGAATTGTATTCCCCAACCTGATTAAATTCACGGACGACAAAAACTCATTTTTTGAGTCTTTATAAACCATAATCCCAATTTTTATAAATCAAAGTTTTAAACATATTATGAAAAATCTCATTCTTCTTACTGTTATCCTGTTTACCCTTTTATCCGCCCAAAGCACCTGGATGTATTCGGGGCGTGTCCATCCCGAACTGAAGTGGCAGACTATTTCGACCCAACATTTTAACATTCATTATCACCAGGGGATTGAGGATATTGCCAAAGAGGGGGCCGTCATCGCTGAACACGTCCGCCCGACATTGTTGGCACAAATGGATCTGGATACGATTCCACGGATTGATATTATTTTCACGACAGAAGATGAAATCATGAATGGCTTTGCCACTTGGATGTACAACACCTTCATTTGGGTGGATCAAAATGATGCTGCTATCTGGCTGGAAAAAGGAAAGTGGCTCGAACAAGTTCTTTCTCACGAGCTACAGCACATTGTTTTACTACACAAAACACGGTCGTGGTTCCCAGATCCATTGGGGCGATTAATCAGCGGTCTGCCCGGATGGGTTGTAGAGGGCACAGCAGAATACGAAACTGAAAGCTGGCGTCCCTATCGTGCAGATCTTTCCCATAAAGCCCATGTACTTCAAAATAAAATGGGTTCAATGGATCCCCACCATGATGGTTTTTCAAAGATGCTCTATTGGGCAGATCGGTTTGGGGATTCAACGATTACAAAAACATTGGCATATCGAAATGATTTTAAAACCTTTTCATTTAAAACGGGATTTAAAAAAGCAACCGGTATCACCGTAGACCAATTCAATGAAGACTGGCGCAGGCAGATGAATACCTATTACTACGGCTATCGCTCACAAAAAGAATCTTACAAAGAAATGGGTGAAGTGTTTACGCTCCCCATTAAAAAAATGCAGTCCTTTTCATTTTATGAAGACAGTACCAAAATTGCCCTGCTTGGTTTGCTTGATAAAGAACAGCGGGATGTGTCCCTCATTATCGCAGAGCAGGATACAGCCAAAGAACGGGAACGTTTTGAAAAATGGGAGAAAAACATTAATAAGCTCAAGAAAAAAGATAAAAAGACAAAAAAGGATTCTCTCGCTTTAGAAAAACCCTATAAAGAAAAAGTGCTGTGGAAAAAAGATGAAATAGATTTTGGACAGTTTCACCAAAATATGGCTTGGTCCGCTGATGGAAAAAAACTGGCTTATTCGAAATACCATTTTGGAATAAATCAATCCATGGTTTATGATATTAAAGTTTACGATACCGAGTCTGAAAAACACCGATGGCTGACCAAATCCCTGCGGGCAACCTATCCCGTGTGGTTGGATTCCAACACAATCGCTTTTGTTGCTCACCATAATAATGTATCCAATATTTATACTTTAAATATCACCGGGGACAAGCCTAAAACGCTAACTAATTTTACTGATAATACCCAGATTGCATATTTATCCGTTTCCCCGGATCAAGGTTCGATCGCATTTGCAATGAATCCAAAAAATGCAAATATGGATATTTATACGTTGAATGTTGAATCGGGTGATCTGAGGCAAATTACGACCGAACCCATGGCAGACATTCGCCCCGTGTGGCATCCAGATGGGACGGCAATTTCTTATACATCTAATGCCAATGGTGTGCCGAACATCCATACCAAAAACCTTAATACCGGGAACGCCACAGTAAATACAGATGCGGGCGATGGAATTTGGACCCAACAATGGATGCCAAATGATTCGCTTATTTTGGCATCATCCTTGGGCGATGTGGATTCTGTTCGATTGGTTAAGGTCAATCCTTTCCGCAAGCCTGATACAAAGCCGCTCTCTTTAAGAGACAACTATACCTCCTGGTTAAAAGCGGGACCGGATGTGTCCTTCGTCAATGAAAAAACTGATTCACTGCCGGAAATTTCAGATCCACAAAAATATAAATTCACCAAACACATGCGGCCTTTTATAACCTTATTTTTACCCACCCCATCGCCGATTGGGGTGGCATCTTGGACGGATGCCTTAGGGCGCAATACATTTACAACAATAGGATATCTTAATCCAAACGATATCAAATTCAGCGGTATTTTGCTTGATTATACCACAGCCAATTTTGGACCATTGTGGACCATTTATTATTCACACAATATGGATGGAGCATTTCGCCGATACAATAAAGCAAATATGATTGATATTAAGGATGGTCTCTCCTTGGCTCTAACTCACCCCATGAATTTCGGAGAATCACCGTCGTCTAATCATAACTTATCATTAAGGGCTTCTTTTATTAATCACAATATTACGGTTGGAAATAAAACCGATAAAAAAACAGGTGAGTTGATTCCACTGGATACAAGTCAATATGTAAACCTGCCCATCCCGGAAAAAGGAAAAGAAGGTTTGATTTCATTGAGTTATATTTGGTCAAACAAACGCCCTCACGCCTGGAACAGCCTTCATCCAACTCAAGGTTACGGTGTTTTGGCAGAGGTGAATTACGCCAACAAAAATCTTTTCGGAAATTTCAGTTTCACCCGTTTTAAAACAGATATGTATGCCAACATTCCCATTGGAAAAACGGCACTATATTTCCGCCTAAAAACAATGATGTATTCCGGACAACCGCCTGCACAGAGTTTTCTTGGGCTTACGGATGATGAACCAATCTATATTAGTGGAATCGGTCCCAGTGAGTTTTTACCTGAAAATCATAACCCAAGAGGGTGGTCCGGCCATCGACTGGGCAACAAACTCATATACGGATCTTTAGAATATCGTATCCCAGTTGCGCCAAAAACTGCATCCGTAAATCTTATTTCAGATTTCGGTAATGCTTGGTCAGCTGATAAAGAAAAAGAAAAAATGGTTGTTACCGGGGGGTATGAATTACGGATTGCTTTTGGGCCATTTGTTCTGTCCGGTGGTGATGCACAAACCGTTGATGACTGGAAAAATGATAAAAAACCCCTTCGTTATTATCGCCTTGCCTTGACCAATCCTTTTTGAATTGAAAATAATTCTTCTATCTATTATTGGATTAGCTTGGGGTAAACCCATAAAAAATTGGGAGTAAATTAATTTTGATCACAATGGCTACATTAGGACTAAAATTAAATTTTAATTCATTAGGAATTCCTTCAGCATGAGTTGGTATAACACTCATATGGTTAGTCCTTCACTATTTGGGAATGATAATTGTGTCTTACTATCCTCGAATCCATATGGCATGGGTTCCTATTGCCAGCATGGCTAATCTATGTGGTATTTCTACGGCCCCAGCTGTTACAGCAGCATTTGAAAAACAATGGATGCCCCATGCTATAGTTTTAGCAATATTAAGCGTGGTAAGTGGTACAGCTTGGGGCTTGTTTACAACATTTTTATTTGGTTTATTACAGCCATGAAACATTTGATAACTATGTTGTTAAAATCCAAAACGCTGGTTGCAGTTCTTGTTATAATTTTCAATGCAATAGCGTTTTCTCAGGAAAATACAGCTAATAATAAACGAGTAATTATTACGAAAAAAATATCCACAGGTAAAATTAAATTGGATGGATTATTAAATGAATCAGAATGGAAAATGGTTTTGCCTGCCACAAATTTTATCCAGAAAGACCCAGTTGAAGGGGCTCCAAGTACGGAAAAAACAGAAGTATATGTTATATATGACGAAGATAATCTTTATATCGGAGCTATGCTATTTGATAGTAATCCGGATGGAATTCTTGCTTACCAGAAACGCAGGGATCAGAGCCTTCGTACCGATGATCGTTTTATGTGGATTCTAGATACTTTTCTCGATGGGCGCACCGGTTACTTTTTTGAAGTGAATCCTGCTGGACTTATGGGTGATGGTCTTATTGTTGGTAGTGGATCCCATTGGGGAACAAACAAGGACTGGAATGGGATCTGGGATGCAAGAGTAGTGATTGTACCTGGGGGTTGGTCTGTAGAAGTGGTTATTCCTTTTCGCACATTAAATTTTGATCCAAATATAGATACTTGGGGAATCAATTTTCAGCGTACGGTTCGTAGAAAAAATGAAGATGCAAAATGGAGCGGATTCCAACGCAATAAAAAGTTGACTACCCCGATACACGCAGGTCATCTTACAGGACTTAAAAACTTGACACAGGGAAGAGGAATTGAATTAAAACCCTATATTAGCAGGAACCAGCGACAAATAAATATAGATAAAAAAATAGAAACGAATAATCTCAATGATTTAGGCTTTGATATTTCTATGAATATTACTTCAGGGCTGAAAGGATCATTAACATATAATACAGATTTTGCAGAAGCAGAAGTAGACCAACGTCGTATAAACTTAACGCGATTCCCTTTAAGGTATGCTGAAAAACGCGGGTTTTTTCTTGAAGGTGCTGGTGTTTATTCTTTTTTGCCTCGAAATGGTGTGACACCATTTTTTAGCCGACGAATTGGTTTAAACGAAGGAAAACAAATACCGATAAACTATGGAGCTAGATTGTCTGGCCAATTAGGGAATTACGAACTCGGTTTTATTCAATCAAATACCAAACCCGTAGAAAATATGCCCGGTGAAAATTTTACTGTTGCCAGAGTGAAAAGAGCTTTGTTAAAACAATCTTATATAGGTTTTGTTTATACAGACCGCTCATCAAGCAAAATCAAAGTTGACTCTTCAGCAATGGATCAAAGTCTTTATGGTACAGATTTGGATTTAAAAACTTCTGAATTTATGGGTAATAAAAATCTCGAGTTCCAGGCTTTTCTTGTATATAATACGGCACCTAAAAATAAACCTGATCTCAATTTTTCTGATCTTTCCGCACGAGGTTTTAGATTAAACTATCCAAATGATATAATACGTACACATGTATCTTACCGAGAATTGGGTGAAATGTATAATCCTGCAGTAGGCTTCAGTGGTCGTAATGGTTTTAAACGTATACAACCGAGTTTTAGTTATCATCCTCGTCCAGAGAAATATGAGTTTATTCGACAAATAGAATTTGGTATTCAATATGAGTATATGACCGATCTCCATAATAATATGCTTAAAAAAGAAACGACGATAACACCATTTAACATACGTTTTGAAAGTCAGGATGAACTTGGAATCAAAATTGTGAACCTGATAGAATATCTTGATAAATCTTTTGCTATTTACAAGGATATAACTATTCCTGTTAAAGAATATAGCAGTAATGAATTTCAGTTTAAATTTGAAACATCAGAAAAACGAATGATATCGACAGAATTAGAATATCAAACCGGTGATTTTTGGACTGGCGAAAAACAGACCTTAAAAACCCAAATTTCGATAAAACCATTTTCTGGTTTTAATATCCAAACTGAGTACGAAAAGAATCAAGTCACATTGAGTGAAAATAATTTTAATACGGAATTATACAATATCAAATTAGGAATTTATCCTACTCCACGCACTGCTATCTTTACCAATATACAATATGATAATATATCCAATGCGTTGGGTCTTTTTGCCAAACTTCAACATACCATTCGTCCGGGGAGTGACATATATTTGGTTTATACACATAACTGGGTCAGTGAGAGCGATCAAATATTTGATTTTAATTTAGTTACCATATCAAAAATCAGCTCTTTAAAAATCAATTATACCTTGAGGCTTTAGGTATACTCAAAGGTTGTTTCTAAATATAAATAATTATATTGTTTGCAAATTGTTTCTTTCCCGATATCCTAATTTGGGTGTAATCTTCGTTGCCTGAAATTTATATTTCATGCTTTTTTTCACTTACTAAAGGCCAGCCAGCAACACCTTTTACGTGACCTCACAACAGTCTAAGATCACCGCTATCGTTGGTGCCCAATGGGGCGACGAAGGCAAAGGGAAAATCACTGATTTCTTTGCTGGCGAATCAGACTACGTGGTCCGTTTCCACGGGGGAAACAATGCCGGCCATACCATCATCGTTGATGGTGTTACGTTCAAACTTCATCTCATACCATCCGGAATTGTCTATGGCGAACCTATGTCTATTATCGGCAATGGCGTTGTGGTAGATCCCAAAGCGTTACTCGATGAAATTGCATATGTAAAAGAAAAAGGGATCAATCCAAAACTTATGGTAAGCGATCGGGCTCATGTGATTATGCCTTATCATATTGCCATGGATGGGGCCCTTTCTGAACATCAAGGCAATCTCGCCGCTGGAAGCACCCGCCGTGGCATTGCGCCTGTTTATGCGGATAAAATGTTCCGAAATGGCATCCGCATGATTGACCTTTTAGAGCCGAATGTATTTAGAGAAAAATTGGGAAAAGGCTACACCTTTTCTAAAGGAATAATTGAAAAAGCACTCAACTGTTCTTTGGATATTTCTATGGATGAAATTTTTGCTACCTATTTAGAATATGGACAAAAATTAAAACCCTATATTCAAGATACTTCGGTTGAACTTTATAACGCCCACAAATCAGGCAAGTCCATTTTATTTGAAGGTGCGCAGGGTATTTCTCTGGATGTAGATCATGGTGTCTATCCTTTTACCACGTCTTCCAATACGGCGGCGGGACATATTTCCACAGGAACCGGTGTAAGCTTCAGAGACATTGATCGGATTATTGGTGTAACAAAAGCCTATTTGAGTCGCGTGGGAGAAAGTCCATTGCCGTCTGAAATTCATGGTGACGAAGCGAAAAGCCTTCGAGATAAAGGCGGAGAATACGGCACAACAACAGGCCGTCCACGGCGTGTGGGTTGGTTAGATTTGGTTCAGGTGCGCCAGGCCGTACGCGTCAATGGACTTACAGAAATTGCCCTAACAAAATTAGATATATTAAACGGATTTGATAAGCTTCCCATTTGTGTCGCTTATGATGTGGGTGGTAAACGCATCGCTGAAATGCCGGCAAGCTTGACTGAATATCGGAATGCAAAACCCATCTATGAAACATTGCTGGGCTGGGGCGATCTTCCTAAAAATATTTGGGATAAAGGCTACGACGCCATGCCCCAAACTTTGAAAGATTATATTGCATTTATTGAGCGTGAAGTGGATTGTCATGTAAAGATTGTTTCGGTAGGACCCCAGCGCCATGAAACCATAATCCGTTAATGATTAAACACAAAGACACGGAGACCACAAAGATAAAAACCGTAGTTCTTTTTGTGTCCTTTGTGAACTTTGTGTTTAAATAAATGGCGTTTACGAAAGAAATCGTCGACCTTGCCGGGCTCTCTGATGATGCCATTAAAACAAAATTGGTGGAACTCAATATTCCGCTCACCACTGAAGAAGCGCTCAAAATTCAAAATGATATGCTGGGGCGGGCGCCATCTCTGGCGGAACTCATTTTATTTTCCATCCAAGGTTCTGAACACTGTAGTTATAAAAGCAGTCGCAACCACCTAAAACAATTTACCACTGAAGGACCAGATGTCGTTCTGGGCGCCAAAGAAGACGCGGGTGTGGTGGCTGTTGCCACAGATAATGAAGGTCATCGCTGGTGCATTGTGATGAGTCACGAATCCCATAATCATCCGTCCCAAATTGTGCCTTACGAAGGGGCCGCAACGGGCGTGGGTGGAAATGTACGGGACGTGTTATGTATGGGCGCAGAAGTGATTGCGGTTACCGATTCATTTCGTTTCGGAAGTATTAAAAACAATAAAACCAAATGGATTCATGATGGTGTTGTAGCCGGTGTTGCCGGCTATGGAAATCCGCTGGGTATCCCCAATATTGGTGGGGATCTTTATTATCACGACGGCTATAACGAAAACTGTTTGGTCACTTTGGTTTCGCTTGGGATTGTGATAGAAGATGATATTATTCATTCTTATGCACCGAAAAATGCCGACGGATATGATTTAATTTTACTGGGAAAGCCCACAGACAATAGCGGATTTGGTGGCGCAAGTTTTGCCTCATTGGAGTTGGAAGAAGAAAAGAAAGAACAAAACAAAGGGGCGGTTCAAGAACCCAATGCATTTTTAGAACGACACCTGTTAAAATCATCCTATGCACTTTTTGATATCCTGAAAGAAAAAGGACTTATAAACAATATCGGGTTCAAAGATTTGGGCGCAGGTGGTGTGGCTTGCGCCAGTGTGGAGTTGGCAGAAACATCCGGATACGGCGCGGAAGTTTGGATGAACAAAATTCACATCGGCATGGATGGGTTACATCCGTCCGTTTACCTTTGTAGCGAAACACAAGAGAGATTTATGTGGGTGTGTTCGCCGGAAATTACACCACTGATTTTAGACCACTATAATACTGTGTTTGATCTTCCCGGCGTGAGCACCGGCGCTCGTGCTTCCGTAGTAGGGAAAATCAGAAATGACGGCCAATATATTGTGCACAATGGCGATGAAGAAATTGTAAATGCGACAGCAAAAGAAGTGACGGAGGGGTTTTTATACGACCGACCCTATGAAGCGCGGGAAAATAATTTTGTAGAACCTAATCTTCCGGAGCCGACAAATTACAATCAAGTTTTGTTGGATATTTTATCTCACGAAAACATGGCGAGTCGCGAACCTATTTTTGAGCAATACGACAAACAAGTTCAAAGTCGTATTCATACGGAAACAGGTTTGGCTGATTCTGGCGTAATGGCACCATTTAATTCAGAAAAATATCCGGAAGAAATTCGCAATGTAGGAATCGCCCTTTCCACCGATCACAACCCAAGATACGGATTAATTGATCCCTATTGGGGTGGCATAAATGCGGTGGTGGAATCCATGCGGAATGTGGCTTCGGTTGGGGCAACACCCCACGCTTTGTCCGACTGTCTCTGTTTTGGAAATCCGGAAAAACCACATCAAATGTGGGAATTTGTGGAAAGCGTTCGCGGTGTGGCTGATGCCTGTCATGCCATTACTTTAAAGGATAACCCTAACCATGCCACGCCAATTATTGCGGGAAATGTGAGTTTTTACAATGAATCAAAAAGTGGCGCCATTCCCCCCAGCCCCATTTTGAGTTGTTTGGGCCGATTCAAAGATGTAAACAAAGCAGTGCCGGGTCATTTTCAAAAATTGGATTCTGTTGTGTTAATGATTGGCGAACGAAAAAATGAATTGGGCGGTTCGGTTTATTACAGTCTGTATGATGAAATGGGTGCCAATGTTCCGAAGCCTAATTTAGAAGAAGTAAAAAACCAAATATTTGCCCTAACCGATTGTATTGATGATGGCTTGGTTTTATCCTGCCATGATATTTCTGATGGTGGTGTTGCATCCACCCTTGCGGAAATGACTTTTGGGAATGATATTGGTTGTGATATAAATATTGATAGCAACCTTTTGAATGAAAAATTATTATGGTCCGAAACAGGTGGATTTATTTTAGAAATATCATTGGAAAATGTTGATGGAATAAAAACCATATTTTCACATGTTGAATTGGATGTTTATGAAATTGGAAAAACAATCGGCAATTTAATTCAAATAAATAACGTTGTTGGTTTGACTGTGAATAAAGCAAAAGAAGCGTGGACAAATGGATTGCGTGAAAAACTTTAGAGCCACGAAGACGCCAAGAGCGCAAAGAAATTTTATGTTTTATCTTTGCGAGTTCTGCGACTCTGTGGCAAAAATAAAATGAGCAAGATAGATTACAAATCGGCCGGTGTAGATATTGATGCTGGAAACGAGGCCGTGGATCGCATTAAAGATGGGGTGAAATCAACTTTTACGTCCAATGTGCTTACAGGGCTCGGGGGTTTCGGTTCGCTCTACGATCTGAAACCTATTCTGGAAAAATATAATCATCCGGTAATGGTTCAGAGCATTGATGGCGTGGGGACGAAAACAATCATTGCCCGGAAATTGGGAAAATTCGACACCATTGGCATTGATCTTTTGAGCGCCGCCGCCAACGATATTTTGGTCATGGGTGCAAGACCGCTCACTTTTCTTGATTATATCGCAAATGACAAATTGAATCCGGACATTATTGAAGAAATTGTATCCGGAATGGTAAAAGCGTGCAAAGAAACGGGGGTCTCTTTGGTCGGTGGTGAAACAGCAGAAATGCCAGACACTTATCTGCCCGGAGAACATGATTTGGTGGGCATCATCACCGGTGTGGTAGAAAAGGAAAAAATTATTACTGGTGAAACTATTGAACCGGGTGATGTGGTATTAGGGCTTCCATCCAGCGGACTGCATACCAACGGTTATTCGTTCGCCCGAAAATTGTTTTTTGAAATTGGCGAATACAATGTGAATGATACGATTCGTGAATTGAAAAATTCAGTGGGGCTCACATTATTGGAACCACATATTAATTATACGAATCATGTTTTTTCTGTTTTGGATAAAGGCATTGATATTAAAGGCGTCGCCCATATTACCGGTGGTGGACTTGTGGAAAATATTCCACGGATTTTACCGGATGGTTGCGGTGTGGAAGTTCAAAACGGATCCTGGCCCGTGTTACCCGTTTTTAATGTAATGCAATCCATCGGAAATGTGGATAAAAATGAAATGTTTCGGGCGTTTAATATGGGCATTGGAATGGTCTTAATTGTGAATTCGGATGATGTAAATTCTATAAAGGGTGCGCTAAAAAACTTGACAAAAGTTTACGAAATTGGGTTGATTACAAACGAAAATAAAACAGTCCAAATTTTATGATAAACTCGATTCAATTATTTTACCCCGTTTTTGCAATGATATTGCTTTCGTTTTTGGTTATGTTTATCCTGCTCTGGAAAAATGTTAGCGCTACTAAAAACCGACGGGTTCAGATGCGTTTTTTTATCTTATATAAAAATAAGGAAGATGTCCCAGATGATCTTCTTCAAGCGCGGGACCATTATAAAAACCTATTCGAATTACCTCTGTTATTCTACTTACTGTGCATTCTGGTATATTTAACTGTGGATGTTACCATTGTTGACTTGGTTTTTTCTTGGTCCTTTGTAGCCTTTCGATATATTCACAGCTATATTCGCGCAACAAGCAATTGGGTGCCACGGCGATTTGCATTTTTTGCAGCCGGGTTTGTTGTTCTCTTTGTTCATTGGGTATTTTTTGCTATAAGAATTTCGGGGTTGATAAATGTCTAATATTAACATCGCTATCATTCAATTTCCTGGCTCCAACACAGAGAGAGAAACATTCATGGCTTGTCACCGTGTCGGGTTAAACCCTGTTGAGCTTTTATGGAATGAGCCACCGGAAAAATTGTCTGATTTCGATGGTTATGTGATCGTGGGCGGTTTTGCTTATGAAGATCGTTCCCGGGCCGGTGTGATTGCTGCGCTGGACCCCATCATGAAGCAAGTCAAAATTGAAGCGAAAAAAGGAAAGCCAGTTCTCGGTATCTGCAACGGCGCCCAAATTTTGGTAGAAAGCGGGCTTGTCCCCGGGCTGGCTGATCATCGCGTCGGTGTGGCCTTAACGGATAATAAGCGCGTGAAAGGCGGCCATGTGGTTGGGATTGGCTATTATAATACATGGGCAAATTTGAAAATGTCTGTACCTCCAAACCGTGGTGCGTTCACTCGACATTTGAATACGGAAGATTTTATCAATATTCCTTTAGCCCATGGCGAAGGGCGCTTTATTATCCCGGATGAGTTGCTTGAAAAAATGATCGCCAACGACCAAACCGTTTACCGCTATTGCGATAACGCTGGAAATATTATGGACGAATTTCCCACCAATCCCAATGGATCTATGTACAACCTGGCGGCGGTATGCAACCCGCAAGGAAATGTGATGGCTATGATGCCCCACCCGGAACGGACGGGAAACGGTGATCCCGTTTTTTCATCCATGAAAGATTTTATCGAAAACGCAAATCCGTTGACCGATCATACTCTGTCCTTTAATCGTCCCCATTATGAAGTGGCCAATTATAAAGCCAACGGTGATGCCGCCGAATGGATTATTGATATGATAATCACTGATAACGAAGCATCGTCCGTTCGTAATGCGCTGGATCATTTGGGATACGATATTACCATCACGCGCCAAACCCATTGGGAAATATCCATGGATGGTAACCGGGAATCCATCTTGAAAAAAATTGACAAAACAGGCGAACTTTATAATTCCAATAAGGAATTCATTAGCAAACCCACGTCTATAGAAAACACCACATCTTTCTTGGTACGTCAAAAAGAAGACATGATCGGACGAGCAAAATTCGAATCCCTGATAGAACGATTTGAAATTGATGGAATTTCCGAAATTAAACGCGGTGTCATATGGAATGTCACGGTAAAGAGCGGTAACTTGGAAAATGTTTTAGGCAACCTTTTAGATACACACATATTATTCAACCCATTATCTCATGAATGCTATCGAATCAACTGAGCATTACAAAGACCGCATCAAAGCGGAACTGAATAACACCTTAACCGAAACGTCTTTGTCCGGCGAAACCAAGCGAACCGGGAAAGTCCGGGACCAATATAATTTTGGCGACAAAGTCGTGCTCATTACCACAGATCGTCAAAGCGCCTTCGATCGGGTTCTTGCCTCCATTCCTTTTAAAGGCCAAGTTTTAAATCTCACCAGCGCGTGGTGGTTTGAACAGACCAAACACATTATTCCTAACCAAGTGATATCAGTCCCCGATCCCAATGTGACTCTGGCAAAAAATTGTGATGTCTTCCCCATAGAATTTGTGGTCCGCGGATATATTACTGGCAGCACCAGCACTTCACTTTGGACAGTTTACAATAGGGGCGACAGAAAATATTGCGGAAACGACCTACCAGAAGACTTGGTGAAAAATCAAAAGTTAACTGCCAACATGCTTACTCCTACTACCAAAGAAGAGCACCATGATCGCCCCATTGCTCCGGATGAGATTGTGAGCGAAGGATGGATGATGCAAGAAGACTGGAATTATTGTAGCGAAAGGGCGTTGGAACTCTTTGCTTTCGGACAAAAGAAAGCAGCCGAAAACGGCATGATATTGGTGGATACCAAATATGAAATGGGCCGGGATTCAAGTGGTGAAATAATGCTTATTGATGAAATCCACACACCGGACTCAAGCCGTTACTGGATTGCCAAAACCTATGGTGAACGAATGGCAGCCGGACAAGAACCCCAGAATATTGATAAAGAATTTTTACGACTTTGGTTTGTGGATAATTGTGATCCCTATAATGATGAAACATTGCCGGAAGCACCGGAAGAATTGGTGGCTGAACTTTCGAGCCGCTATATCTATTTATATGAAACCATAACGGGCAGGTTGTTTCCTTTTCCTGATTCGGGAAAACCTGTTAATGAACGAATTAATGAAAATTTGAAGGAAGTATTATGAAAACAGTGATAATTATGGGTTCCACATCTGACGAACCCCATGCGAAGAAGATTACTGACAAATTAGATGAATACGGCATTGCCTGGACACAGCATGCAGCATCTGCTCACAAACAGCCATTGAAAGTGTTGGAGATATTGACCGTAAATAAGGATGAGAAAGATATCGTGTATATCACCATCGCCGGACGGTCCAATGCATTATCCGGATTTGTGGCGGCTAATTGTGAATTCCCAACGATTGGGTGTCCGCCTTTTGCAGATAAAACAGATATGCTGGTGAATATTCACTCTACTCTACAAATGCCAAGCAATACGCCTGTGTTAACTATTCTTGATCCGGGAAATTGTGCGTTAGCAGTTAAAAGAATTTTCGGGGTTTAGGGGTGACACAGAGTTCACATAGTTTTATGAGAAAAATAAATAGTGCGTTTTCTCTTCAATCTCTGTGGCCAAAAATTAAATGAACACTTTAAGTAATATTTCACCACTTGATGGTCGTTATGCCAACAGCATTGCGGAACTTTCAAAATATTTTAGCGAATCTGCGCTAATGGGCTATCGTTTAAAGGTAGAGATTGAATATCTTATTGCGCTCAGTAATGAAAAATTCATCAATGACCTTCCGCCCTTTTCAAAAGATGAACAAGAGCGATTGCGGAAAATTTATCAAAACTTCAATTTGGTTGGTGCAGAAAAAGTTAAAGAAATCGAAGCCACAACAAACCATGATGTAAAAGCCATCGAATATTATATTCAAGGGAAAGTAAAAAAATCGCTTCATCCGTGGATTCACTTTGCACTCACATCTGAAGACGTAAACAACCTTTCATATTCGCTCATGTGGCAAGACGGATTGAAACAAGTTTACCAATCATCGCTACAATTGGTGAATAAAGAATTAAAGAAACTGGCGCGGAAATATAAAGAGGCTTCTATGTTAGCGTTGACTCACGGGCAACCTGCAACGCCTACCACATTCGGAAAAGAATTGGCCGTATTTTGTTCTCGGTTGGATCGCCAGATTGGTCAAATTAAATCTCATATCTTGTTGGGAAAATTTAGCGGCGCCACCGGAACGTGGTCCGCACATGTGGCGGCCTATCCAAACGTGAATTGGAGACGATTTGCTTCCAAATTCATTAAATCGCTTGGGCTTAAGCCAAACTTGATTACGACCCAAATTGAATCCCACGATTCGTTGGCAGAAAGTTTTCACCAAGTCGTTCGCATTAATTCAATCCTTACGGATTTGTGCCGGGACATGTGGTCTTATATCAGTCGTGGAATTTTAGTTCAGAAAAAAGTGGCCGGCGAAGTTGGCTCATCCACCATGCCCCATAAAATTAATCCGATTCAATTTGAAAACGCTGAAGGAAACATGGGTATCGCCAATGGGCTACTAAATCACCTTGCCACCAAACTTCCCATTTCTCGTATTCAGCGAGATCTTACGGATTCAACAACTTTGCGGAATCAAGGCGTTGCATTGGGACATTCTTATTTGGCACTACAAAATATTTTAAAGGGTTTAAGCCGTATTACAATTAATAAGGTGCAAATGTCCGCCGAACTCAATAATCACTGGGAAGTTTTGGGAGAAGCCATCCAAACCATCCTTCGAAAATCAGGGAAACAAGACGCCTACGAACAGTTGAAATCATTGACTCAAGGCCAATCTATCAATGCAGAATCTATGGCTGAATTTGTATCCGGATTGAAGATTTCTGATGAAGATAAACAGACATTATTAGAACTCACACCCGAATTATATACCGGGCTTTCGTCTAAACTTGTGGATTTAATCTAATGTGTGGTATTGCCGGTATTTATTCCCATAAATCTGTTGCCACCGAACTCTACGATAGCATCATTCATTTGCAGCATCGCGGACAGGATGCCGCTGGGATTATGACCTATGATAACCGTATGCATAAAGAAAAGGGGATGGGGCTTGCAAAAGAAGTTTTCAATGAATCAAACATAGCGCTTCTTACGGGTAATATTGGAATTTCTCACAATCGATATCCCACCCACGGCGGGTTTAGTCATGGCGAAGTGCAGCCCTTCTGGACGTCTGTCCCCTACGGCATCGCTCTGGCCCACAATGGGAATCTTACCAATTATCAGAGCCTTGCTGAAGAAATCACAAACAAAGATAGCCGGTATTTAAACACCAATTCCGATTCTGAGGTGTTGCTCCATTATTTTGCAGATCTGCTTCATACGAACAATCCGCCGGAAGATAGCGAAGAGTTTTTCTACCTTTTGTGCAACGCTGTTACCAAAATTTTCAAACGAGTGAAAGGTGCCTATTCCGTTGTAAGTATTGTGATTGGAAAGGGGCTCGTGGTCTTTCGAGACCCACAGGGAATTCGTCCGCTGGTGAAGGGTGAGCGATCCAATGGGAATAACGGAAAGGATTACATTTTTGCTTCCGAGAACACCATGTTTTATTCTATGGGGTTTGAGCCTAAAGGAACCGTGCTCCCCGGTGAATTGATTTATGTAGATGAAGCTGGAAAAGTATTCAGCAAACGATTGGTTAAAAAATCATTTAATCCCTGCATTTTTGAATATGTGTATTTCGCCAGACCGGATGCCACGTTGAATGATGTAAGTGTGTATCGCTCGCGATTACGGATGGGCCAAAATTTGGCAGACGCGTGGAAAGAGAAATATCCCGATATAACCCCCGATATTGTGATTCCTGCCCCAAGCACAGCCAACACATCGGCCTTGTCTTTTGCCCATGAATTGGGTGTGCGCTATTCTGAAGGTTTGTATAAAAATACCTTTATCGGCCGAACTTTTATTATGCCGGGACAAGCAGAACGAAAGAAATCTGTAAAATATAAACTGGTGCCACAAGAAACAGAAATTCGTGATAAAAAAGTGCTGATTATGGACGACAGTATTGTCCGGGGAAATACCAGTTGGGAGATTGTGCGTATGCTTCGGGATTTTGGCGCCAAAGAAGTGTATTTTGCCGTTGCCTGTCCGCCCGTAAAATCGCCCTGTTTTTATGGCGTGGATATGCCAACCAAGAACGAGCTCATTGCTGGAAATATGAGCGAAGATGAAATCCAAGAATACTTGAATGTGGATGCGCTTTTGTATCAAAAAATTGATGATTTGGTAGAAGCGGTAACTCGGAAAGGAAATCACCATATTGATACGCCTTGCATGGCGTGCTTGGATGGAAATTATGTGGCTAATGATATTGACGATGCCAAGATCGAAGAGATGGAAACGATGCGTGTGAATGACCGGAATGGTAAGTAACCATAAGGATCAAAGAAAACGAGTAAAGAAAAAAATAAATCCATCAGTCTATGGCTTGCCCTTGGTGCTTCTTTTGGTGTTACCGTTGGAGCCATTGTGGGCGCTGTGACGGGAAATATTCCTTTTTGGGTGGCTATTGGTGTTGCAATTGGGCCATCTGTTGGCATGACAATTGCCATGGCGATTAATAATATAAATAAAAATGATAATTAATTTTATATTAAAACCTTTGTGAGCTTTGTGGCCAAAAAAATATTAGTCATCGGTTCCGGCGCACGGGAACACGCTATCGTTCGCGCATTGGATCGCTCCCCCCAAGAAAAAGAAATTTATTGTCTTGCTTCAAATATGAATCCGGGCATTGCTGAGCTCTGCGACGAAATACTAATTGGAAATTTCAACGACCCAAATTTTGTTGTGAGCTATGCAACAGAAACAGGCACCATTTTAGCTATAATCGGACCAGAAAACCCATTGGCAAGTGGCGTGGCGGATGCACTTTGGGAAGCTGGCGTAAAGGTCGTGGGACCCAAAAAAGATTTAGCCCAATTGGAAACATCCAAAGCGTTTGCACGGGATTTGTTGAATGAATATGATATTCCCGGTGGACCCAAATATCAAACATTCAATTCCATGGGTGGCGTGGCGGAATTCTTATACGAGTTGGGTGAAAACTATGTGGTGAAATATGATGGACTCGCTGGTGGAAAGGGTGTAAAAGTATCGGGAGAGCATTTGCATTCCCACGGTGAAGCGTTAGCGTATTGTCAAGAATTGGTGGAGAAAAACGGTGCGTTTGTGGTTGAAGGAAAATTCATCGGAGAAGAATTTTCGCTCATGAGTTTTTGTGACGGGGACACTTTAAAACATATGCCCGCGGTTCAAGATCATAAACGGGCTTATGAGGGTGACACGGGTCCAAACACCGGGGGAATGGGGACATATTCTGATGCCAATCATTCACTCCCCTTTCTGTCGGATGAGGAAATTTCCCAAGCACATGAAATCAACATTAAAACCGCCAGGGCAGTAAACGATAAATTTGTTGAAGGCTACAAGGGGATTCTGTATGGTGGCTTTATGGCAACCACAAACGGGGTAAAGCTCATCGAATACAATGCGCGCTTTGGAGATCCGGAAGCCATGAATGTTCTCTCGCTTTTGGAGTCTGACTTTATTGAGATTTGCAATGGAATCGCTGATGGAACATTAGATAAAATGGATGTGCAATTTTCGAAGAAAGCCACCGTTTGTAAATATGCTGTGCCGGAAGGATATCCGAACAACCCTGTAAAAGGTGAGCCGATTGACATTTCAGGTATTTCTAATCCCGATGGATTGTTTTATGCATCCGTTGATTTCAAGGGGGCGAACTTGGTAGAATCAGGAAGTAGAACGATTGCTGTTGTGGGAATTGCAGATACCATTTCTGAAGCAGAAATAATTGCAGAAAAAGAAATATCATCGATTGTTGGTCCGTTATTTCACCGGACAGATATTGGTACAGGTGCGGCGATTCAGAAACGTATCATTCACATGAATTCGATTCGATGACCAAACTGGGTGTCTTGGGTTCTACGAACGGAACAGATGTACAAGTCATTCTCGACGCTATCGCATCCGGTGAATTGAATGCTGAAGTTTCTGTGGTTCTCTCTAATCGCAAGAATGCTTACATATTGAATCGAGCAAAGAATCACGATATACCGGCAGTTTTTATTCCACATAGTGGGAAAACCCGAGAAGAATTCGACAATGAAATGACTGCTGTCTTAAAAGAAAACCAGATTGATTTGGTTCTGCTCATCGGATTCATGCGGATCTTATCATCGGAATTTTGCCGGGAATGGCAAGATCGACTTTTGAATGTCCATCCGTCTCTCCTGCCGAAATACGGCGGCGGGATGGACACCAGCGTCCATGAAGAAGTCCTGAAAAACGGGGATGCGGTAACCGGTTGTACAATTCATTTTGTCACAGAAGATGTGGATGGTGGACCAATCCTGATTCAGAAAAAATGTGATGTAGTGCAAAACGAGACTATTGACTCACTCAAAACAAAAGTGCAAGCGTTAGAAGGCCGGGCTTTTATAGAAGCCATACAATTAATTCAAAAGAAATCACATGTTAAATAATCCTACTTTAAATCAATCGCCTATTAAAGTAAGGCGAGCACTAATTTCTGTTTTTGACAAAACAGGCGTGGTGGATATGGCTCAATCTTTAGTAGGTCTAGGCGTAGAAATTTTATCCACAGGCGGCACAGCAAAAGTACTGCGTAAAGCTAATATTCCCGTCACCGATGTGAGTGATTATACCCAATTCCCGGAGATCATGGGTGGTAGAGTGAAAACCATCAATCCATTAATTGAAGGTGGAATTCTTGGGCTTCGCGATCAACACACCGCCGATGCTGAAGCAAACCATGTTCAATGGATCGACCTTGTGGTTTGCAATCTTTATCCCTTTTCGGAAACTATTTCTCAGGAATATTGCGACCTGGCTTTGGCATTAGAAAATGTGGATATCGGCGGTCCAACTATGATTCGATCCGCCGCAAAAAACATGGGGTGGGTTTGTGCGGTTGTTGATCCAACAGATTATTCGATTGTTACAGATGAACTTCAATCCGGAGAAATTTCTTTCCCATTGCGAAAAACTCTTTCCGCTAAAGCATTTGGCCACACCGCCCAATACGACACGATCGTTCATAATTATTTGAAAGACGAAAAACTTTCTGATGATTTTTCGCTCACATTTGAAAAACATTCTAAAATGCGGTATGGGGAAAACCCGCATCAATCTGCTGCATCGTATAAAATTCCCGGGAATACGGAAGCCAATGTTTTAAACGCCATTATTCATCAAGGGAAAAAACTGTCTTATAATAATATTATGGATGCGGATGGCGCCTTGGCTTGCGTGAGAGAATTCGATGATCCCGCTTGCGTAGTGGTGAAACATTCAAATCCATGTGGCGTGGCAATTGGCGATGACTTATTAGATGTTTACACCCGCGCCCTCAACGCCGATTCCTTGTCAGCCTTTGGCGGTATCGTTGCATTCAATCGTATTTGTACCAAAGATGTAGCGGAAGCCATCGATAAGGTGTTTGTAGAAATTGTATTGGCGCCAAACTTCGAGTCAGAAGCGCTGAATATTTTCAAAAAGAAAAATAATCTACGCGTACTCGAGATTGGGGCGTTTAGAAAACGATCACCCAAACTTGAAGTACGAAATATAGACGGCGGACTGTTGGTTCAAGACACAGACATTAACTCCTTAACACGCGAAGACTTAAACACCGTGACAAAGGCAAAGCCTTCGGAACAAGATTTAGAAACAGCACTATTCACATGGAAGGTTTTACGTCACGCGAAATCAAATGGAATCTTGATCGCGAAAGACAATACTACTATCGGCCTTGGTGCCGGACAAGTGAGTCGCGTAGATGCCGTCCATATGGCGCTTCTTAAGGGTGGCAAAAATGTAAGGGGTGGTGTCTTGGCTTCCGATGCTTTTTTCCCTTTCCGAGATAGCATTGATGCCATTAAAAATTCTGGAATAAAGGTTGTCATGCAGCCCGGCGGTTCCATCCGGGACCAAGAAGTGATTGACGCCTGCGACGAGTATAGCATCGCTATGATATTCACCGGAACCCGATGTTTTAAACATTAATACCGGGGCAGGTTTGGATCCACCCGTTGAGACCAAGCGTCAATGCCGCCCTCTAAATTTGTTACATCATATCCCAAGGGCTCAAGATATCGACACACTTGAGTAGACCGACCGCCGCTATGGCACATAACAATAATGGACGTATTCTTGTCCAGTTCTTGATGGCGGACAGGAATGCTTCCCGTGGGAATGTTTGTGTGGGGATTGATCTGTGCAAAAGCCACCTCGTGAGTTTCGCGGACGTCAAGCAAAACAAAATTATTGTTATTATCAATCCGTTTCTTTAGCTCGATAGGGGTTATTGTTTTCATGGCAAACGGGCCCTTATTTTTTTTGTCGAACTGCCTTACATTCTTTTATGAATCTATTGAAAAAACAACTGAATTTAAATATTCTCTTAATTCTTTGTATGGTTATTTTTGTGGCCGGATGTACTTCAAATGGGGCGGTTCGGAAACCAATGAAATCAAAAAATTTTATATCCCAGGAAGAAATTAAGGAGCTTGCTATCGCACGAACGGCAAAAGATGCTATCGAAATCGCTCGACCAATCTGGCTGCGGAGAAAGGGAATTGATCCGTCTATATATATGAATGGAATATTAATGGGCGGCCTCGATCCATTAGACAATATATCAATAAATTCTGTGAAAGAAATGCGGTTTTTGCCTTCGGCTGAGGCGACGACCATGTATGGAACGAATAACATGGGCGGTGTCATCGAAATTAAATCTCGATAGGATTTACTTCGGGGTAATCTGTTATTATTCCATCCACCTCCCATTTTCTAAAAAAGGCTATACCCGGTCCTGAGTTAACTGTCCATATGTTTGTTCCCAAACGATTTCGCCCACAATATTCCATCGTTTGATTGTTAAACATATCCGCTCTTGGGTGTAAATAATCGGCTCTGGAAAGCGGTGTGAACAAAATCATCCGTCTGTTTTCCACCAAAAACCCTGTTTTGATTTCGGGGTCGACGCATTTTACTCTTCGAAGCGAAACAGGGTTAAAGCTGGAAACAAGGGTTGTTTTGTGTCTGTTTTTTCTTTGAATTATTTTGGCCACTTTTGTGGCCGTTGAAATATCTAATAGTTTGTGTGTCTTTATCTCTATGTTTATAATATAGTTAATAGGAAGCTGCTCAAGGACATCCATTAGTCTGGGTATTTGCTCCACTTCCCCACCGCGATGAGTGACGATGTTTAAATTTTTTAAATCCGACCATGTTTTATTGTAAATATACCCAAACCCATTTGTTTCCCGTTCTAAATCAAAATTGTGGGAACAGATGATTTCACCGTCTTTTGTCTGAACAACGTCCAATTCAATTCCGCCAAGCCCCGCGTGGACAGCGGCTTCATAGGCTAATCGTGTGTTTTCCGGTGCTTTGTTCAATAGACCACGATGTCCGTAAAGCGTGAATTTAATTTTTTGGCTGGTTTCTTCTTCTTTTATCAGACCAATACCAAAAAAAACAAAAAGCCAGAGCCAGATTAATAAAATAAATATTAGAAAAATTGTTAAAACTCCATTCTTTTTGATGGGTTAAAGAAATTGAAAACAAATTAATTTTAACATAAAAACATACTATTTGTTTAAGTGTCCATCTAACTGTGTAATCTTATTCAATTATCGCTGTAAAATCCCAACTTAATTTCGAATAATTTAGAATGATTTTAACCCTTGCCATTTTAGCTGTTTTTGTTGTGATTGTCTTGTTTGTGGTGGATGCAAGCCGAGATCCAGTCATTACGAGCAATGTTTCAACCTATTTTCAACCTTTTGCTGCGGAAACGATCGTTAAACATGAATATGCCGTTCGTCCTAAGTTGGTTTGGGAGACAATTATACACCTATCAAACTATAATTTTTGGTTCCCTGGAATATTCCGTTTATTGCCGGTTGTTGAATCCAGTCGATACGTTCATCGTTTTTCTTTTGATAAGTTCAATTTCCAACCTGGGTCTTTTATTCAAATCCGTCCGTTTAGCTTCTCGCCATTATTTCGCGGGAAAATCCTATCAAAAGATGAAAACAAACAATTGGCCATGGAGATGCGTTTTAACCCAGTACACAAAGAAACAGTTGTGTTTGATCTTAACCCAACGGCCGCGGGCACTTCGGTTGTCTGTCGTCGGACAAGCCGTGGTCTCTTCTCTTGGATGTCTATCTGGGGATTTTCAAACAGTAAATCAAAAATTTTAGATAATCTCGGCTATTTTATTCCTGAAGATGTGGTGGTAGAAAAAGGCGATACTTCTTCGTCTCAGAACTTGGGGCCTCAATATAGTCGAGAGGCAATTATTGCTCGGTCTGTTCAGGCTGGGCTCGATGGCAATTTGGATTTGATTAATGCCATTCCAGACAAACCCACCCGTGGAATGGCCAAAGCGATGCTCGTCCAGTCAAAACGCAAGGGCAATAGAATGCCGGACCACTTGGTTAAAGCGCTGTCTGAGGAACCAACGGCTGGTGCTCCGACATCAATAAGCGCTTCGGACGGGGCTGTCGGGCTTCCGGTCTTCTCAGCGCCGGATGATTTAATTTCCTTTGTTGTTAACAAGGCCCTTGATGGTGACGATGAGCCCATAGCAGCAATAACTGATAAGCCTACACGGGGGAAGGCCAAAGCAATGCTGGTTAAAATTAAACGAGGCTCTGTTGAGCGGCCGGCCATGCCTATATTGTCTTCTGCCCCAACTGCCCCCTCTGCTTCAGAAAGCGCCCAACCCTCTTTGGGGGGCGAATCAGATGAAGACTTAATCTCGCGATTGGTTAAGGCTGGTTTAGGTGGAAATATGGATGAAATCAACACTTTGGACAGTCGGGTTTTGCGGGGGAAAATTAAGGCTGCAATTGTAAAAGCTAAGCGCGCTAAAGCATAAAGAACCGGTAATTTTAAAAATTATAAAGACCCGCTACTCTTTTATAGATTGGCGGGTCTTTTTTATTAACACCAAATCTACACCTTTAACAGTCACCTGCTGTGACGAATGTCACTGTTTATCCGATATTGAAATTGATAAAGGCCTTTTTCCCCATGAATAGGAATCATTGCTTCAAAAACTAAATTCATTTCGTCCGTTTTACCGGAAAACAAACGCACCCCCGAACCAAATATGTTTGGGTGTGGTGTAAGATAAAGATGAGTCAGGTGGGGCGCAAAACGGATGTTTGTTTTTCCGCCGCCGGCGATAAAACATTTTTCAGTATTTAAATTTTCTATTATTTCTTTGGGATTGTCGTCTCGGTGTACAACAATAATATCCCGACCCTCTAATTCTTTTTGAAGACATTTAAAGGTGTTAGAGCCCATGATTAAGGGCCAACCCATTGTTTGTTCTTTAAACAGATAAAGATCTTTGGACCAAGTAACGCTTTCGTGGGGATGACGGGCGATATAACCATCTTGTGTAACGGCAGCAATAAGAATTACGTCCACTATTTGTCAGTAAATGTGCCGGCGGCAACAAATGTCAATTTATTTGGATCAATATAATTTTTGATAACGCCGTTGACCTGGTCCAGCGTGAGCCTCCGGATGGTATCCGGATATTGATCTAAATATTCAACATTCCTGCCTTTTTCAGCATTGGACAAAATTTGTGCTGTCAAGCCACCCGTTGAATCCATGCTAACTTTGTATGAGCCCGTAATTGTTGTCTTTTTTGCCTTCAGCTCCTCTTGGGTAACACCAGTATTATACCAGTTTAATATTTGCTCCATGGTGGCGTTTTTCCCAACATCCAAAAGATCCGGCGCGAAAGTGCCCCATGTACTCCAATAGCCATCACTGCCGAAACTGACACCGGCTAAAGAAGAACCAATGCCATAGGTAAGGCCTTGTTGGTCTCTAACGGTTTGCATTAGTCGCGCTGAAAAATTTCCACCCAATATGTATATAGCCATCATAAGCGGGTAATAGTCCGGGTGGTCTCGATCAATTCCGACGGCTTGTCCCAAGTACATATCCATACTTGTTTTTTCGGGGATTTCAATCTTTGTCTCATTTTCTTTATTTAATCTGGCCTTTAAACCTTTGAAATTAAATGATATTTTTTTTTCTCCCCAACCATTCAATTGGTTTCCCAATGTTTCATTTATTTTAATAGGGTCTACATCTCCCGCGGCAACAAAAATTAAATTACCTAATCCATAATATTTTTCGTGAAATCTTTTAAGTTCGTGTTTTTTCACGGATTTAACATGGTTAATTGTTTCATCAATTGTTAACCTGTGGTTCGGGTGGTTTTGTGGATATAAACTTCTTAAAAAACTAATCATGGCTTGTTGTTTTGTGTCTTCTTTTGATCTTTCAAGATTGCCAACCATTCTAGTTTTTAGGGTGGTTAATTCTTCGTCTGGAAAAGCGGGCGTACGGAGTTGTTCTGCCAACAGCTGAATAACAATTTCTAGATCATCTTTTAAACAATGGCCTGTGAATTGTACATGGTGGCGGGTATTGGAAAAATTAAGTTCGGCACCGACAGACTCCAATATATCACTGATGGTATATTTATCTTTCGCCAGGGTTCCTTTATCCATCATAGCAGCTGTAATTGGGGCAATCTTTCTATTTGTTTCAGGGCTGAATAAGGACCCGCCCAAAAAACTCCCGGCAAATGTAATTACATCTTTTACACCCGTAGGCATAACCAGGGTCTTTAATCCTTCTTGCTCTGCGTTAATTATAACATGTTTCTTAAAAATCCCCATTTCAGCCCATCTTTGTTGTTTTTGGAACAAACCATCCTGTGGTACTTTTTTCTTCAACTAAATATTTTTTAGCTACACGTTGGATGTCTTTGGTAGATACTTTTTTAATATGATCCATAAATGTTGTATAAAATGTCCAGTCACCAATTGCGATTGCTTCATTCAAAGCGCTGGCTACTGCATATGAACCATCCCTGCTAAAGGCAACGCTGGCCCGTGTTTGCGCTTTGGCCCGGGCGATTTCTTCTTTTGTTACTCCGCCATTAATAATTTTTTTGTATTCTTCTAAAACAATATCTTCCACAGTTTGATGATCTGTGTCCGGCGTAAGAAATGTATAAGTTATAAACATGCCGTTGTCTTTAAGGGGAAAATCATACATCAACAGTGAGGTGGCCAAACCCCGGTCCACAATTGTTTTATAAAAACGGCTGGTTTTGCCTTCGCTGAGAATTTTTCCTAGTAATTGAAAAGCATATGTATCTTCGTGTAATCCTTCCGGTGTTTTGTGCCCCACACCCACAACTCCCGTTTGTCCTGCTCTTTTAACCACTGTTCTGCGGGGGCCTTCCTGCTCAGGTTCTTCGGTATACATTCCAGGGATATCGTTCTTGCTGGCATTGTGCTCCCCAAAATAATTATTGATAAGAGCCAAGGCTTCTGCTTTATTAAAATCTCCAATTATGGTAGCGGTCGCATTGTTCGGCCAATAGTAGGTATGATAAAATTCCTGCAGTCTCTCTGTGGATACATTTTCGATATCAGAACGCCAACCGATTGTTGAATGGTGGTAGGGATGAGCCTGATAGGCTGTGGCCCAAATATTTTTATCCAATACATCAAATGGGCTGTTTTCACCCCGTTCATATTCATTGCGTACAACCGTCATTTCGGGCTGGCGGTCTTCGTCCCTTAAAAAAGCAAATCGCATTCGGTCTGCTTCGATGGCAATGGCCCTCTCTAAGTGTTCGCTGGGCACAACCTCAAAATAATTGGTTCTATCGTTCCAGGTTGTGGCGTTGATTTGGGCGCCAATGTTTTGAAGTTCCGTCCAAATGGCCGTTCCTTTTTCTTTATTAAAATTCCTTGAACCCTTAAACATTAAATGTTCAAGTAAGTGTGTAGATCCCGTATAACCAATAGCTTCATTCCTAGATCCGACATGATAGGTAACCATAAATGTTGCTACGGGCGTTGAGTGATCTTCCAAAACTAAAACGGTCAGGCCGTTTTTTTGTAGGGTATATTCTTCTATCCCACCAGAGGATTTAACAAATTTAAACCCATGGAATATCTTGTTATTTTTTGGGGACATATAAATCTGTAATTGTACCTTCAAAAACTTCCGCCGCCATTCCAAAGGTTTCTCCCAGTGTTGGGTGAGGATGTACCGTTAAACTGATATCTTCTGCGTCGGCGCCCATTTCGATAGCCAACATCCCTTCGGAGATCATATCACCCGCGCCGGGGCCAACAATGCCGACGCCAAGAACCTTTTTGTTTTCTGGGTCAAACAAAATTTTTGTTTTTCCTTGGTTGGCGTCCATGGCGATCGCCTTTCCGCTGGCGGCCCAGGGGAATTCTCCTTTTTCATAGGCAATTCCATTATCCTTGGCTTCGGTTTCTGTAAGTCCAGCCCAAGCCACTTCCGGATCAGTATAGACAACAGATGGAATTGCTCGAACATCGAACGCGGCCGGGTGGCCGGAGGCCACCTCTGCCGCCACCCTCCCCTCGTGAGTGGCTTTATGAGCTAACATGGGATTACCCACAATATCGCCAATGGCAAAAATATTTTTCTCAGATGTACGTTGGTAAACATCCACATTAATAAAACCATGTTCATTTACTTCAACACCCGTTGCTTCTATATTGAGCAAATTAGTGTTTGGTTTGCGCCCCACAGATACCAACACTTTGTTGAAGACTTCTTTCTTAGTGCCTTTTTCATTTTCAATTGTTACGTATAGCGTGCCCTTTTTGTTTGGCGTAACTGTTGTTACTTTTGATGAAAGTTGGATTGATTCGAATTGCTTTTTCAATTTTCGTTGGAGCGGTTTTACCAAGTCCGAATCTGTGCCGGGAAGTAAGTTAGGTAAAAATTCAACCACGGATACCTTTGAACCAAGCGCCGCATAAACTTGGCCCAATTCCAATCCAATGATGCCGCCACCAATAACTAAAAGTCTTTCCGGAATATCCACCAAATCCAACGCTGTTCTGGATGTGAGAACAGATGGGTGATCTGCTGGAACACCTGGAATCGTGGCCGAAACTGAACCAGCGGCAACAATACACTTATTAAACGAAACGGCTATATCTCCAACATCAGTTTTTACGCTCAGTTCAGTATTAGACGTGAAAGTGGCTGCACCTTTCACCCATTCCACCTTTCGAGCTTTAGCCATTTGGGCAATACCCTCGTTGAGCTGAAATACAATTTTGTCTTTGTGGGCTCTAATAGCATCCAAATCAATTTGAGGCTCGCCATAGGTTATGCCCATTTTTGATAAATGAGACGCCTCTTCCATGACCTTTGAAATGTGGAGCAACGCCTTAGATGGAATACACCCGCGATTTAAACAAACACCGCCTAAGGTGGGGTCTTTGTCAATCAGAATGACCTGTTTTCCAAG
>ENA-ORDI01000081-ORDI01000081.1-marine-metagenome-genome-assembly--contig:-NODE-81-length-63353-cov-4.511837_pt1 | contig 63353 bp, 56 predicted proteins | sample MGYA00248628_ERZ508525 | MGnify/ENA primary metagenome ERZ508525 (study PRJEB26195, sample SAMN05422138) | marine metagenome | isolation source: East of Porto Seguro, South Atlantic Ocean | place: Atlantic... | reverse complement strand
TATTTGATCTGTATTCCGCTTGGAATCCGTAAAGCGCTCAATCATGGCTCAGTTTTTGATTTTGGGTCCAGTGTTGCCATCTTTATGGCGTATTCCATTCCTGGGTGGGCATTAGGTGGTGTTCTCCTTGTTTTGTTTGGTGGGGGGAGTTTCTGGGATTTTTTCCCATTGGGCGGATTCCGAAGTCCTGTTGAAATATGGGAAGAAATGACACTTTGGGAAAAAGTGATTGATCAGGTTCATCATATGATATTGCCCGTTATTGCTTGGTCCATTGGCAGTTTTGCCACCATGACAGTCTTGATGAAAAATAGTTTACTGGAAAATTTAAGTCAGGATTATATCCGCACTGCCTTTGCAAAAGGATTAAAAGAGAAACGGGTAGTTTGGCTCCATGCCATGAGAAACAGTGTTATCCCCATTGCATCCGGGATCGGACATATTTTGGGTGTAGTTATTGCAGGCTCCTATTTTATAGAACGTGTATTCAATATTGACGGCTTTGGCCGCTTGGCTTATGAGGCGATCTTATCGCGGGATTATCCCATTACATTGGGATTTTTAGTGGTGGTGGTTTTACTACGGTTGATCGGAAATATAATTTCTGATCTTGCACTAGCTGCGGTAGATCCAAGGATTCGATTCAAGTAATGGTTGAAAAGAATATAGTGAAAGAAAAGCATTTATCCATTCTCCAGAAAAGATGGCTGAAGTTTAAAACATTGAAGCGGGGTTATTACGCCCTGGTGACCCTGACATTCCTTTATGGTATTTCTTTTTTATTGCCGATCTTGATCAATAATCGAGCGCTGATTATCAGTTATGAAGATGATATATTTTTCCCCATTCTAAAGGGATATATCCCCGGCCAAACATTTGGACAGAATGTTCCTGGTGAAGCAAAATACAGGGAATTGAGAAAAAGTTTTATACAAGATGATACAGGGAATTGGGTCTTGATGCCGCCTTACCCCTATTCCCCATTTGAAGATATAACAACGGAAGGGAATAAAATGTATGAATCCCCTTCAAGAAAACATTGGCTGGGGACAGATAATACTGGTCGGGATGTGTTTGCACGTCTTTGTTATGCTTTCAACATTTCCATTTCTTTCGCATTGATCTTGACCATAATAAATTATTTTTTCGGGATCTTTATTGGCGGCTCTATGGGATATTTCGGCGGGAAATTCGATCTCTTTTTCCAGAGACTAATCGAGATATGGGCCAGTCTTCCCATGCTATTTGTGATTATTATTATTTCATCCATTTTAAAACCATCATTTTTTCTGCTCATTGGGATCTATACACTAGTAAACTGGATTGGTATGACCTATCTCATCCGTGCAGAATTTTACAGAGAAAAAGCAAAAGATTATGTTGCCGCAGCATTGAGTATGGGGCAGTCTGATGCGAAGGTTATGTTTAAGCATATTCTACCCAATTCACTGGTGCCCATTATCACCTATTTCCCATTTTCCGTTGTGGCAGGGATTTCTGCATTGGTTGGCCTGGATTATCTTGGATTTGGCTTGGCACCACCCACACCGTCTTGGGGACAAATGTTAGATGTGGGTCTCCAAAATGTGAGTAAATGGTGGATGGTCTTTTCACCGATCGTTGCCCAGTTCTTAACTCTGTTATCAATCGTTTTTATCGGCGAGGGTGTCCGGGAAGCCTTTGATCCAAAAGTGTATTCGAGATTAAGATGAGCCGCGAAAAATTACTGGAAGTCAAAGGTCTCAAAACCCGTTTCAAGATTGGGAAAGAATGGGCTACCGCCGTAAATGGGATTGATTTTGATATTTTCAAGGGAGAAACCCTTGGCATTGTGGGGGAATCAGGTTCAGGAAAATCCGTTTCTGTTTTATCCTTAATTCAACTAATTCCAAATCCACCGGGGGAAGTGAGTGAAGGAACCATCAAATTCAAGGATGAATTGCTTTTTGATGGACACGATTTGGATGGCATTAACAATTTGCCCGAATTCAAATATTTACCGGACTTAACTGGAATTAAAAGATCTTGGGCAACTCGGCTGTTTTTTATCGGTTGGATCACGCTACATATTGCATTACCGATTCCGGGCATCCTGGCATTTATTGTGTCATTTATTGCGGATATTGTTGTTACAAGCCACGTTTTCTTTAATTCACCCAAAAAAGAAGCGTACAATAAATTCAGGGAAAACTTGTACCAGAAAATGCGGAACTATCGTGGACGGGAAATTGCCATGATCTTCCAGGAGCCCATGACATCTTTGAATCCCGTATTCACCATAGGATTGCAGGTGACAGAAGCAATTTATCCAAAAACATTGATGGAATATTTCAAGGATGGCGTTCTTTCATTGGCATCAACAATTTATGATGTTCCTAAACCACTGCGGGTGAAACTGTCTATCACAATGGGATTGGTACTTGTGATCATTTCACAGTTGATTCTTGGGTGGTCATTTTATTGGAAAGACGTAGCGTTGGTTTTTTTATTAGGAACAATGTTCCCCACGTTGGTGGCTTATGCTGTTTTGGGGATGAAAGCAACAATCTCCCATAAATACCAAAAACATTTTGAAGAATTATTTTCGCAAGGAACGGATTTGTTGAGACGAGTGGGTATTCCGGATCCTGAAAAACGGATGCACGAATATCCCCACCAATTTTCCGGTGGCATGCGACAAAGAGTCATGATAGCCATGGCGCTTGCAAAAAATCCTTCCCTGTTGATAGCAGATGAACCAACCACCGCATTAGATGTAACGATTCAAGCCCAGATATTGGATCTCATGCTGGAATTAAAGGACCAGAATCAGGATGCCGCAGTGGTTCTTATAACACACGATATGGCTGTTGTTGCAGAAACGTGCGATCGTGTGATTGTGATGTACGGCGGCATGATTCAGGAAGTTGCTGGCATAGAATCCTTATTTGAGAATCCACTTCATCCTTATACAATTGGTCTTCTGAATTCCATTCCACATCCGGATGAGAATAATCCTGCTGAAAGATTGGAAACAATTAAGGGAATGGTACCCAATATTTTGGATATGCCGGTTGGGTGCAAGTTTTGCACACGATGTGATTTGGTTGAAGATCGATGTCATACGGAAGAACCGGAATTGGTGCAAATGGCAGATGGTCATTTTGTGCGTTGCCATGTTGTGGCTGATAGAGCAAAGGTATGAGTCAGAAACCATTAGTGGAAGTTAAAAATCTTTCAGTCAGTTTTCCTGTCTCTGGTGGAATTATGGGACGGAAAGTGGCTGAAGTGAAAGCGGTTGATGATATTTCTTTTTCTATTGGCAAGAGTGAGATTGTTGGATTGGTAGGTGAATCCGGCTGTGGGAAAACCACTGTGGGTCGCGCCATGATCAATATTTTGAAATACATAGCTCCGGATGTTGAGGTGGGTGGAAAGATCTTGTACCATTTTGATGGTGAAGATGTGGATTTTAATATGCTACATCCACGACGAATGGGAAAATACCGTTCCCGGGTACAAATGATATTTCAGGATCCCTATGCATCTCTGAATCCAAGAATGACAGTAGCCCAAATTGTGGAAGAGCCTTTAAAGATCCATTTGGATTTAAGCTCGAAAAAAAGACGGGAAAGGGTGTTAATCTTGTTAGAAAAAGTTGGCTTAAGAAAGGATCAAGCTGGACGATTTCCCCACGAGTTTTCCGGTGGACAACGTCAACGTGTTGGCATTGCCCGTGCATTGGCAACTAATCCGGATTTAATTATTTGCGATGAACCTGTTTCCGCATTGGATGTTTCGATTCAAGCTCAAGTGATTAATCTCATGATGGATATCCAAAAAGAGTTTGATGTTTCTTTTTTATTCATTGCACATGATTTATCCGTTGTAGAGCATATTTCCGATAAGATCGCTGTAATGTATCTTGGTAATTTGATGGAATTTGGAGACGCAAGCCAGGTGTATCATCATCCAATGCATCCTTATAGCGAAGCTTTGTTATCGGCAGTGCCTATTCCAAATCCTAAAGAAAAAAATAGAAACCGGATTGTTTTAAAAGGGGATGTCCCCACGCCCATGAATAAACCATCGGGATGCAGTTTCCGAACTCGGTGTCCCATGGCAGAAGCATCTTGTGCAGAAGAAATTCCAAAATTTGAATTACATGCCCCGGAACATTGGGTTGCATGTCCGATTGTTAAAAATAAATAAAAGAAGAGAAAAAAATGAAATACAATGATTTCCCGTACAAAAGAATCAGCGTTGATTCTCAAAAAGAACTGATGGCTGGCTGGTTAAACCGATTCGAAAAAGCTGAATCTGCAGACGAACAAATTTCTGTTTTGAAAGAAGTGGATGAATCCACCAGGGAGTATTCATCCTACCAAGCCATTGCGAGTCTGAACTTTAATCGAAACATTAAGGACAAAGCTGCCAAGGCTGAAAAAGACTATTACGATAAGATCGGACCGGAAATACAGGAGATCCACAATAAGCTTGACCAAGCTGTTGATGCATCCGATTTTAAAGATGAATTAAAAAAAGAATGGGGCGATACTTTTTTGAAGATGATTGAAATGGATTTAAAAACTTTTGATCCTAAAATTATGGATATGCTTCGAAAAGAGACAGAACTGCGGAATGAATACACACAACTGGTTGGCGGAGCTCAAATTGAATTTGATGGAAAAACGTACAACCTTGCTGGTTTAGGCCCGTTCCATACAGATCAAGATCGAGATCTACGAAAAAGGTCTTATCATGCACGGTTCCAATGGTTTGCAGAAAATGCAGACCAATTTGACGAATTATATGATAAACTGGTCAAATTGCGTCATAAAATTGCTGTAACCCTTGGATATGAGAACTTTATTGAGTTGGGCTACCTGCGGATGAGCCGATCGGATTACGGTGCGAAAGAAGTGGCAAATTTCCGGAAACAGATTGTGGAGCACGTGGTGCCAATTGTGACAAAACTTCGGCAACAGAAGAAGGAAATCCTTGGCTTGGATCATCTATATTTTTATGATGGTATCAATTTCAAGGATGGCGATCCAAAGCCAAAAGGGACTCCGGATGAATTGGTGGCAGGCGCTCAAAAAATGTATCATGAATTATCTCCAGAAACAGGTGAATTCTTTGATATTATGGTGAATGAAGAATTGATGGATCTTGTCAATCGAGATGGCAAAATGGTGGGTGGATTTTGCACAGCATTCCCGAAATATAATCGTCCCTACATTTTTTCCAATTTCAATGGAACGGACCATGATATTACTGTTTTAACCCACGAAGCGGGTCATGCATTCCAGTGCTATTCAAGTCGAAAGCAACCTTTGACCAGTTATCTATGGCCAACCATGGAATCAGCTGAGATTCACTCTATGAGCATGGAATTTTTCACCTGGCCTTGGATGGAAACGTTTTTCAAGGAGGAGACTGAGCGTTTCAAATACAAACATATTGCCGGCAGTTTATCGTTCTTACCTTATGGGGCATGTGTTGATCATTTCCAACACTGGGTATATGAGAATCCGGAAGCGACGCCAATAGAGCGAAAAGAAAAATGGTTGAAATTTGAAGCACTTTATTTACCGGACCGGGATTATGATGATATTGAATTCCCAAAATCTGGTGGTATTTGGCAAGGACAACTTCATATTTATCAAATGCCATTTTATTACATAGACTATACTTTGGCACAAACTTGCGCTTTCCAGTTTTGGATCAAAAGTGAAGATAATCGTGAAAAGGCTTGGGAAGATTATTATCGACTTTGTCAAGCAGGTGGTAGCCTTCCTTTTACGGGTTTGGTTGAACTTGCAGGTTTGAAACTCCCCTTTGATGATGGTTGTTTGGAATCGGTTGTAAAACAAGTATCAAAATGGTTAGATGAAGTGGATGTTTCTTCGTTATAATTGATCCATGAAAAAAATTGGATTTATCACAATTATTTCCCTGCTTTTGGGGACAGAGCCAAAAACATTGGATCAATTTGTGGTTGGCTATTTATTGGTCACCCAAAGCAAGATGATTGACAGTCCAACCGTGTGGCAGGATGTGAGGGAAGGCTACCTGCGGACTGAAACCATTATTTTTACTGAAACAGTACTGGACAGTCTGGATCTTGGATTATCATCCTACCAGGTGGCGAAAATCCATTTCCCAATAATTGATCAATTAAGGGAAAAAGTACAAGAAGGGAAGGATTTTGATTATAAGATAGAATCACCACCGCCCTCTATGGCGAATGTGAATTATTTTTCGTCGGTCAAGGACTGATCCGGATCAATATCCAATTCCTTAAAGACCATTTTTGAAATTTCTTTAGCAGAATCATCTTCGCTGAAACCGTCATCCACTAAGGCTGAATAGGCATTTTCCAGAATTTTCAGGTCTTTTTCTTCGGAAAAAATTTCATCCAGAATCGAAGAGGGTACCTTAAAATCCCGCAGGCGTTCATAAATATTTAAGCGCTGTACATCCATGGTTGAAACTACTGGAAATTTCAATTTAAAAAACGTTAAAAGGGGAATTGTCAGACAGAGTTCGTTCTGTAAATTCGCTCGCTATTTTTCTGCAATTTGACAATCTATGGCGTCGTACCCAAGTGGCTTAAGGGGGCAGTTTGCAAAACTGTTATTCGCCGGTTCGAATCCGGCCGACGCCTCTTTAACCTAAGCCCGGGTGGTGGAATTGGTAGACACTATGGACTTAAAATCCATTGTCCGTAAGGACGTGCCGGTTCGAGTCCGGCCCCGGGTACCAATCTTTTCCCGCCGCTGGCAGGGAAAGATTGACAGAGATTAAATTGAATAATAACAAAAGGATAAAAGAGACAATGAAGAAAATAAAAAAAATACTCATTCTAGTGGCAATTGCTGCGGTGATCTCGCTGAGTTTGGTGGGTTGCAACAAAAAAAGCCAAAAGTCTGCGATTGAACCTTCGACTAAAGAACAAACATCCAATATACAACCGTCCGACGAACATCCGTCCAAAGGAAAAGCATCCGATGAACATCCATCTGACGAAGCTTCTTCGAATGAAAAAGCATCCAAAGAACACCCTTCATCTGAACATCCAGAGCACCCGTCTGACGAACATCCGTCTGATAAAGACTAATCTAAAATCATTCCCAAACCCCAAAGTCTCATCACGTTTCGATTGTGCTTAGAATCCAAGTTGGACCGTTTGCGATGAATTGGCGAAAAGCAATGCTGGCAGTTGTCGTAGTATGCACTGTATTTGCTAGCTGCGAAAAAGCAAAGAGTGCATCTGATGACGTACCGAACGTTGTAACCGCAGACATCCAGGCGGGTATCGAGAAACATATCGCGGAACAGACGATGCTGGGTGACGGCTATTTCAAGATAGCGTTTGACAATGAGGAACTCAATCTCAAGTTGGTCCGTGTTCATACCGAATACCTTGCCAATCTCGGCCCTCAACAGCATTTTGCCTGCGTAGATCTTGCAAGCACCGACGGACACGTTTATGATGTAGACTTTTTTCTTTCAGGGAATCGTGGAGATATGACTGTCACGGAAACCACCGTTCATAAGACCAATGGGCAACCCCTATATCTATGGGAACAGAAGCAGGACAAAACTTGGCATCGTGTTCCTTCACATAATGCACCACCTGAACTGCTGGGAGTCATTAAAGAAAAAGACCAGTTCGAGTTCACCTATCGGGCTACTTTACCGGAGATTAACGAAACGAGCCGCATGTGGATTCCATTACCAGTTACCGATGAGTATCAATCGATTGAAGTGAAATATTTTAATGCTTCCGTGACTCAGAAAATATTAGAAGATAATGTACATGGTAATAAAATGTATTTCATGGAATTTAATCCTGAGAATAGTGGACAAACTATTGAGATTTGTTACCGAGTGGAGCGCCGTGAAAAGGGTGTTCACGAGGATAACACACGGGACCCAAAGGATTACCTGCAGCCTGATCGGCTGGTACCTGGGAACGATGAGTTCCGAAAAATCGCGGCAGGGGTTGTTGCAGGGAAACTGGGCAACCTTGCTCGCGCTCGCGCACTGTATGATCATACGATCGACCGCATGCGCTACATGAAATATGGCGACGGCTGGGGGAAAGGTGATGCGGTTTATGCCTGCGATGTGAAGTCTGGCAACTGTACAGATTTCCATTCTTATTTTATTGCCTTAGCGCGGACTGTCAATATTCCAGCACGGTTTGCCATTGGCGCGTCCATTCCTTCGGAGCGAAACGAGGGCGGGATTGATGGATATCATTGCTGGGCAGAATTTTATACCGATGGAAATTGGTGGCCAATTGATATCAGTGAGGGCGATAAATGTTCGGCTCTGTCAACTTATTATTTCGGGCATAATCCTGCCAACCGCATCGAATTCAGCCGCGGACGAGATCTTGTGGTAGAACCGGGCCCCGCTTCTGGTCCCATCAACTTTCTCGCTTATCCTGTTTTGGAGATCGGTGGAGAGATGGCCAGTGTCAAAGTCGAGTTCTCCTTCAACCGGATTGCATCCCGCACTTTGTAGGATAACAAAGCGAATTAGAAAATGACAATAGGGGATAAGGGCGAAAGACAGAAAGCGTAAAACCCACAAACGATGGTTTTTAACATCTTTTCGGAACAGATTCAAAGATTATTATTTTTCGATACCAAATTGTCGTATGAAACGGATTTAACTTTATTGGCTGTTTATTGAGCGAAGCAGAAATGTAGCCTTTGAGTTGAGAACGATGATAGCAAAAAATGAATAAGGAGTCAGGATTTAGCGATCTGTCATTTTCGATGATTATTTATTTCAGAATCATTACAAAAAAACTTCAAAATCTCATCGTAAACTTGGTGGATGCACCGCCGATTACTTTTTTATTCTCTCCTTTCCTGGCTCACAATTGTACAAGCCAATCATCGTGGCCGGCTATCCATTGAGTCTTTAACAGATCCATTCAAACAAAACTATTCTGCCCGAATCGGAGATTATCCTTTTCCCACTAATCCCATGAATGATAGGGCTCACGGTTACCTTCTCCAAGGTAAAGCCCAAACCGCTCTGGCCAATTATGGGAATTATATCGATATCGAAGTCAATCCTAATGGCGCCTGGGGCGATTTTGCCTATCTGTATGAAGTTACATTCCTGGCAGGGATTCCGGGACAATCCTACACATCAAACTATCCATGGACACTTACAGAATCCATTGTGGACGAGGAAGGATTTCCCAAATACAGCATTTGGGAATCCCAGGATGCTTATGAGGCCTGGTATGCTGATGGGGATACAATTTTTGTCGGGATTTTATTTGATGCAAACAATGATTTTGGCCGCTGGGAGCCGGACAGTATTTCCAGGAAATTATCCACGGATCTTATTACAGATGCGTATCAATGGTCCCTGAATGATGACCAGAAAAAATTATACTTAAGCACTTTTGGCGAGGTGGATCCAAATAGATCCATTTCCAGGATCGGGTTGATCTATCCCTGGGCTTTAAGGCCAGACCTCATCAGTCGCGAAGATCAATTTGATCATTACGATTATGGTCCCGATCAGGAAGAATGGACAAAAGATGATCGTTATTTTTATTATGGCGCCAATACTGCGGAATCCTGCTTGACCTATTATTCTCCTTCCTATAACACGGATTGGCAGCCCGTATCCATGGCGCGGATCAATTCCCATAACACGGATGTAAATGCCGGCGATCTTTTTGGAAACACGTATGTGACAGACCCGGGTGATACCTATCCGTTGCTTGCTCATTCCGGATATTCTCAAACCTGGCCGAAGAAATTGAACATTTCCACAGGTGAATATGAATCTTATTGGCCGGGATGGTGGGCACAGGATTATAACATCAATCTTCCCGGTTGCGCGAATTCACGGAAAGATCCGAATTGCTGGGAGGAAGTGCCGGGTCGGTTTGTCTCCGATATGGATGTCTATATGGAATTTGATGATCGCTGGGCCCATCGTGGAAACCAGGTGAACACCAATAATGAATATAACCAAACTGGGTATCCCATGGGATTACGCGTCATGTCCATCGCCCATTCCTATGGTGTATCGTATGCGGAAGATATTTTGTTTGTCACTGTTAAAGTGCGAAACGAGAGTGGCGATTGGTGTGCTGAAGATGAATATGGGGAACCGGTATTGGATGATCAAGGGAACCAAAAGTGCGGGGATGGTATGATCATGCCTGACGGGACGAAACTGAATCGCGGAAAAGGATTTAATTATAAAGGATTAAGCCTTGGATTTTGGATGGATGGAGTCATTTTGACCGGTGATAAATATGGAGATTATGGTTATTGGAGCAGCGCCGATGATTTCATGAAATATTATTGGGAGATCTTTGAGATCAATCATGAACGCTTATTGATCAGTATGGCCATGATCGGCGATTATGATGGTGTTTCTTCCGGTGCCTATGGTTATGCCATGGATCCAAACTCACCAAATCCGGGGAATGAATTTGGCTTAGTCGCAACACAATTGCTGGATTCACCACGAGCAACAGTTCCTGTTGATTTGGATAACGATGGCACCATTGATATCTTCCCCGGTGAACCATTGAAAATGACTGACTGGCATTGGCTGGATTGGTATGCCCGCCCTGGTGTGACGCACCCGGAAAGTCTCTCCGGAGATTGCTATGCGGGAACGCCGGGATGTCCCCAAGCCAGGAATAAGGAAGAGCTATTTTATAAACTCATGGTGGGAGATACAGCGAATTTGAGTGACAATGAAAACGCTTGGCATTTCCACACGGATCATCCCGGCACAGATTTGGGAACTGAACTCAATCCCCACTTTGATTCCTTGGAAGGGATAGAAGAAGAACCATTATTTCAAAGACCTCCGGACGGTGTGGATCCACTCATCCTCATGACCTGCGGCCCTTTTAATCTACCGGTCGGACGTGAAGTTCCTTTTTCCTTTTGCATTATTTTTGGACAGGATGAAGAAGATTTGATCAATAATGCCAAGTTTGCCCAAGTCATGTATAATTCACGATACCAGGGATTTACACCGCCAAATCGTCCTACAGTTCATGCTGTGACAGAAACCGGGAAAGTCAAATTGTATTGGAATGATGTTGCAGAATCCTCCGTGGATGTTGTGACCAGTTATGGTGACTTTGAAGGATACAAGATTTATAAGAGTCTTGATGGTGGAGAATCCTGGGGCACAGCAAAAGATATGATCTACGATACGGAGGGCATTTTTGTTGGGTGGCGCCCCTTTAAACAATTTGATCTTTCTGCTGAAATGGATTCCTTGCATTGTATTTATCAAATTGATGATGACTGTGAATCAGATGGTATCCGCGGGCATTCCATCCAAGGGCAGGATCCATACTTTCCGTGGTTCAGCCTGGGAGATGATACAGGTTTTGATATGATCCGCTTGAGTGAACCGTATGTGGTAGAAAGCGATACATTCTGGTATATGTACGAAGACGATGCTGTCACCAACGGTGTGGAATACACCTATTCCGTGGTTGCCTACGACATGGGTGTAGAGCCACCTTACAACAAAATTTATCTAGAAGTAGGGAATGGTCAGTATGAAACTGTGATCGATACCAATTATTCAAATCCGGACAAATGGGCAGATCCGGATGGCTATGCTTCTATCGAAAATTCAAAAGGGACCACCATTTTGGATCGGAATTTTGTCCAGGTTTATCCCGGTGTTACCCCAGAATCCAATTTGAAAAATGTGGGCGTTGTACCCAATCCCTATTTCGTCCGATCAAATTTTAAGGAGACAAAACATTTGAGACAGATTCGGTTTACAAATTTGACGACAAATTGTATTATTAAAATATTCACCATCAGCGGTGAACATGTGAGCACCATAGAACATGAAAGTGAAAGTTCAGGAAATGCCTGGTGGGATATGCGTACCGTGAATAACCAGGAAGTGGCGCCGGGACTCTATCTTTTTCATGTCCAAGAAAAAGGAACGGGCAACAATGAATCTTTTATTGGGAAATTTGCCGTAATTCGATGAAACATCTTTTCTTTATGCTTCTTTTATCGACTGTACTCATATCCCAAAAAAAACCGATCCAAAGGAGAATTGTAAGACAAATTCCGTTCTGTAGATTCCGTGGCTTTTTTGACAAATTATTTTTAGCGTCACACCCAAACGGTTTAAGAGACCAGTTTGCAAAACCGTTATTTACCGGTTCCCAACCCGTTCCCGACTAACGGGAGGGCTGGCAGGGAATCTCAGCAGACGCCTCCAATTTTATATTTGTCGTAATGACAATCCACTTCAAATGTCATTGCGAGCGAAGCGAAATAATCTCATTATTTGACCGTTGAGATTACCACGGCTTCTATTACAGGAAGCCTTGCAATGACAGAATCAAATGCCCGGAAGTCCGGCTCTGGGTACTCACTAAATAACCCCCAATTCTCCCGGGTTTTTTGTTTTAAGTTTCTCCCGTGAAAAAGATAAACCTTTTCTTTTTAAGTTTGAATTGCTAATCGAAAAACTTGTACTGATAAAATGAAAATTCCCAACTTATTAATATATCCCCTCTTAATCCTGTCCACCGTTTTAGGTGCATCTGACCTGCGATCACCGTCTCAATTCCTTGGCTATGAATTGGGCGATAAATTCACCTTCCATCATGATGCTGTGGATTATTTTGATTATGTCTCAAAGGTTTCTGAACATATTAATCTAATTCGTTATGGTGAAACCTATGAAGGCCGTCCACTCATTGTTTCCATCATCACCCATCCAAATAATAAGGAATCTTTGGAATCTATCCGGACAAATCATTTAATCACATCCGGATTATTGGAAGGAGAAAAACCAGAGAATCCCTTATCCGTCGTTTGGTTGAGTTATTCGGTTCACGGGAATGAATCCAGTTCCATGGAAGCGGCCATCAAGACCCTCCATACCTTTGCAGACACAACCAACCTTGACCAAATGAAATGGCTTGAGAAAGTTGTTTTGATCATCGATCCATGTATCAATCCTGATGGGCGAGACCGATATGCAAGTTTTCATCGAATGACGGGAAACTTGATCCCTGATGTGGATTCAAAAACCCGGGAACATCGGGAACCATGGCCAGGGGGAAGAACAAATCATTATTACCATGACCTGAATCGGGACTGGAGCTGGCAAACCCAAAAAGAGACCCAACATCGCATTAAATTGTATCAGCAATGGATGCCGCATGTTCATGTAGATTATCATGAGCAATCCTACGACGAGCCTTATTATTTTGCCCCGGCAGTTAAGCCCTATCATGAATTAATCACGCCCTGGCAGCATGAATTCCAACAGATCATCGGGAAAAATAATGCAAAATATTTTGATGAGCAAAAATTGCTCTATTTCACGAATGAGGAATTTGATCTTCTTTATCCCGCCTATGGAGATACCTATCCAATCTATAAGGGTGCCATTGGGATGACCTACGAAAAAGCGGGGAGCGGTTCCGGTGGTTTGGCAGTAAAAACATCTGCTGCCGATACACTCACTTTAAAAGAAAGATTGGAACATCATTATTTAACCGGATTGGCAACGGTGGAAGCCGCCTATCAAAATTCCGAAAGAGTCATCCGGGAATTTCAAAATTACTTTAAGACTGCAAATTCAAATTCGAAAGCAAAGTATAAAACATTTATTTTAAAAAATAATAAAAATTCTGAAAATAAATTAAATGATTTATTGCATTTATTGGATTTAAACGGGATTAAATACAGTCGATTAATAAATCCTTTTGAACAAACGGTTAAAGGCGCATTTAATTATTCCAAAGGTATTAAAGAAGATGCGGTCATTAATGACGGTGATATTTTAATTTCAACTCAACAGGACATGTCCGTTCTTACACAAGTATTATTTGAACCTCATACTGCTGTATCTGATTCACTGACTTATGATATCACTGCGTGGTCACTCCCTTATGCATATGGACTTAACGCATTTGCAACTGAAATGAAATTCGATATTCAGGATTATAGTTCTCCAATTGTTCGTACCCCTTTAGGCTTTCTGGAAAGTGGTAACTATGGTGCTCTTGTGCACTGGGGTTCAGTAAATGCATTAAAATTCCTTGCGGAGTTATTAAAAAATAAAGTTGTTGTTCGCATTGCAGAGAAATCATTCAAACAACACGACATAAATTTTAATCCCGGAACACTATTTATTTCACCACGCGGGAATGAACATTTGGGCGACAAATTATATCAAATAATGAAAGCTGCTACCTGGCGCCACAATCCTCCTATGCTTATTACCCTTATTGGAAAAACGGAGGAGGGGATCGATCTCGGTTCATCTAATTTTCGTGTGATTAAGGCACCACGAATAGCCGTTCTGGCCGGTGAGGGGATATCCATCGGAAATTTTGGCGAAGTTTGGCATTTCTTCGAGCAACAGATTGGATATCCTGTTTCTGTTTTCAATTCACAGGATTTCAAATTGATTCCACTTAAGGACATTGACGTTCTGATTTTTCCAGGTGGTAAATATGATTTTCTAAAAACAGAAGTTTTGCCCAGTGCACAGGTTAAAAAAGAAACGTCAGCATCCATGCTGGTAACTAAATCTCCACCACTGGAACTTTTAAAATGGATCAATGATGGGGGAAGGTTAATCGTGATCGGATCTGCTATGGAAAAATTTGTGGATCAAAAAGGGTATGGCTTGGTGAAATATGAATCAGAAGCGGCCAAAAAAGAAGCGAAAAAGAATGACGAAAAACAAAAATTAGGCGAACGGAATAAAAAGTATGGAAAACGCAAGCGGGATAAACTTATTGATACTATGTATGGCAACATTGTCAAGATAGATATGGATAAATCTCATCCATTGGCCTTTGGTTACGACAATCATTATTTTGGATTTAAAATTGAGAAGAAACTTTATCCATTATTACCGAAAGGATGGAATGTCGGTATCCTGAAAGATTCGGAGTCTCATGTTGCAGGATTCATGGGTCATCGGATCAAGAAAAAAATAAACAATAATTTAATCTTCGGCGTCCATGAAGCCAAGGAGGGCAGGATTATTTATATGGCTGACAATCCTCTATTCCGATCATTTTGGTACAACGGCAAAGTCCTTTTTGGGAATGCAGTCTTTATTGTAGGTGGTTAGCCCGGATCATTTACCAGCAGATTATAAAATAACACAAGCCTTTGATAAATAATGTTTTACAGGCGTACAATGATAAATAAATATTTTAAACGTAAATATGTGATGGCACCTGTTTTACGTTTTAAATAATTACGTTTTATACTAGCTAAAAATCATAAGTATTTCTTTGGTTAAAATAAATAATTTTAAAGTGAATGAAGTAATAATGTTAAAAGTGAGATCATTAAGTGTTTTATTATTAGTCTCGTTTTCATCACTCTTATTCGCCCAAACAAAACCCATCCAGGGCAGAATTGCAGATGAGAAAGGAGACCCTCTTTCAAATGTGAATATTGTATCAAAACCATCCGATACGGGCACCCAATCTGATGATAAAGGTGAATTTATATTTGAAATTCCCATAAGGGACAGGCAGATCATCATTGATCATATTGGATACAAACCGGAAACATTGGATGCAATTATTTTTATAAACGGATCCACGATCACTTTAACCCCAAAAATCCTGGAATTAAAACCATTGGATGTAATAGGAAAGGGGCGAGCACAGTTTAGTCCATTTGAAACGAAGAATAGTGTCATTACCCTCGATACAGAAGAATTGGCTGTCAGAGGATTTGTTGATATTGGGGATGCATTATTCTCGGAGCAATCTATCGTTATGAATGAAACGATGAATGGCCAAAAGTCAATTTCAATTCGTGCATCAACATCTGAAGAAATGGTCTATCTCTACGACGGAATTCGCATCAATACCTTAGGTGATCCATTATTGGATCTGTCTATTTTTTCAGCATTGGGGTTATCCGGTATAGAATTGGTTAAGGGCGGACATGATAAAGCACTGGCATCCTCCGGAACCATTAATTTTATACCAAAATTGACTTATGGTTCCAGCGCATCATTTACCCAACAATTCGGAACTTACAACTACGGTGGATTTGATGGGTTTGGATCCATAGGGTCTTCACTAGTCTCATTGAATGGTGGCATAGGTGAAGGGCAATTTTCGCAAATTTATGTTGATGCAGAGAAACCTGAAATAACAACGAGTCATCAGCGACAATTTGGACATCTTGGCATTAAGAATGATCATAACCTTGAATTTCGATTTATGGGATTCAAGAATGGTAAACAATTCCAAAATGATCGAACCGGCAATTCTGTTTCGATTGATATGGAAAACATTATCGGGAAAATGATTCATTCAAATCCAGCTGGGGGAGAGATCATTTTTTTTGGATTATTTCAAAATAATTTGGGCAGTGAGTCCACTAACTCTTATACCATCAATAAGGAAGATTTAAATAATGGTTTAGGTTTTTCTTTTGAGAAACCCATTCGGAGTGCAATGGCCAAATTTAATGGAGAAACTAATTATTTATCATCAAACTGGGTTATCGATAGTTTAACTTTTATTACAAAAAGAGTTAATTCCATTTTCACTGGATCATTTGAATTGGTTCAACCAGAAAGGAACCAAGGTATTCAATTGAAGGATGTAAAGATAGTTTTAAGCAAGCATCTTATTTCTGATACACCTGATTCATCCGTTAATGAAATTATGGATACGGAGACCTGGGATGAATCAAGCTCAATGTTTACAGGGTCAATCGTTAGTAGCATATCTCAAAAGCGAATCATGCTTTATACGAATCTAGGGAATGTATTTCGTCTACCAAGTTTAAATGAAAGATTTTCAAATCATATTCGTTCCACTAACCAGGGTACTATAGGGTTGATACCGGAATATAAAAAGCTATTTGAAATGGGGATCAAGATTGAGAATGAAAATGACACTGAAAAACCAGACTATTCAATAAATATATCAGGATTTAATTACCACTATTCAAATAAGATAAAACAAGTCCAATTGACTGGTGTCCCCGTTCAGTTTCCAATAAATATCGGTGAAGCAAGTCTGTCAGGTTTTGACTCGAATTTGTCATTTAGTTCCAAAACAAAATGGTTCAATTTTTCATCTTCCTACGCCTATTATTATTTTTCTGATCCAATGGCATTCCAATTACAACCGGACAAAATGGTACGAAATAAAATAACTTTAAAAATAAAATGGGTTCAACTAGATCTTATCCATCGTTCAGAAAGCGCCCGCCAAGTCACATCCATTAATTCAACAGGGACATTTCTTCATAATAGACTTGATGCGATTAAAACCTACGATGCCAATTTATCTTTAAAATTAAAGTTCCGAGATTACAAAGGAACAATCAGTTTTTCGGGAAAAAACCTGAATAATGAATCACAGGAATTGAATGGTATTTCACTCTTCGACAAAAGATACAATCTCAATTTTGGACTTTCCTGGAAATAATGAAAAAAAGCTACTTTTTCATTTTATGCACATATTTTTCCTGTACGTCCAATCCGTTTTGGGATGACCCTGGCACATCAGAAATGAAATTAACAGGAAAGGTACTTGCAGACAATAATCAAACGAATGTTCCTGTTTCAGTTTGGTTGGAAACATTTGATCACTATACAACGACGGATTCCACTGGTAATTTTTCAATCCCCATTACTAATTCTCAAACATCATCCGGAAGTATGAATGGGCCTGTAAAGCTTTATTTCTATATTTATAATTACGAGTTGGATTCAGCGATAGTTTTTTTTACCAATGGCATGTTTTCAAAAGAGCAGACCGATTTTTCAGAAGAGGGCGAATTGCTAAACCCGATGGAATTGAAAAAAATCCTATCGGGAGAGGTTAAACTTCACTTTAACGAAAATTCAATTCAAAATCGGGATACCCTGCGGGTATCTTTTAATCTTGAAACCCATTCAGCCGTGTCTATAGATACCTACAAATACATTTTACAATGGGACGGTTCTGATTTCCATTCGGGGTTATTTTTCAGGTTGCTGACTGATAATGGGACTGTTACTATTTATCGTTTCAATGGAACCGATCAATTTGGAAATGATGTGGAAGACCAATTACAAAATCTTTCCTATGAAGAGAATGAATCTATTACATGGACATACTATCTGCTGAGTGATAACATTGAATTATCATCGGGTGATTATGAAGTGTTGCCTTATCTATTGATCCGACACGATAAAATTCCTGATGGGCTCATTGAAGCGCTCGGTGGAGACTCAGTGCTCACATTTTCAGAACATTTTTTGAATTTGCCTTTCGATATTATAGCAGATACACTCTTGCTTACAGAATAAAGGAATTATTGAATATTTTCATTCCAACGATTTAAAGAGTTGTCATAACTTACCAAGCTTTTTTTTGTTAAATATTGGAGGACTTATGTCTGAACACGTACAAGAGTTTACCGATCAAAATTTTGATTCAGATGTCGCCCAATCAGATATCCCTGTTTTAATTGACTTTTGGGCTACCTGGTGCGGACCCTGTAAAGCCATTGCTCCCGTGATCGATGAGATCGCCGGAGAATATAATGGAAAAGTCAAGGTTGGAAAGGTTGATGTGGATCAAAACCAAAATACTGCCATGAAATATGGCGTTAGAAGTATTCCCACACTTCTGATCATGAAAGATGGGAAAGTTGTAAATCAAATTGTTGGTGCCGTTCCAAAGGGGAATATCACCACTATGTTAGACGAAATTATTTAATTAGGAAACGAAAAGGGAAATGAAGCGGAAGGTCATTATTATTGGCTCTGGTCCTGCAGGATTGACTGCAGCGATTTATGCGGCGAGGGCAAATTTGGAGCCGCTCGTCTTTGAAGGCGTCCAACCGGGTGGCCAACTTACCATCACAACAGATGTCGAAAATTATCCCGGATTCCCCGATGGAATCATGGGACCGGATATGATGGATGAATTCAGAAAACAAGCACAACGATTTGGTGCTGAATGCTTATTCAAAACAGTGGATAAAGTGGATTTTTCTGAACGTCCCTATAAAGTCTGGGCCGATGGCAATGATTATTCCGTAGAAGCAATTATTATTTCAACCGGTGCCTCTGCAAGGCTCCTGGGACTCGAATCAGAGTCCGAATTGATGGGGCATGGCGTTTCAGCTTGTGCGACCTGCGACGGCTTTTTCTTTCGAGATAAAAAAGTGCTTGTTGTGGGGGGTGGTGATTCTGCCATGGAAGAGGCCACATTTTTAACCAAATTTGCATCCGAAGTTGTATTGATTCACCGCCGGGAAGAATTTCGTGCATCCAAGATCATGATTGACCGTGCAATGGCAAATCCAAAGATCTCTGTAGAGTACAATTCAACGGTGGATGATATCATTGGTACGAAAGATACAGGTGTTACAGCAGTCCGGCTGGAAGACACACAATCTGGTGAAAAACGAGACCTTGCATGCGACGGGATCTTTATGGCAATTGGCCACATCCCCAATACGCAATTGTTTAACGGGTCCCTCAAATTGGATGCTGCTGGATATATCATTACAAACCCCGATACGACTCACACCAATTTGGAAGGTGTTTTTGCTTGTGGTGATGTGCAGGATCATGTTTATCGCCAGGCTGTGACTGCTGCAGGAACGGGGTGTATGGCTGCCATCGATGCTGAACACTGGCTCGAACAACAACACGGGTAATTGCTTAAATTAATTTTCCTTTTCCGAACAGGCTATTGCCTGAAAGGAAAAGATGATGACACAAACAAAAAGATTGATCTTTAAGGTCAATGACCTGGAGAAATCATACGGCTCATACCTGGCATTAAAGATCGGAAAACTCGAGATCCATCCAGGGACGATCTACGGGATCATTGGAACCGTAGGCAGTGGAAAATCTGCACTTTTAAATATTCTGGCCGGTGTTGAAAAAGAAACAGGAGGAACTGTTCTTTATGATAATGAACCCTACCAGACAAATTGGCTTGGGAAGATCACACCCCACGATGAAGTATTTTATTCCAATAGCTCTGAATTAGAATCGTCCAACCAAACCGTATCTAACTATGTAGCAGAAAAGTTCGGGAAGAAAAAAAATGTGATCAAAAATAGGTATTTCAATGCCGGGAGTTTCAGGAATTTATGGAACCGCAGGATGGGAAAAATTTCCCAGGGGGAACGCCATTGGCTGGGAATGATCCTTGCTTGTGAAACAGATCCACGGGTTTTATTGATCGATGATTATGGTGTGTATTTCAACGCCAATATGGAACAGGATTTCCGGAACCAACTCACCAAAATGAACCGAACTTTAGGTACAACACTTGTTTTGTCTTCACCCTCCGATTTTCATTTGAAAAAATTTGCTTCCGTTTTGATCTATTTGGAAAATGGACATATTTCGAAGATTCGGCCTGGTATTACCCAGAAACCCCAAAGGAATCAAAATAAAGATAACAGAAAAAGCCGCAATACACGAAATCGGAACAGTCGCAGCAATAGAAAGAGACGATAAAAATAAGTTTTATCGTTCCATGATTCTGATTAACCTTACCAGATTAATTCATTCATCAGACTCCAAAAATGAACATTGACGTCAAGTCACTCTTAAACCAATTTACAGATAAGCATATTCTCGTCGTCGGGGATGTGATGTTAGATAAATATATTTGGGGCAGCGTCGATCGAATATCACCGGAAGCGCCCGTTCCGGTTGTTCATGTTGAAAAAACAAATCATCATTCTGGCGGCGCAGCCAATGTGGCTCGCAATATCTGTGGGTTGGGAGGCAATGTAACACTCATCGGCCTCACCGGAACAGATGACAGCGGGAAACTGCTCAAATCCATCTTAGCAGAAGATGAAGGTATATCTTGTCAATTATTATCTGAGGATGGACGACAAACCACCGTTAAAACACGGATTATGGCTCAAGGGCAGCAGGTGGTTCGGTTGGATCGTGAAAATAATTCTACCCCCATTCCGGCTACGGTCGAAGCACTAAAACAAGTCATATCAAATTCACTTGATACTAGTGACGGTGTGATCCTGCAAGATTACAACAAGGGTGTTTTTACCATAGACTTGATTCAATGGATCATGGACCAGTCTCGTGGGAAATCAATTCCTGTTTATGTGGATCCAAAAAAACGTCATTTTTCAACCTTTGCTGGTGCTCGCCTTTTTAAGCCTAATCTGTCAGAATTTTTTTCCAATGTAGATGATGAAACCGATTTTGAAACTGCAGGGGAATTCTTTCGTTCAAAAAATGGATTTGAATTGCTTTTGATCACACTGGGGGAGAAAGGCATGTCACTTTTTTCGGAGGATAAATTATTTCAGATCGCGACGAAAGCCCGGGAAGTCCATGATGTGTCTGGCGCAGGAGACACGGTCATCGCAACCTTCGCATTGAGTGATGTTTGCGGCAGTGATCCCGGAGAATCTGCACGGCTTTCTAATTTAGCTGCAGGACGTGTTTGTGAGGAAGTTGGTGTTATTCCAATTGATACGGATTCTTTGATGGAAATCGTTAACCACCATCATGTTTGAGTTTCAATTGGATGATATTGCGTAGTCTAACTTTTTTTCTATTCCTTTCTCAACTCCCTCATCTTAAGGGCCAACCCGATTCGCGGTTTCGCCCATTTGATTGGGTTTTGTATCGTGGCGCTGGGTCAATTACATCCATAACAGAAGGCTATACCTTCGCCTATATCGGTACAGAATCTGGCGGCCTAAAGAGATTCAATTTGTTTGGAAATGATTTTGATGATCCCATCACAACAGCACAAGGATTAAAAGACAATCACATCGCAGCAACCCATTTTGATATGGAAACAGGATTGATCTGGGTTGCATCGCCAAACCACTTGCAATATTCATTTTCCAGGGAAGGTGATTGGTATGCAAACGAACTTCAAAATTTAGGACTTTCACGAAATGACAGGATTAATCGCATAGGATCTACCACGAATTATGTTTGGCTTCAGGCAAGATCATCCTATGTAAAACTAGATCACTCATCTGGCATTTTAGTGGGGATTTACCCAACGCCGGACGAATTGGATATTCATTGGAGTAGTGGACAATACGTTGGGCAACCCGATCTTCATGAAATATTCATGAATTATTCTGCTATGGATGGCTGGATTCTTAATGGAGATGAGTTTATTGATCATTTAGGTCGCCGGGTGGAAATCACAACTGGATTGACAGCCCGTCATGGCAATGTATTTGCAGGTACAAACGACGGGACCTTTTTTCATGGCACAACCACGATGGAAGCATTTTATCCCCTGAATCCCGATATCTCGAATACCGATGTTGTGGGCTTATTCGATGATGGTAACACCCTATGGATTGGGAGTTCTGATTTCGTTTCATCCAAAGGGATATCCTGGTTAAATCCACAATCCAATGAATCCTTTATTTATGAATTTGAAGGAACTATCAATATGACTCCAACTCCAGTTTATTCCATTCATGTCTCCCATGGTGAACTTTGGGCCGGAGGAAAGGAATTAATGCTAGTTTATGACATGCAAGATGATTCATGGCGTACATTGGGAGAGGAACGTGGCGTACCTTCCGGGGTGATCTGGGATTTATATGGCGATTCAACCTATATCTGGGCTGCCTCATCTGTTGGCCTTCGACGTATTGAGAGATCCACTCGGCGAGAATCTCCCATCGGAATTGAAAATCTTTTTTTTAATTTACCCGTTTACGATATTGAAGGGGTTGAGAATGATATCTGGATTGGTTCAAGATCAGGCGTGTTTGTTTTTAATAAGGATAATCCCCAGATCAGGCAAGCGAAGGATATGGGCAGAAAAGATTTCCCTGAAATGATGCTTCGTATTACAGCACTAAAAGAATTTGAACGCGTTATCTATGTGGTGGGCGAGATGGGTATTGCTAAATTCAACTTGGATGAACGAGAATGGGATCTTATTTTTCCTTCGACGGTTTATCATGCAAAGACTGTCTATTCTCTCGCTGTGGATAAAAACCATATTTTTCTCGGTACCGAGGATGGATTAGTTCGGATTAATAAAAAAAGCGGATTTATCAGGGAGTATTCATTCCCATTTATCGGGCAGGTAAATGCATTGCATTTAGACGGGAAAACGCTTTGGCTTGGTTCATCGCAAGGATTGGTAAAATTCAAATGGAAAAGAGATTTATAAATCGACATAAAATAGCTTGGGTACTTCTTCTTTTAGCACCTTTTTTGTTTGGGCAGGGACTTATCAGGACAAAAAAAATTAAGAAGAATGTTGAAAAATTTATTTTAGTCCCATTTGCAGAAGCGATTTATTCAGATTCGGTAAAAATTGTCACCTTTATCGAAATTCCCTTTTACTCCCTGCAGTTTGTAAAACATGGAGATGAGTTCATCGCTGAATATCAGGCATCAATTGGTATCAAAGGGAAAAAGGGGCTTAACCTGGGGCATCAGGTATGGAGTGACTCAATTAAGGTTACCGATTATACCGATACAAAATCCACCGTAAAAAATCGAAAACATTATTCAGTTTTTACCATTCCTGTCGGTGGAAAGTATGAGGTCCTTGGAGAACTGCAGGATGGTGACACAAGGAAAAAAGGAATTCAGAAGAAAAAAATAGATTTAAAATCTTACCGCTCCAAACCTTCTTTAATGCCACCAACATTCTTATTAGATCTGGAAGGGAATTGGGGATTTGAAGAAGGGAAAATCCCCACACGCGGATTCAGGGTAAGAGAAATCGGAGAGGGTATAGAATTACAGGTATCTGGGTTTGTTGATCCAGGTAAATTTGATGTGGATATATTTTTATCAAATGCAACAGTAGTAGATTCACTCATAAGTCGGTTTTCCGGGTACGGAGATTTAGGCTATTTTAACGAAAAGATATTTATTTCGGCCAGTCAGCTAAGGTCCTTGAAAAATGATTTTAAAATCGTACTGACTCAAAACGGTTCAACCGAGGTAAAAAAGACTGCATTTTCAACCTATAAACCTGGTGTATCCAATTTTGTATTTAATATTGATCTGGCTCTCAGGCAGATGAAATACGTTTTGACCAATGATGAACGGCTTCAATTAAAGAGGCAATCAAAAAAGGATAAAGAGCAATTATTTCATTCGCTTTGGAAGGAGAGAGATCCCACACCAAATACAGAGCATAATGAGCTGATGGAAGAATATTATGGCCGTGTTTGGTATGCAAACGAACATTTTGATGCTTGGCAGCCCGGATGGGAAACGGACCGTGGTATGATCTACATCTTATTTGGCCCAGCAGATGAGATTCAGCAAACACACTCATCAACGTCAACCTCGTCCCTGTATCAGGTGTGGAGTTATTATAAGATCAGTAAACAATTCATTTTTAAAGACCAGAACGGTTTTGGGGATTATCGATTGGAAACACCCTTTTTGGGGTCAGGTTTATGATCTTGGAGCGATTTTCCCATAGTGGGATTCAGTCCTTTAAAAAATGTCCGGCTCAATTCAAATTCAGATATATTGACCAAATATATAAGAAGGACGAAGGGATTGAAGCGTTCTTGGGGAAACGTGTCCATGAATCCATCGAATACCTGTACAACCAAGTAAAATCGGGTGTGATTCCCTTGGTGGACGAGATTCTAAAAGTTCACAAATCCTTATGGAAAGAAAAGTGGCATGATCGTATCGCAATCGTTTATCAGAATAAAACTGCCCGGGATTATTTTTATCTCGGTGAAGAATGCATGGCTCGCTTTTATCGACTGAATTATCCGTTTGAAGAAAAGGTGATCGCTAATGAGCACGAAATGGTTTTCCTCTTAGATGATGATGAGAATTATAAGATCAAGGGTATCATAGACCGCGTTGACCATGATGGTGAAGGCAATTGGGAAATTCATGATTATAAAACAGGAAAACGAGCCCTATCCCAAAAGGATGCGGATAAAGATCATCAATTGGCTTTATATCAAATTGGTCTCATGGCGGAAGTGAAAGAGATCAAATCCATTAAACTGGTCTGGCATTTCATTCAACACGGTATCAGGGTAGAATCAAAAAGAACTGCTGATGATATTCGAAAAATCATCAAAGAAACGAAAAGTACCATTGATAAGATTCGGCAAAAATTGACCAATGGCGGGGAATTCCCACCCAAAAAATCCATTTTATGTAATTGGTGCTATTATTGGGAAGAATGCCCGTCTCAATTTGGAACGAACCCTTTTATTAAATCATAGTACCCTTTGATAAACCTTATGTGTGAAGAAAAAGGAGATAAAATTTCCCTGATTAAGACGGGAAATGTAGTTAATAGCGGTGCTATGAACAAATTTTCAAACGAAAATCAGGGGAATTTTGGACTTTTTAATTTGTGCAATAGGTTTTTAAAAGAGTTCCTATAATATGAAATCATTTACGCAAGAAGAATACCAAGCGATCGAAGCTGCAATCCAGTCCAAAGATTTGGAGGGATCCCACAAACAAGTCTTATCCAATTTGATCAAAACGCCGCATAAAAATTTTGGCACAGCAGACCTGTTTGTTGATGGGGCTGCAGACCTTCATTCAAAGACGGCAGGTATAGGTGGTGCACTTTTTGTGAAGGGACAGGAGATCTTCTCTTTTTCAGATCCGTTAATCGAAAAAACAAATAATGAAGCTGAATACATGGCGATGATCAAAGGTATTCAAGTATCACTTGAACTCAATGTAAAAAGTCTTAATATTTATTCTGATAGTGAGTTGGTTGTAAAGCAGATTAATGGAGAATACAAGATTAAAAATGACCGTATGAAGCGGTTGCATGCACTGGTTTTTTCTGAACTGAATCAAATGAATCATTGGTCCGTAACCCATATACGGCGTGAAAAAAATACCCGTGCCGATGCGTTAAGTAAACTTGGAATGCAGACCGCCCGCGAATCAAAATAATTATTGGAAATGTCCGTTTATCCCAACGGGATTTTCTCTGTAGATTCTAGGCTCGATTTTGACACTGATATTAGATATTTCACTCCATGACATCCATTAGATTCCCAAATTTCATCAACTGGATTTCCGGCGATATTGCCATTGATTTGGGCACTGCCAATACCCTTATCTGGCTCAAAGGGCGTGGAATTGTGGTCAATGAGCCGTCAATTGTGACGCGAAATGTCCATAATGATACCATTGTAGCCGTTGGAGATGAAGCGAAAGCAATGCTGGGTAGAACCCATCGAGAATTAGAGACAATCCGCCCGCTCCAAGATGGTGTCATCGCTGATTTTAAAATGACAGATGGGATGCTTCAAGGATTTATCCGGAAGATCAACCTGAATCGCCTTGCGCGCCCCAGAATGGTCATCTGTGTTCCCTCCGGTGTGACAGAAGTTGAACGCCGTGCTGTGAAAGATTCTGGCGAGCGGGCCAATGCACGGGAAGTTTATTTGATTGAAGAGCCGGTTGCTGCCGCTATCGGCATCGGATTAGATATTAGCAAGCCCGTGGGAAACATTATTGTCGATATCGGTGGTGGAACGACAGAGATTGCCGTGATTTCTTTGAATGGCGTTGTTACGAAAGAAACGATCCGGATTGCTGGAGATGAAATGGATGAAGCCGTTTTACAGTGGTTCCGAAACGAACATAAACTTGAGATTGGCCTTGGTATGAGCGAAAGGATTAAAAAATCTGTCGGTTCAGCTATGAAGATGAATTCATCAGATATTGCAGTGAAAGGGCGTGATCTCGTATCTGGAATTCCGAAAACGATTGAAGTATCTTCTGACGAAATTCGTCAAGCATTGAAGGATACTGTGAACCAGATTGTTGAAGCAGTCAAACGGTGTCTTGAGCAAACACCTCCTGAACTCGCTGCGGATATTCTTGAAAGAGGGATCATTCTTACTGGAGGCGGCAGCTTATTGAAAGGTATCGACCAGATCATCCGGGAACGGACCAATATTCCTGTGAATGTTTCTGAAGATCCGTTACTCTCAGTGGTAAGAGGAACGGGTATGGTATTGGAAAACCTGAAAAAATACGAAGCAGTTCTGTTGTAAGGGTGTATGCGCGGTCTCTATCTTGCTATTGTCCGTAAAAGAGATCATCTTCTTTTCGTTCTTTCTCTATTTTTTTCCAGCTTCCTTCTTTTAAATAACGACGACCCCCGAATGCGTGTTATCCGGGGAAAAACAACTGATATTGTTGCTTTTATTTCTTCACCCATGACCTGGGTGAAATCCCTCATGTTCCTAGAGGAAGAAAACCAGCTTCTTCGGGAAAAAACCCTCTCATTATCTCTCCAGATCGAATCCATGCTCAATCTCCACAAGGAAAACGATCAATTACTGGGTATGCTGGATTTTAAACGCCAGACAAAATTATTTCTTAAACCCGCACGAGTGGTAAATAAAGGGATCCAACCCAATTTACTGTCTATTGTGATTGACGTAGGGGCAGAAGATGGCATCAAAGGAAATCAGCCGGTACTCACTCCAAAAGGTGTGATTGGAAAAACAATTGAGACGGGAGAATCTGCTTCGATTGTTCAATTGATCACCGATGTTAATTTCAGATTAAGTGTACGAATCTTACCCAGTGGTGCTACGGGCATATTACGATGGTTGGGGAATGGGATAGGTCAGGTCAGGGAAGTCCAAAAAAATGTGGAAATCACTATTGGGAATAAGGTTATTACATCCGGCTTCAGTGATATTTATCCTGCAGGACTTCCCGTGGGGGAAGTCGCTGGTGTCTTCGATGAGCGTGGGAGTTTCCAAAAGATTGTGAATATCAATTTGCCAAATGATATGAGTGCATTTCAATATGTTTTTGTCATCGTGGAGAATTCATATGAAATGGACTGAATTAGTTATTCCTGGACTTTTTATTTGGCTGATTCAACTCCTGATTGCGGATTTTCTTGCAATTGAAACAATTCGACCGGATTTTGTCGCGATCCTGGTTTTGTATTGGGCAGTAAAATATGGCAGGACTGTAGGTACCTTGTCTGGGTTTTTGATGGGATTATTGATCGATCTTTCTGGGACAGCGTCCTTTTTTGGCTTATCTCCAATGATTTATTCAATAACAGGATATCTCGGTGGGTATCTCATGGGAACATATTCCAGATTAAATCCCTTATATTTTTCCATTTCATGGATTGCTATCCTTACACTTCAATTCATGATCTTTTGCGTCGTTCAATACCAGGATATCTGGGTCACGAATCCACAACTCTTTTTTGGGAAATGGATTGGAACAACACTTTACACTTTAAGCTTTGTGGGCATTCTTCAGGTGATATATCCATTCCATAAAATTACCTAATGTTAAAAGCTGATAATATTGTATCCTTCCATCAGTATCTGGTTGCCATAGGGATAACTTGGTTGCTGATCATTGTCCTCCTCGCCCGATTTTTTCAGATTCAGATCTTGGGGCATGATCGGTATCAAAAAAAAGCCAATACGAATCGTATCAGGAAAGTTACAACCACGGCGCCACGGGGACTCATTCTTGATAGAAATGGCCAAATACTGGTGGACAATCTTCCAACTTATGTCTTAACGGCCATTCCCGGAGAACTTTCCGAAAAAGGAGAAAAATTTGGAATTATTTCAAACATTATTGGGTTGGATTCAATCACAGTTTCAAAAAATTATAAAAAATATTACCGGGGAAGATTTATCCCGACGCGGTTGGCGAAAGACCTGACATTCCACCAAATATCAAAATTAGAAGAAAACAGACTCAATCTTGAAGGGGTGTATTACCAGCAGTTTCCTGAACGGTATTTTCCATCGAAGGTTCGGGCATCCCATATTTTGGGATACGTTAAGGAAGTGGATAAACCAATCCGAAATTCACTTGATGATAAAAATGAATATGAATTAGGTGATATGATTGGCTGGAATGGATTGGAAAAAAAGTATGAATCTTACTTAAAAGGGAAGCGCGGTGTGTATTTTTATGAAGTGGATGCCTTTGGGAGAGAAGTTGGATACGTGACAGATCTCCCGCCACAAAATCCAGAACCGGGACAAAATATTATCACAACACTCGATATAAATGTCCAGGAAACACTTGAGAAACTCATGGAAGGGAGACGGGGTGTTATCTTGGTGGGTATCCCTGAAACAGGAGAAATTCTTGGCGCTGTCAGTGCACCGGATTATAAACCTGATTTATTTACGGGACTCATGTTAGAGCAAGAATGGAAAAACGTCCTTAACTATCCTGAAAAACCTTTGATCAACCGATTTAATCAAGGATTGTATCCGCCGGGATCCATTGTAAAAATGGTTACTGCAGCAACCTTGTTAAACAATCCAGAATTTGATCCCTATGGTGAACGAAAATGCGAAGGATCCTATCAGATTGGAGACCGACTATTTAGATGTTGGTGGATTCAGGGTCACGGTAAAATGAATCTGACATCAGCCATGTTGAATTCTTGTGATATTTATTTTTATAAATCTATCCATTATTTCGATCTGGATAAGCTTTCCAATTCGTTCCGGGCATTTGGGTTTGGCCAGCCCACCCAGATCGATATCTCTGGTGAATCAAGTGGACTTGTTCCCTCCATCAGTTATATGAATAAACGATATGGAAGATACGGTTGGAGTAAAGGGGCACTCTTGAATATTTCCATTGGGCAAGGTGAACTATTGGTGACACCGATCCAGGTATTCAATTATGTGAATTTGATCGCATCGAAAGGAAAAGCAAAAGTACCACACTTTGTTATGGTTGATCGATTGCCGGAGAATGTTCAACCGGATTTTGAATCTGACCTGTGGGACAGAATTGTTTTGGATATGAGAGCCGTGATTGCACATAAAAATGGGACAGGTAAAAGTGCTCAACCTAACATACCAGGATTAAAAGTTTTTGGGAAAACCGGCACCGCAGAAAACCCTCATGGTGAAGATCACGCCTGGTTTACGGGTTGGGCAGAGTATTACGATCAAAAATTTTCCATTGTTGTTCTTTTGGAAAATGGAGGATCTGGCGGGACAGTGGCGGCACCTATGGCCGGGATGGTTTTTTCACAAATCATTCATCATCAGGAAATGGCTGCGGAATTATGAGATCCCAATCATTTGAATTGAAAGAATTACCCATCAAGATTATTTGGGCTGTTGTTTTCCTAACAATTGTTGGCCTTATCGTATTAAGAAGCATTTCTCAACACCATCCAGGTGGTGTTTTACAAAATCCATTTTCAAAGCAATTTTTATTTTTGATTCCGGCGATCATTTGTATGATAGGAATTATATATATTCCCCGATTTACAATCCATAAGTATTCGTATACGGTTTACGCGATCGGAATTATTTTTGTGATCTTGCCATTTTTCGGGAGTCCTCATGCAGGGACTTATCGATGGCTGAATATGGGACTCCCATTTGGGATCCAGCCCAGTGAATTTGCGAAAGTGTTCACAATCATTGCATTGGCTCGATATCTTTCTGACCATAATCTCCAAATGAAACATTTTACAGCCACCATTATCCCCTTTTTATTAGTATTAGTCCCTACCGCTATTGTGATGAACCAACCCGATTTGGGAACAGCCATTGTGATAATGACCCCCGTTTTACCCATGCTTTATTGGTCGGGAGCGCGGCCCTTTCACCTATTTTTATTGTTAGCACCGCTGTTAAGCATGTTAACCGCTTTTCATAATATTGCGTTCACAGTTTGGACCATTGTACTGGGAATGACTATTATTATTGCAAGGCCTAAAAGACTTTTGTCCTTAGGGCTCTTTTTTGGAAATGTTTTTCTCGGATTATTTTCGCCATTCTTATGGAATTCTTTAACAATTTATCAGCAAAACAGAATTCTTACATTTATCAATCCGGAGAAAGATCCACTGGGCGCAGCCTACCAAATCATTCAAAGTAAAACGGCTATTGGTTCTGGAGGATTATTCGGCAAGGGCTGGGGTGAAGGTACCCAAACACATTTGAAATTTTTACCGGTTCAGGAGTCCGATTTTATTTTATCGGTTATGGGAGAAGAATTGGGATTTGTCACGGTTTCATTGGTTCTGGTGGTTTTTGGATATTTGATCGCACAGGTTATGAAGCAATCCTATTTTTCGAAAGACCGTTTCTCTAGTTTAGCCTTGATTGGATTTGCCACCATTTTCATGGCCCATGTTTTTGTAAATACAGCTATGACTGTTGGGCTTATTCCCGTTAAAGGTCTTCCGTTTCCATTCATTTCTGCTGGGGGGTCATTCTTGATTACGAGTTACATGATGATTGGGTTGATCTTAAAACTGAGTGTGAACTATACAGACTGATAAACTTATTTGAAGGATGAATTACAAACGGTAAATTCACCGCCGATTTGCCGAACAAAATGGGGTAAAAAAATGACAAATCGTTCCACATACGAAAATATAGTACTTTTCTCATTCATCTTATTGACATCCTTCGCCTTTGGCCAAAAGGATACGAACAGAGAACTTCGACGATTAAATGCGAAGATTGATCGAATCCGCGTCCAGGTAGATTCCCTTGAATTAGACAATCAGATTCTATTACCTGAACTGATGTCTGCGTTTAAACAAGCGGTCAAAAGTAAGACACAACAAGATTCAATTACCTTGGTTGTCCTGAAGAGAATTAACACCTTGAGCAATAAGATGACCAATCTTGAAAACCAATCCCGATATATGGATAGTACCGCACTTGAAATATTCAATAAACTGGTTTTCATCGAAAATAAGATCGTAACATTGACGAACAGTTATAATGAAATGGCAAAACTGAAATCCGGATCACCTATTTCCTCCGACCCCAAGTTCAATGCTGCACAATACAAACAGACTTACATGACAAGTTTGGGTCATTTTCAAAACCAGGAATTTGATGATGCTATCGTTGGATTCAAGGAATTGGTCTCTTCAGATGCCACCAATGATTTAGCAGATAACAGTCAATACTGGTTAGCTGAGTGTTATTATTCTCAAAGGGAATTTAAAAGAGCCATCGCAGAGTTTGAGAAGGTATTCACCTATCCCGGAACTGACAAAGATGATGATGCACAGCTTAAAATTGGTCTCGCTCACCAAAGCATGGGCAATGTAAATAAAGCTCGAGAAGAGTTTCAGCGCCTAGTCGATTATTTTCCAGGAAGTGAATACTATCCTAAAGCCAAAGATGCGCTGAAACAGTTATCTATCCATTAACATATTAATTAATACCATATGCCAAAAAAACTCTATTATTTGACAACGGAGATCACTCCGTTTGCCAATGTCTCCGGCTTGGGAGAATTTTCAGCAAAAGTACCACTTGCCCTTCAGGAAAAAGGCCACGATATTCGAACCATCATCCCAAAATACGGCTATGTCAGTGAAAGGAAATATATTTTAAGAGAAGTGATTCGCTTAAGAGAAATCCCCTTCCAATTTGATGGTGAAGAAATTTCTGCAAGTGCCAAAAGTGCCTTTATTCCTAAAACAAGGGTTCAAGTTTATTTTCTGGAAGATGACCATTGGTTCAAGCCACTGACAAACCTGGTTTATAAATCAAAAAATGGCCGTGTATTAGCAGATAATGGGGAGCGGTATGGCTTTTTTGCAAAAGCGGTATTAAGCACCTTACCCCATTTGTTTTGGGCACCCGATATATTTATTTGCAACGGATGGCAAAGTGCCATGGTCCCCGGTATGTTTAAAAAACATTTTGACGGGATCAATGAATTTTATGAAAATATAAAAACAGTCCTGGTCATCCATGATCTTGATGAATATTCCGAAGTATCTCGTACCGACTTTAAAAAAGCAGAAGTACCAATCCATTCTTCTCTCAAGGGTAAAATGCTAAATGTGTATGATGTAGCATCCTATGAAGCAGATGCGATCATTATTTTTGATAAACCTTCTGCAACAATCTCTAAAGAATTATTAAATCAACCGGGTCTAAAAGCAAATAAGAAAAAAATCTCTGTGATCAAATGGGCGGATGATGAAGTACCGGACTATAGTGCGATCGCGGAGAAAATGGATAAAGTTTTAGAGAAACTTTCCGACTGATTTATCATATAAGTCGACCCTAATGAAATCTAGATTTTTTATTATGAACCTCCTGGGGGTTTTTATTCTTAGCATTTCGTCCTGGCAATGCGAGGATAACCCCATTGAAGCTGATCTGTCCCATTTATCTTTGTCGGTAAATACGCTTTCAATTGATTCAATTTCAGTAAGTTCTTATTGGGTTGCTCCAAATCTTGGTTCAAATGAAAGATTGTATCTTGGTACCAAGAATGGCTTGGAGGTGCCTGTTGCCTTCGTTGGGATTTCAGACCATTTTTATTGGGATTATTATTTTGATTCCACAGTCACGTTCGACAGCCTTCATTTTATATTATATTCCAATGATAGTTTATTGACACAATCTTCTACGCCAAATCTCTATTTCAAATCTGATTCTCAATTTAATGAATCAAAAAGTACCTACCTTGATTTTGAAGGATTTACAACGGCTGATTGGGAAGATCTAGGTCTGCCAATCGTAAATGTAAACACAGATACCAACGCCTTATTCACCCATACAGAATTGGTCTGGGATATCATGAGCATCGATTCAATGTTAATGGATACTGTTGATTCAAATCTCATTCGAAATTTTGCGATCCAATTGACAAACAGGGATACAAACTTTATTGAATTGCTCAGCCGGGAGGCAACTTCAGGTGAAAAGGATCCCAAGGTGAAAATGTATTTTCGGCAAAATATTGAGGTCAGCGAGGATTCTACTTTCCGCGACACGTTGAATGTGACAATCTACTCATTCGGAGATATCTCAATTATTGATCCAGGATCTATCAATACGGAATCGACTAACCTTGGATTAAGCAATGGCATTGGGCTTCGATCTTTAGTATCAATTTCATTTGATTCGGTCTCCCTCCTGGAAGGATCCTTGATTCGTAAAGCGCAACTCACCCTGCCAATCGATACATCAGCCAGCAGCGAGGGTTATAATATTATTGTCGATCCTATTGATGAATCAGTTGATACTGCCGATGTTGTATTTGAAACCGATCCCTACACAGGAATTGGGTATCCTTACCGTGTCTCATCAGATACTGAAGATGGCCTATTTATCATTTCATTAAAATCATTTTTACAAAATATTACTTTGGGGAATGAAACCAATCTGGGGTTTAAAGTAGTCGCAAATGAAAAGAATGATCCGTTTGAGTCGATTCATTTTGACCTTGAAAATGAGTCTGTCAAACCGATTCTGGAAATAATTTATGTGGCCAATTAAACAATTTATTCCATTAATACTTTGCTCATCTTTGTTGGTGGGCCAAGGCACGATGAATGCCTTTGGTTTAGGACATTTTTATGAGAATCAGGGAATCACAAGTGCGGGGAATGGATTAAATGACCTTGTCCCAACATTTCAAAGCAATGTATCCTTATCTAATCCGTCAACCTGGCATCATCTGAAATTCACCCATTTGTTTTTGTCTTATAGCGGAGATGAAAATTCGATTTCGGATTTACCACTATTGAACAGATATTCCGGACTTGCCCATGCGGGCTGGATCGTGCCGATTAAATCAAAAGGGTCCTTCGGATTGGCCATAGTTCCGTATGCAGACCAGCGTATAACCCTTGCCGATAGTGATACAACGTCCTTCATTGCTTTTGAGGATACGTTAAACTTGGTGAATTCCTTTGCCCGGACGGGTGGGATCATGGCTTTCAAGGTGGGGGCATCTTATTTGATTCGCGAAAACTTGAGTGTCGGATTATCCGTGGATATGCTGTTTGGCTCATCAAGACAAAATGAATCTATCTTTTTTAATGGGAGTTCCATTATCCAAACATCACGTACAAAGTATTCCGGCGTTTTAGGTGAAGTATTTATTTCCTTGGCGCTCCAGGAAAAGATCAATCTTTTTGCCAGTGTCAAGCAAACCATAAGGAGTTTGAACGGTTTATACACGGAAAAATATTTATTTGATGATGCAAATGGCAATGGATTTCACGATTATGGTTCACCCTCAGATTTTCCGTTACCTGATAGTGTATCTGCGAAAGATGAAATCCGTTTCACTGGCATCCACAAACCTGAACAATATTCCCTGGGGTTGCAATCTAACTTAAATAAAAAGACCTCGATTTCATTTGAACTACGTTCCATAAAAGATAAGGGCAAACTACCCGATCCCTTGACGTTACCGATCAATGATTGGATCCGACATTCGAATGATATCAACCTTTCGCTCACAAGATTTCCCAACGATCTTTCCCTGGACTTGGTAGATAAAATATCTGTCAGGATGGGATTAGCATTCAAAACACATACACTCGCTCAGACAAAAACAATCATAAGAGAGATTGGCGGTTCATTAGGATTAGGATTTAAATTCAGGGTTGCCGGGAATCAGATTGATCTGAATTATTACCTTGGGAAAAGAAAATTTCCCGACACATTTAATACAGAATTCGTACAACAATTACAAATTGGAATCAGTTTGGCTGACCTTTGGTTCGTAAAGAGGAGACAAAAGTAATAATGAATAAAGTTAAGATTATTACCATTGCAATGGGTGCTCTGTTTTTAACCATGTGTGTCCCACCCGAAGGCGGTAGGGATAAGGATCTTGCTAAAGATAAAGCAAAATTAGATTCATTACGAAAAGTGCGCTGCCCGCGATTAATGAGCAGTGCGGCAGAATATTATCGTAATCGGGATTGGAAACAAACTGTTCGCATTTATAAAGAAATCACATCCTTGGATTGCGATGAATGGAACCCCGTTTATGCACCCCCTAAAGAAATTTACCAATATTATGCCATCGCATATGAACAATTGGGAAGATTCGACAGTTCTGAGTTCGTCTTATTGGATGGATTGCAAAAATTGCCTGAAAGTGTTGATTTGAGAAAAAGATTGGCATACGCCTATAAACGCCAAGGTAAAAGAGATAGAGAAATCATCGAATATGAACGGTTGATAGATATGGCTCCAGATGATATTTCTATCATGAATGATCTTTCCAAGTTGTACAAAGATGAAGGAAGATATGATGACCAAATATTCATCCTGCAAAAAATTCTGAAAATTAATAGCAATAATGAGATCGCACAAAGTGAATTGGCCCTGGCATTTGAAAGCAGTGGTCGAGATCCATTAGATGTTTACCGTAAACGATATGATGATAACCCAGATAATTTGAGTTATGGGTTGGATTACGCAGATCGCTTGGGTCGAGTGGACCGCTATGAAGATGCTATCCCTGTATTAAAAGGTGTGATTAGTCAAGACCCCAGTAGTAAACTGGCTTATCGGAAATTAGCTGAGGCAAATAAAGCCATTGATGATCTCAAGGCAGCTGCATCCGCCTACGAGGGATTATTCAAGATTGACCCCAGAGATAGTCGTATCGCAATCGATATTTCCAATGTTTATCTGGAAAATAATGAATACGGTAAAGCATTACGCTGGGCGGATAAAGCTGTAAGCCTTAATGGTGGAACGGGTGTTGGTTATGGTCAAAAGGGTAAGGTGTACTACTATGGCTGGGACAATATCCGGAAAAACCCTTTTACAACAGATGATCGCATTGTTGTCAAACTGGCTTATAATTATTTTGTCAAAGCAGAATCAAAAGGATTCCGCGGGTTCTCCAAAAGGGCTTGGTTAGAAGAAAATGCAAAAGATATTCTTTATGGCAAAGCTCAATGGTTTATGGCAGAAGACAAGGTGAAACGGACACGGAGTGTTTCCCCCGTGTTGTCTGATTATGATTGGGTCACCGAATCATTGAAAGCAGAGGTTGGCTGGCAATAACATGTCCTATTTAGCTCAACAGGATTTGGATTTGTTTACAATCCTTGAAAAGGAGATCAACAGGGAGGAATCCACACTTGAGCTGATCGCATCCGAAAACTTTACAAGCCCGGCTGTGATGGAAATGGCAGGGGGTGTGATGACCAATAAATACGCGGAAGGGTACCCCGGAAAACGCTATTATGGTGGCTGTGATTTTGTTGATGAGGCTGAAAACCTGGCCCGGGATCGTTTGGGTGAATTATTTGGGGCTGAGTATACGAATGTACAGCCTCATTCCGGTTCTCAGGCCAATATGGCGGCTTTGATGACCTTTATTAAACCAGGTGATACCGTCATGGGGCTTGATTTGTCTCATGGTGGACATTTGACCCATGGCAGCCCCGTCAATTTTTCCGGACAACTTTACAATTTTGTATCCTATCATGTTTCAAAAGAAACAGGTCGGGTTGATTTTGATGAGCTGGACAAACTCGCTAAAGAGCACCAGCCTAAACTCATCATTTGTGGCGGGAGTGCTTATCCCAGATTTATTGAATTTGAAAAATTCAGGGAAATTGCAGATTCTATCGATGCATTTCTTATGGCTGATATTGCGCATCCAAGCGGACTTGTCGCCGCGGGCCTGCATCCAACGCCCATGCCCTTTTGTCACGTGGTGACAAGTACAACTCACAAAACACTTCGTGGTCCTCGCGGTGGTATTATTATGATGGGGAAGGACTTCGAAAATCCATGGGGAAAAATTGCGCCCAAGTCTGGTCGGGTTAAGATGGTTTCAGAATTGATTGATTCCACGGTTATGCCTGGAATCCAAGGCGGTCCGTTGATGCATATCATCGCCGCAAAAGCAGTTGCTTTTGGTGAAGCATTACAACCCGAATTCAAATCCTACGCTCAAAAGATTATTCATAATGCAAAAGCCATGGCGGACGAATTCCTGAAGCTCGATTATCAATTGATATCAGGCGGCACTGATACACATGTGCTGTTGATCGACTTGTCGAATAAAAATATCACTGGAAAAGCGGCTGAGAATTCCTTGGGTAAAGCTGGCATTACTGTCAATAAAAATATGGTTCCGTTCGATGAAAGAAGCCCCTTTGTGACCAGTGGTATTCGAGTTGGAACACCTGCTATTACAACACGCGGTATGGAAGAATTAGAGATTCGTCAAATTGTTCAATGGATAGACAGGGTGGTTTCAAATATTGAAAACGAAACTATTTTGTCTCATATACAGTCAGATGTAAACGCTCTTTGTTCAAAATTTCCCATTTACACCCATTAAGCTGAAGGAAAAGACCCGTGGGTCGTCAATTTCTTCCTTTAGGTATTTCCCTTTTTGTTTTCTCGTGTGTCCCAAAATCTGTGATTTTGGACCACCCTAAACTGGTTTCCATTTATTTCGAGAAAAAGATCGATTCCCTTGAGAAAAAAGATTCTTTATCTCTAGCTGAAAAGCGCAAAATTGTAAAAACGAAAGTTGAATATGCATTTGGCGTTATCATGGAAAAAAGTGATCGTTTGATCGATGAAGATTATTCCCTGGGCTTGGCGGGGTATAAAAATGCAAATTTTATTTTTAAGGAGGCAAAAACTTTAAGTCTCTCAATTTTAAAAGGGTCGCACCCGGAATTTGATTCCTGGCTAAAAGGTAAAGCTGATATTTCATTTTCCAATGATGATATTTTCGACCTGTATTGGCTAGCGGCATCCTACGGAGGTGCCATTAAATCCAGTCGTGGTAATCCCTTTGAACTTGTGAATCTTCCCACGGTTGGGAAATTGCTCAGAACAGCGCTTGCTTTGGACCCTGAATGGGGTCAGGGTGCCTTATATTCAGCCATGATGAGTTATACATCTTCTCGCCCCGATCTTTCCGGTGAAACATTGAAAGATTCAATATCCTATTATTTTGAAAAAGCAGTTTTAACTTCAGACAGCTTGGATGCGGGACCTTTTATGACTTATGCTGAATCGATCCATAAAGCATCTCAGGACAGGGATGCTTTTGAAAATAATCTTAATTTTGTATTAAATATGGATGTGAAAAAAAGTCAGGAATTTGAATTGAGTAATATCATTGCACAAAAGCGTGCAAAATGGTTATTATCCAAAGCAAATGAGTTTTTTTTAGAATGAAACGAATATTAATCACTTTTCTAATTCTATTTTCCCTGGTTTTCGGGCGAAAGATTGTTGTGAAAATGGGAACATTGGCTCCAGAGGGAACCGATTGGCACGGTATGCTGATCGAAATGGGACAGGAATGGAAAAAAGTAACAAAGGGTAAAGTTGAGTTAAGACTTTACCCCAGTGGAGTTTTGGGAGATGAACGGGACATGGTCCGAAAAATGAGAATCGGGCAGATCCATGCAGCCGGGATCTCAACGGAAGGATTGACTGAAATCGTTCCAGATTTTTCAGCATTTTATGTCCCTCTTGCATTTCAGGATGTGGATGATATTAATCGTGTCTTGGAAGATATGCTCCCTGACCTTGAGAGAAAATTAGAAGAAAAGGGGTTTAAACTTTTATATCTTGCAGATTTGGGATGGGCCTATTGGTTTTCTACCACAAAGGTGACCACACCACAAGATTTAAAAACCAAAAAACTGTTTACTTGGGCCGGCGATTTTAAATGGGCAGAAATTTATAAAAAGGCCGGTTATAATCCGGTCCCTTTAGCTTCGACCGATATTTTATCGGGACTCCAGACTGGGCTCATTGATGCCTTGTCAACTATGCCACTTTATGCGCTGGCTCAACAATCATTTGGTATTGCAAACCACATGCTGGACTTGAAATGGGGTGCGTTGATGGCTGGGATCATTGTTGATCAAAAAACATGGAATCGAATTCCTGAAAAATATCATGCCGATATGATCGCGGTGGCTCATGCCATTCGTGAAAAACATTTGGAAACAAATAGACGGGCTGAATTGCAAGCCATTGAAGCAATGAAGCAGTACGGATTAACCGTTCATAAACCGACAGAAAAAGAAATAATGCAATGGAAAACCGAGGTCAAAAGGATGGAATCCCATCTGCGTGGAAAGGTGATTTCAGCGGAAATTTATGATCGTGTCCTTGAATTAACAGGCCCCCAATAAAGAATCATGGTTAATAACAAAGTAAACCATGTCGTCAATCGATTGAAATGGGGTGAGGATACACTGGCATTTGTGATTTTTGCAGCCATGGTACTTTTACCTGTTCTTGAAACAGGTGCACGTATTTTCAATACAAACAGCATTCCCGCTTCCCAGGTATTGGTGCAGCACTTCACCCTTTGGATCGGTTTCCTGGGTGCTGTCCTTGCTGCGCGACAAAACAAGCTCCTGGCACTTACGCGAGAACCGTTATTTGATGAAGCTGAAAAACCCCATTTAGGAAAATGGATCGCCAAGGTGACCACATTTCTTGTATTGGTTGCCTTGACTTGGGGGAGTTGGGAATTGTTAAAAGTGGAAATGAAATATCCCATCGATATTGCCCCAAATATTCCAAGATGGCTGGCACAGATCATCATGCCTGTTGGGTTTGGACTCATGGCTGTCCAGGTTTATTTCAAAAGTTATAAAAAGAACATTCATCGTGTTTCGTTGATTGTTGTTGGCGTTCTTTTTTCCTTGAGCGCAATAACGGATGCGATTTTTGATGTTTTACCCGTCGTATCAATCGGTATTTTCATCATCATTTTTGCCTTATTGAATGGTGCACCTATTTTTGTGGGATTGGGTGGTGCAGCTATTTTATTTTTCTGGGCAGACACTATTCCCATTTCAGCCATTCCAACTGAAACCTATCGGATTGTTGTTTCGCCGACACTTCCTACCATTCCATTGTTTACATTAGCCGGATATTTATTAGCCGAAAGTAACGCCTCTCAGAGATTGGTGAATGTCTTTCGGGAATTGTTTGGCTGGATTCCTGGGGGAACACCTGTGATTATTGTCATTCTCTGTGCGTTTTTTACAGCATTAACGGGTGGCTCCGGTGTCACAATCCTTGCCTTGGGCGGGTTATTGCTTCCCCTTTTATTGAAAGAAGGATATAGTCGTTCATTTTCAATAGGATTGATCACCGTTTCCGGATCATTGGGATTGTTGTTCCCACCGAGTCTTCCTGCTATTATTTACGGCGTTACCGCTGGTGTGTCCGTGAAAGATATATTTATTGCCGGGCTTATTCCCGGAGCTTTACTTCTGGTTATGATGTCTGTTTGGTCTTTGTACCAGGGGAAGAAAGAAAAGATCGCACCCAATCCATTTAATTTCAGAAATGCCATTAAAGTTTGCATAGATACAAAATGGGAATTGGCGATTCCTGTATTGATCATTTTTGGTATTTTCGGCGGGTTTACCACATTGGTGGAAACGGCTGCTTTAACTGTCGTTTACATATTTCTGGTTGAAGTTTACCTTTACAAAGATATTCGTTTACGGAACTTACCGAGGATCGTGATTGATTGTGCCACATTGATTGGGGGCGTCTTGATCATCTTGGGAGTGGCTATGGGGCTCACCAGTTATCTCATAGATGCACAAATCCCAACTCTCATGTTATCCTGGGTTAAGAGCGCCATCGCATCTAAATACACATTTTTGTTAATGCTCAATATTTTCCTGCTCCTGGTTGGATGTCTCATGGATATTTTTTCAGCGATAATTGTAATTGTACCCTTGATTGCACCTTTAGGGGTTCACTTTGGAGTGGATCCGGTTCATTTGGCAATCATTTTCATTGCGAATCTTGAGTTGGGATTTTTGACACCTCCCGTAGGGATGAATCTCTTTTTAGCCGCTTATCGTTTTGATGAGGATATGCCAATAATTTATCAGGCCACATTACCGTTCTTTTTGGTGCGATTATTAGCTGTAGGGTTAATCACCTATATCCCCATTATAACCTTAGGATTATTACAATGATATGGAACATTTTAAACAGGGAAACATTTCTTGATATTGAGATGCAGGAAAAGTTATATTTGCCGTCCAAAAAACCGGAGCAAACCTATACCTTAAACGCTATCAATTCGCTCGAAGAGAGCGCATTCAATATCAATCAATATTCAGGAGACGTTCAATGAAGCGTTTAGGGACAACTCTGTCATTACTGACAGTTCTAATGAACCCCATGTTCGCCCAGAGTGAAGCCGGCGCGATTTTTCTTTTAATTGCACCGGGTGCCCGTGCCGGCGGCATGGGCGAAGCCCAAGTTGCCGTGGCAAATGATGCCTATGCAAGTTACTGGAATCCAGCCGGACTCGGATTTCTTGAAGGGCAGGAATTGGCCATGATGCACGTGAATTGGCTTCCCGGTCTTGCCGATGATTTGTATTACGAATTTTTTGCATTTCGCAAAAAATACCCCACATTGGGTACAATTGGTGGACATTTGATCTTTTTGAATTTGGGTGAACAGATCCGTACCAGTGAAACCGGTGATGAGTTGGGAACATTTACAAGTTATATGTCTGCATTTGCGCTTTCATATAGTGCACTGATTTCTCCCACTCAATCCATTGGATTGAATGCAAAAGTCTCATACCAGCATTTGGTTGAGATGGGTGCCGGTAGCGAAAAGGGAAAAGGCACATCCACAGATTTCGGATTTGATGTTGGCTATATGCACAAGGAATGGTTGTTGCCCAATATGATCTTAGGCTTGAATCTTTCAAACATTGGCCCAAAAGTATCCTTTATCGATCCGGACCAGGCAGATCCCCAGCCAACTAATTTGACACTGGGATTGAATTATGCACTTGTAAATAGTGAGTTCAATAAACTAAATATTGTTTATGATGTGGATAAGCTTCTCGTGTCTTCTTACCCTGATATGGATTGGGATGGTGATAAATATATTGGCGGCTTTGACGAAGATGGCAACGTGAGTCCCGGAAATGATTATAATAAAGATGGAAAATTGGAAATCGCCCATACGGATCCAATCTATAAGGCAATTTTTACATCTTGGGTTAATGATTGGTTTTTGGGTGGTGATATAGATTATGGTTCTGATGGTGCTGGAAATGGGGATGGAAAGATTGGTGGTTATAGATGGGACGATCTGGACGGGGATGGAAAAATTGATCTTGCTGATAATGAAATTGTAAAAACCAGTGGTGAACCCGGTGACGAGGGTTGGGGTCAATACAACGAATTTGGTGATAAAGAAGTCGGCAACTCTAAAGAAAGAACCATCTCTAATGAATTGGATCGATTGGTTCATAACATCGGGATGGAATATTGGTACGGCCAATATTTCGCCATCCGGACTGGATTCTATTACGACAAGACGGGGAAGATCAGCAATCCTACATTCGGGATCGGTTTACGATTCGCCGGATACGGGTTTGATTTTGGATATACCTATGGTGAAACAGGCCATCCTTTGACCAACACCATGCGTTTTTCCCTGAATATGGAATTCTAAAAACCGCTTCATATGTTGCGGCTTCCCTTCCTGCGCAGATCAATGCCTTTGGTCTGCCTGTTTTCCTTGCTCGCAGGTGATATGACAGGCGATCTCCGCATCTGCGCCCTACGGATTTCTTTTCTATCAGACGAAGACGAAAGCACAACAGGATCTGGCCAATTTTTGTTGGAATCAGAAGGAATCGATTGTGACGATTATACCATAGATCCTGCGCCCCACGACAGGTCCTACTTTGAATCTCAGTTAAAAGCAGTCGATGGATATTTCAATTCAGTTTCTTATGGGAAATTTGGCATTGACCTGGACCAATCCACGGTCTTCCCATTCGGGGAAAATGATTCTTACGCACTCGAAAATTCGATGAATTATTATAATCCTTATGATCAGGGTGAGATCCAAGAGGAACGCATTATAATATTATTTGCTGATGCGATTTATAAAGCATACGAAATTGATCAAATCGATTTTTCAACCTATGATCTTGTCGTTGTATTTCATGCGGGAATCGGTCAGGACTTTTCACTTCCATTTTTAGATCCAACACCGGAAGATATTCCTTCCACTTATGTTGATAATAAAATGGTTTTAGAACATTTAGCTTCATCATCGATCTCTGTTGGGAACCATGATATTTCTCACGGAATTATTCTACCGGAAACGCAAAACCATCTTTTATTTGACATTGCTGAAACCATGTTCTTGGACGCGCCGGAACCCTGTGAATATCAATACGGACTCACAGGAACCTTTGCTCTCATGATCGGGTTTGCTGTGGGATTACCGCCCTTATGGAATATTGAAACAGGAGAAAGTGGTGTTGGTGTATTTGGGCTCATGGATCAAGGATCGAACAATGGACGTGGAATTGTTCCATCTCCACCCACAGCCTGGACACGATCTTTTGCAGGTTGGGAAATACCAACAAATGCAGGATTTGGCTCTGCAGTCAATTTGCCATCTCGAAGTGAAAACCAATTGGTGAAAGTGCTAATAAACGATAACGAATATTTTCTAATCGAAAACCGCGATAACACAATTCATGATGGCATCAGCCTTGATTCCATGCGTTATGCTATTTGGGAAAAGAATGGTGAAACAGATTACCCGCCTTTTACAGAAATTCTTCAGGATTCCGCATGGTTGGAGAAAGATGAAAATGGTGTTGTTGTATTTGCTCCTAATTATGATATTGGACTTCCTGCATCGGGACTTTTGATCTGGCATGTTGATGAAACGGTGATCAACGCCGGATTAGATGATTTTTCTGTAAATGGTGACTTGTCACGGTTAGGTGTTGACCTGGAAGAAGCGGACGGTGCCCAGGATATTGGCTATCCATCCATTCATATTTTTAACGATCCATCATCTGGTTATTTTGGAGATATGTGGTTCAAGGGAAATACCCAATTCGAATTAGCAAACCCATCCATGGAAGGAGTGTCTCCGGAATTCGGTCCATTTACTTATCCATCTACAAAAGCGAATGATGGCTCATCCACATTCATAACCATTGGTGATATTAGTAAAGCAGGTGACACCATGTCTTTTACTGTGACAAATTCACTTATTTTGTATGGTTTTCCTGACTCAACAGCATTTATCAGGACAATATCTGATGTTTCCCAAGATAGCAAAAATGAAATAATTGGAGGTAAGGATTCATTATGGTTGCAACAATACCCATGGACTACAAATAATAAAATTTATTTTCATTCATTGAATTCAAATGACGTTTTTGTTGGCGTTAGTTACCAAGGAGACATTACAAATATTGATGTGTTTGAATTTGATTTTTATTCCTTTAGACATTTTAGATACAATTTTAATATAGATCAGTCATTAGGGGATTTTAGTTTAGTTTATGATGAAACGATAGACTCTATTGCATTTCCAATTTATTCACATGATTCGAACAACTTAGAATTGATGTCTGACATTGAATGGAAATCCCATACAAAGAGAGTTTTCGCATCCTCCTTCAATTATGGAATTGATTTGGGAAATTCCGGTATTTCAGTCACGGATTTTGATGGAACAAACACAAAATGGGAAGATCAATCTTTTCAAACCATTGCCGGCATTGATTTAGACCTTGATGCATCTTTGGATGTTTTAGCTTTGGATTCATTGGGGATATTATATGCTTTTAATTCTGATCTCATTATTATGGCTGGGTTTCCATTGAAAATCGAATTGCAATCACCTATTTTAGCGCGGGATCTATACAATGATAAACATCCTGAAATTGTGTTGAAATCTGCAGATTCATCTTCGATTTATATTTTTAATCACCAGGGGAATGTTCAATACCAAATTGCATCCAATAAAGGTGATGAATTGGTGGCGCTGGAAAATATCAATGAAAAAAATTCAATAATTACTCAGTTCGCTATTTATCAATTTGGTGAAGCGACAGAAACCCAAGAGAATGAATGGGCTTTTGAACATGGTGACTGGGGGAGAAGCAGAACAGTGAAACTGGATTATACGTTTGATGATTCTGATGAAAAAAGTTTAACCCGTTCCTATTGTTATCCTAATCCAATTCGGGATAATTCTGGAACGATTCGGGTGGAAACTGTTGGTGCAGAAAAAATTGAAGTGGTATTATACGATCTTGCAGGATATTATATTACCACTTTTACGGAAGATCTTTATCACTCCGGAAACCAAATTACAGAATGGGTTTGGGATGTGGCAGATGTTGAGTCCGGCGTGTATTTTGCCCATGTAGCCGTCAGTGGAGAAAAAGGGACTGAAACCAATATCATTAAGATTGCAGTTCTTCATTGATGAAAAAAATATTATATTTTTTAGTATTGGCTTCCTTTGGGTTTGCCGAGATTGAGTATAACCACCCGGAATTGAACTGGCATACGTTTGAAACGGAGCATTTCCAGATTCATTTTCATGATGAAACTGAAATGACAGCTCGGGAAGCAGCCACCGTAGCGGAGATCATTTTCCCGAAAATCACTGAATTCTATGAATTCGAGCCTAAAGGAAAAACACATCTCATTCTCATCGATCCTGACGATTATTCCAATGGTGCAGCTTATTATTATGACAATAAAATTATGATTTGGGCTTCTCCCCTGGATTTTGAATTACGGGGAAGCCATCGTTGGCTTCAAAATGTGATTACGCATGAATTCGCCCATATTGTATCATTGCAGAAGGCCATGAAGGCCGGAACAAAAGTTCCCGGAGCTTATCTTCAATTCATGAATTACGAAGAAGAAAAACGACCAGACGTTTTATACGGTTATCCAAATACATTGGTGAGTTATCCTATTCCTGGAACCATCGTTCCCCCGTGGCTTGCTGAAGGCGTAGCGCAATATATGTACGAAAATGCAGATTGGGATCATTGGGATACACACCGTGATATGATCCTTCGAGACAGAGCAATCCATGGGAAATTATTATCGTTTACCGAAATGAATACCTTTGGTAAAAAAGGTATTGGGAATGAATCGACTTACAATTCCGGGTTTGCACTTTCAACGTTTATCGCCAATGAATATGGTACGGAAAAATTGAAAGAGATCATGGATGAACTTTCGTCTCCGCTCCAATTTTCTGTAGGAGATGCCATGGAGAATGTACTGGGGGATCATGGGGATGATATCTATGATTCGTTTAAAACATCCTTGGAAACAAAATATAATATGCTTGTGTCGCCCATTGAGATAAACCCTGTTGAAGGGAAGCAGATCCTAAAGGAAGGAACTACCAATATCTATCCAAAATGGCATCCCACAAAAATTGGGTTTGCATATCTGTCCAACAAGGAAAATGACTTTTTCAGCCAAACGGATCTTTTCTATTATGACATGGAAAGAAAAGAGGATAAAAAGCTTATGGGCGCTGTTCATTCTGCACCGACATGGCATTCGAATGGGCAGATGATCTATTACAGTAAAAAGCCAAAATTCCCCAATAAGCAAGGTTCCAAATTCTATGATATTTATTCTTATGATCTGGAGACAGAAGATGAAGAAAGGTTGACGGTTGATGCCCGGGCTTTTAATCCGGTTTTTATTGAGCGGGACAGTTCGATCGCTTATCTATCAACCTATGATGGCGGCCAGGACATTTTTCTTTTAAATTTGAAAACAGGATCTTCAGAAAAGATCACTAATTTTAAAGATCGTCCCATTTTAAGCTTTTTGGTCTATTCAGAAGAATCCCATTCATTATTTTTTGATATGACAACACACCATTACCGGAATATTGGGAAACTCGATCTTTCATCAAATGGAATAACATTGGAATTTGACCATCCCTTTTATGATGAAAGGAATATGGCCGTTTCTGGAAATGGCATGAAAGTTTTCTCCCAGGACAAGAGTGGAATTTATAATCTGTATCTGATCAATCCTGTGGATACAACGGCGGGTTATGTGACCAATCTGTCCGGTGGTGCATTTATGCCGGATATTTCAAAAGAGGGCAAAATAATCTATTCTTTGTATAAGGATGGGGCCTACACGATTGCATTGTTGGATTCGATCAAACCGATTGTGGAAGACTTTGTGGGATATTCTTCAAATTATTTTAAAAATAATTCGGGGCTCGTCGATCCTGTTACAGATCTGAATCAAACAGAATCAAAGTCTTACACAGACCAGTTCCCCAATATGTTCATCATGCCAAAGATCATGTTGGATTATGGCACAATAAAACCGGGGTTTTATTTTTATTCCAGTGAAGTGATCAATCGCCTTTCAATTTTTGGGGGAGCATCCTTAAATAAACTATACGATGTGGATCTGTTCTTCATTTTTGATTTTAAACGGTTTTACCCAACCGTATTTTTTGAGACTTTCTATTTAACTCGAAATACAACGGATAACTCCAAATATCAAGGAATATACGATATTGAAGATGATATCAAATTTCGCCTGGTTCAATTCCGTACAGGATTAAAATTCCCCATTTTTGGAAGTCTTTTAGAAATTTCTGGAACAAGGCAATGGTATCGAGCATTCATCAATCAAAATTTGCCGTCAGAAGGTATCGAAGCGGGGGCTGCTTATGATTATTTCCGTGGCTGGACCTTAAGTGGAGATTGGTCTTTGGATATGATAAAAAGACGTTTAGACAAATCAATTAATCCATCAAAAGGATTTAAGGTTTGGACTAAATTAGATTTAGAGAAAAATGATTTTATTGAGGGCTTAAATTTATCTGATTCAGGGACGTTGACTGAAGATTTCAAAGATAACAGTCTGGGAAGATTCCAAGCAGGTGGATCGTTTTATTATGAACTTCCATGGAGAAAGAGATGGACTGTTTCCCTCACAGGTCAATTTGGATGGATTTCCAACGATAATGTAGATTCATTTTTCCATTTTTATCTTGGCGGATTGCCGGGAATTAAAGGGTATCCGTTTTATTCGATCCAGGGAACCCATAGCGCTATGGTGGATGCAACATTCCGCATGCCCCTATTCATGGAAAAACATTACAAGGCAAAATGGATGATCTGGCAAAACAGTACTCTGGGTGCAATATTCCAATTTGGTGATGCCTGGACAGACAATTATTCAATTAAAAAATCAGTGGGAATTCAATGGCGGATGAAAGGGTTTTCCTTTTATAACTTCCCCACCGCTATAGAGGTGGAATATCATCAACCTCTCGATAAATTTGAACGGGTAATCAATGAAAAAACAATACAATACGGCCATGAGGGGCGAACTTATGTCAAAGTTCTTTTTGATTTTTAGCCTGGTAGTTTTAGGGATAAACCCCATAATAGCCCAGGATTCTGCATCGGTGGTAATGGTGGATGAGCCACAAATTAATTATCCGGGGAAACCGCTTATCATGTCCCTGGTCCTTCCAGGGGCTGGACAGTATTACAATAAATCTCCTATGTGGAAAACTACTGCCTTTTTGGGTGTAGAGGTGGGAAGCATTCTTGCGATGATACAATTCAATAAAAAAGCTGAACTTCTTAAAGATGAGTATGAAGCATTTGCCAACAAAAACTGGTCTCTAAATGCATGGGTCAATAATCGGTTTAACCCTACAACACGTATCTATAATGATATGTCATGGACAAATTTTTCGGCCTTATTAAAATTAATTGGAACGCATGAATTAGAAATTATCTTAACGGGGTCATTGAAAGAACTATATGGTAAATCATCAGTTTCATCCGACAGTCTTGAAATACATCCTGAATGGATTAATTCTGGAGAAATTTCAGTGGTGACAGATCGCCATTTTTATGAAAATATTGGAAAATATGATCAATTTGTTGGTGGGTGGTCAGATGCCAATACAGATTGGTATTGGGAAGAAAAACAATTAGAAGACAGCACTGAGATCGTGATTAAAACACCCATGAAAGTGAATTATATCGACCAAAGATTTGATTCAAACCAAATGTTAAATATGGCGAAATACAGTATTACGGTCCTATTATTTAATCATGTCATCAGTGGGTTAGAAGCCGTCCTGACTAACCAGAAACAAGCTCGCGATAAACAAAAATCACAAACCATCGAAACGGATGTAAGTTTATTATACAATCCTTATAACCCAGGCGGCATTGGCGGTATTGCTTTTACTATAAATTTTTAATTCTATGAAAAATTTACATTTTTGTCTTGTTATAATATTTAACCTGTTTCTGACCTCTTGTGCGGGATCAAAATTCAACGACGAAATTAACCTGCAGGAGAAATTTAAAATGGGGTTGGATAACCTTGATAAGGAGAAATATTTACAGGCCCAACTTGATTTTAAACATATTGTCATTCGTGGCACCGGTTCTGACTTGGGAGATGATGCGCAATATTATCTCGGCGAAGCTTATTTCAGAAATGAAGAATATTTGGAAGCTATTGCAGAATATGAAAAACTCACACGACGGATGGGATTTAGCCCCTTTGTAGAAGATGCCCGGTTCAAGATTTGTGAAGCATACCGCATCGAATCGCCAAAATATTTTCATGACCAGGAGTACACAGAAAAAGCCCTGGAACGCTATCAGGAGTTTTTAGATGATTACCCCAATTCGAAATACGTGAATGATGTTTTGGCATCCATCGAAATATTGCGGGAAAAAATGGGGCTGAAATTATATGAGACAGGCATTCTTTACATGAAAATGGAAGAGTATGAATCAGCCAAAATGACCTTCGAACGTGTGGTTGATCATTATTACGATACGGCCGTCGTGCACCAGGCTCGCCAGGGAATGGTAAAAGCACTTGCTCAAAATCGGCAAATTGATGAAGCTTTAGCTTTATTGGATGAAAATGAAATGAACCTGACTGAACATGGACTCTATAATGATGCAAAAGATACGATTCAGGATGTCCAAAAAATGATTGAAAAGGGGCAATAATGAAAATTTGTTTATTTGGCGGCACATTTGATCCACCTCATATTGGGCATTTGCTCATTGCACAAACAGTCTGTGAAGCAGAGAATTTTGATAAAATCCTGTTTATTCCTGCTTATCAACCCCCGCACAAAACAGAGATCACACCCTTACGGAATCGTCTTGAAATGCTCCAAATCGCCGTTGAAGGTAATCCGAATTTTGAAATATCGGATATTGAAATAAAACGGGGTGGGGTTTCTTATTCCATCGACACGGTGAGGATCATTAGGGAAGAAACAGGTTCAGGGAAAAATGATATTTTTTATTTGATGGGGAGTGACAGTTTACTCGACTTTCATAATTGGAAAGATCCGAAAAAGATATTGGATGAATGCCAGGTCATTGTGGCCATTCGTCCCGGTTTTCGCCCCAGTGATATTCCATCTTGGATTCTGCATCGCATACATTTTGCGAATATCCCAAGGTTTGAAATCTCATCATCAAATATTCGCTATCGCTGGGTGGAAAATAAAACAATCCGTTATATGGTGACGCTCCCTGTCTGGGAGTACATCAATAAGAATAATTTATATTCTTAAGAAGCGAAATCGAAATACCAGCGCACCAGATTAATCACCACAAGAAGTATCCCCTCTGCGCGGCTGATTCGCCAATTGGTGCGAATCATGAACAGGGTAATTCCCACCATAATGACGAGAAGAAAAACACTGCTGTAAATGGATTCTCCGATCTGAGTTGGATTAATGATTCCAGCTAATCCCAACACACCCAATAAATTAAAAAGATCGCTGCCAATCAAATTACCCAAAGCGATCCCATGTCGTCCTTTGAGTGCTGCTGTGATTGATGTGGCAAATTCGGGTGCTGATGTTCCCGCGGCCACAATGGTTACAGCGATGACCCAATCAGACACACCCAAATAATGGGCGACACTGGAGGCATGTGTCACCATGAGGTTTCCGCCATATACGATCAAGCAAAGTCCGATCATGAAAAAAGCATACGATTTCCATGTGGCGCTATGGGGATGCACTTTTTCAGGAGGATCTTTTTTAATAAATAGAAAAGCAACATAGCCAACCAATAAAGAAAATAATAACATGCCTTCAACTATGGTAAATGCATCATTGGGTGTCCAGCCATCAAAACCGAAAAAGAGGAAAAAGATTAATGCCGTTGTCATAAGCAAAAAGAGCCCATCACGATTAAATAATTTTGGAGACGTGGTAATGGGACGTATTATGGCTGTACCACCCAGAATAAATCCAAGATTAAAAATATTGGAACCAATTACATTTCCGATAGATATATCCGTTTGTTGCGTGAAAGCAGCACTAATGGTTACAGCGAATTCGGGTGCTGATGTTCCGAAGGCTACAATGGTGAGCCCGATAATCAAATCGGAAACATTTAAGGTATGGGCAATCTCTGATGCCGAGTCAACGAGCCAGTCCGCGCCTTTCCACAGCATAATAATGGAAAGGATAACTAGTATGCAATCAAGGATAATATAGGTGTCCATGTCGTCTAATAATGAGTTTTTACAGGTGCGGAAGATACAAAAATTCATCACTGGAAATGATTGTAAACCCCATATTTGTTGCAAGGTTCAATTTCTTAAAGTTCGCCGAAGAAAAACCATTCAATGCGCTAGTATTTTTCCTATTTTCAGCATCTTAAATCACACCTGATTTTTTCATGATTGAATTCCAAAATGTAACCTACGCCCACCAAAAGGGCAATGGGGTTAATAATTTGAGCCTGACCATCGAGGAGGGTGAATTTTCCTTTTTGATTGGCCCTACGGGTTCCGGCAAAACAACCCTCATGCGATTGATCTATTTTGATTTGTTGCCGGATGCAGGTTGGGTTAAGGTGAATGGTTTTTCATCAAAGAAAATGACAAAACGAAAAATCCCAAAAGTGCGAAAGTTCATCGGGATGGTATTTCAGGATTATAAACTATTGTACGATCGAAACCTTTTTGAGAATGTTGCACTGCCATTGCATGTCCTTGGATATTCAGGACGGGAAATTCCTGACAGGGTGGAAGAAGCACTTGAACTCGTGGGTTTAGAAGGGAAAGATTATCATTTGCCAAATGAACTTTCGGGTGGTGAACAGCAGCGTGCTTGTCTTGCCCGGGCGATTATTAAAGAGCCGGATATTTTGCTTGCCGATGAACCCACAGGAAATTTAGACCCCGTCGCTTCTTTTGAATTGGTAAGACTCCTTGAAACGATTCATGAAACAGGGACAACTATCATAATGGCATCCCATAATTATAATTTGATCAAGGGGCGGGGACGACCGATCTATGAACTCAAAGATGGCGTATTACGGGGACGGTAATGAATAAGTTTTTTTACCTGACCACCGAGGGAATAAAGAATGTCTGGCGACATAAAATGACAGCATTCACAGCCATAATTTCTCTTTTTATTGCACTGTTCATTGTGGGATTATTGGCTACGGCCGGGGATAACACCCATAAAGTATTACAATATTTTCGGTCTAAATACAAGATTGAGGTATTTTTTAAACAGGATGTTTCCAACGAAGAAGCCGTTGGACTGATCCATCGTATTAAAACTATCAAAGGTGTTCGCACCGCTACGATCATTGAGAAAGAAGATGCTATCCGAATTTTTAAAGATCAGTTTGGTGAAGATATTATGGATATTTTGGGATACAATCCATTGCCTGTGAGTGCCGTGGTGAATTTATCCCGGACCAGTAGGGATCCAATCAGGGTAGAGCCGATCATTAAAGAGATTAGGTCAATTGATCGTGTGGAAGAAGTCAGGTACCAGGGAAACCTGATCAAAAAGATCGAAAGAAATTACAGGCGCATTATTGACCGATTTCCTTACTTGGCTGGCGTGATCATCTTTGTTGCTGTTTTGATCATTTATAACACCGTGAAATTATCTGTCTATTCCCGCCGGGAACTGATCCGATCACTCCAAATGATCGGTGCCACAAGCATGTTCATTAAATTGCCTTTTATTATCGAGGGTTTCCTCATCGGCCTTATTTCATCCGCCTTGGTGTTTCCTGCTCTTTTAGGGTCGGTCAAAGGGATCAATTACATTTTCACCAATTTTACATCTTGGGGCATTCGTCTTACTTTTGACCCCGTCGTATGGATCTGGCTTTTCTCGCTGGTTGTGGTCATTACATTGATCGGGAGTTATCGAGCTGCGTCGAGCTTCCTGAAATAACTTATCTTTTCTGTCGTTGTACCGACGGAACACAAATTCTTAAATTCCGGGCTGAATTTTTTCAATAAAACTAATATTTAGGGTGTATTGTGCCTGAAACATTAAAAAAAGAATCAAAAAAGAAATCAATATCGAAAGCAGCAAAAAAGAAGGTTTCCAAACAGTCTTTAAAAGACAAGGAAATCATCAAGGCTTTAGAGAAACAGTTGGAAGAAACCCAGGATAAACATCTTCGGCTCAAAGCTGAATTTGACAACTTTCGCCGACGGAAAGCAGATGAATTATCGGCATTACTCCAGTATGATGGTGAAAATGTGCTCAGAGGATTCCTGCCTATCATGGATGATCTTGGCAGAATGCTCGATTCATCCAATGCAACAGACCAATCTTTGAAAGATGGGATGAATATGGTCGCAGCCAAGATCCAAAAATTCTTGGAATCGTTGGATGTAAAACCATTTGGTAAACTTGGGGAGGAAATGGATGCTGAGATTCACGATGCCATGATGACACAAACTGATGAGACCATGGATGACCATGTGATCTTGAATGTTTTTGAAAAAGGATATACGTATCGTGATAAAGTGATACGCCACGCAAAGGTGATCGTGAATAAAAAATGAGAGATCTTTACGACATAATCGGTGTTTCCAAACACGCATCCCAGGATGAGATCAAAAAGGCCTACCGTAAACTTGCACTCAAATATCATCCTGATCGTAATCCTGATGATAAGGAAGCAGAAAAGAATTTCAAGGAAGCGGCTGAAGCCTATTCTGTATTAAGTGATGATCAAAAACGGTCACAGTACAATCAATTTGGACATGCCGGTGTAGGGATGGGCGATGCAGGCGGTCCCGGCGGTTTTAGTGGCGGCGGTGTCCATATGAGTATGGATGATATTTTTTCACAATTTGGCGATATTTTTGGTGGGAGCCCTTTTGAAAGCTTTTTTGGGGGCGGTGGTCAAAGACGATCTCGAGGTCGGGGGAGCGATATCCGAATCAAATTGAGATTAACATTTAAAGAGATTGCCCAAGGCATTGAGAAAAAGATCAAGATCAAGAGATCTGTCGTCGCACCAGGCGCTCAATTTATCACCTGCCCAACATGCCAGGGACAGGGGCAAGTTTCCACGGTCCAAAACACGATTCTTGGACATATGCGATCCACATCTGTGTGTCCCCATTGTGAGGGATCCGGAAAAAGAATTGGAAACCGTCCCCCTGAATCAGGCCCTGATGGAATGATTAAAAAAGAAGAAACCATAAAAGTGAAAGTTCCTGCAGGTGTTGAAGAGGGGAATTACATGACATTGAATGGACAAGGGAATGAAGATATTTGGAAAAATCCCGGTGATTTGATCATTATGTTCGTGGAAGGGGATCATGAATATTTTGTCCGTGATGGTGAAAATGTATTGCTTGAAGTAGCAGTCTCGTACCCCACTGCTGTTTTAGGTGGTAAGATTGAAATCCCCACCGTGGATGGAAAAGCATGGTTGAAAATACCAGCGGGGATTCAATCAGGACAGGTTCTCCGGTTGAAAGGCAAAGGATTTCCACGATTAAGGAGCAGATCCAATGGTGATCAACTGGTGAAGATTCAGGTTGAAACGCCCACGAAATTGTCGCGCAGCGCAAAGAAATTGATCGAATCATTGGAAAAGGATCTTGGCCCGGTTCAAAAACCCTTTTCGAAGATCGACCTTTAATGACCTTATTCACCCAACGAGAAAAGCAGGTCATTCTTTTCCTGGTTTGTACATTGATTCTAGGGTATGGAATAAAATTATACAAGCAAGGCCATCTGTATGATGATTTTAAGCCAATTTCTTTAGCCGAAAAGGAGGCCTTCAAAAAGACAGCAGAATCGGCGTACGATAAGCATAAAACAAAGGCTTCCAATTCATCTGCTGTATCCCCAGAAAAGAATTATAAACCGCAGACAGAAATCATTAATATTAATACTGCCGAAAAGCAGGATCTGGTCAAACTTCCAAAGATTGGCACCGTTACTGCGGAACGAATTATTCGTTTTCGCGATGATTTCGGGCCATTTAAAACGTTTGATGATCTGTTAAAAGTTAAAGGAATCGGCCTTAAGACACTTGAAAAGCTGAAACCACTAATCATTTTATAATTAGTTAAATATGAAATTATCTCAACATAATAAAACGGATCTACTTGAAATAGCGATCATCCTGGCGATGTTCTTTCTTATTATTGTGATCTATGTGCCCGTTGCGATTTGGGAAGAAGAAGCCCATTACCAGAAAGAAAGCCGCTATAGAATGCAAAACCTTTACGATGTTGAAGAATTTTATTCAAGTTTAACGGGGGGGTATAACCCCAATTTTCTCGAAGCCATGAACCTTGTGAATGCCACTCGGGATTCTGCGTTGGCGGATTCATTGTTTATTGGTGAACAACAGGTTACTTTAAACGGGAAGGAATTCTTTGTGGATGTTGGTGCATCCTTTGGGTTTGAATTTGACACAACATTTGGATTTAAGAGTTTTCGCAGGGATACGGTGATAGATACCACCTTGCAAATCGCTGTTTATGCTGAAGACCTGGGGCGAAATGATACATCCTTTATCCGGAAAAAAGATCTTCCTGGATATGAAAGTGATGAAAATTTTATTGGGATCGTTAAAGAAGAACCTATGACGCGTGTTGAAGCAATAGAGTACTATAAAACTTATTTACCTGATTCATCCACTTATTTTTGTCCCTTGTCCAAGGATCCATATCAAATGGAGATCAGTGAAGATGGGAAAAGTTTGAAAGTTTCAAGTCCGATAAAAGAGACCGTCAAAGAACCCCGTTATTTATTATTCTCCTTCAAGGCAAATAGTCACGGTATAATCAAAGACGGACAAAAAAGCTGGGATTAAGCTAACTGAGAACACATGGTTGGCTTAGTCATTTCAGATACATTTCTCCTGTGTGGCGTTTGGAACCGCAATGGAGAATCTCCCATACTGCAGAGTTTGGTCAGGGTTCCGTTCAATGACAACATTTCATCAATTATTTATGATGAAGCAGAACTGAATTCTGTTTTAGCATCAGCACTTCGTAAATCGAAAGAGACACATCCCTTTGACGGACAGGATGTTGTTGTTGGCCTCCCCGATGAATTTAGCAGCCACTCTGTTGTCGAAAGCGAACCAGATCTTTCGAGAGAAGACGGTATTGATTATATCCATTGGTTTGAGTCACAAAAAGGCAGGCCGGACTCCCAGGCTGTTTCTATTTTCGGGCAGGTGTATTTACCGGATGAATCCAATATTCATGTCTGTTCTATGTCAAAGGCGCTCATCAGAACAATAAAGCTTTCTATCATTGAATTAGGGGGCAATCCTTATTGGATGGGACCTGTCAGTTCTCTTTGCCTGGATGGATCTGGCATGTCCGAAGCAGCCATGGTGCAGCGAATTGATAATCGTTATTCTTTTATGAAAGTACAAAATAACCGCTTTGATATGGGGAAGGTTGCTTTTACAGGAGGTGTTGCGAAAGTAATCTCCACAACAGATGAAAATGACGAAATCACCTTAGCTGCTTTGGGATTGGAAGAATCCCATTTGGATGATATACCCGTTTTTTGTCTACATAAATTGGGACGCCAATCTACCGCAGCCTGGGTAACATCAGATCTCAGGGTGTGCACACCGTTTGAAGGTGTGGGTATAGGTGATCAACATGTGGGTGGTATTCCGGAATATGAAGCCAATATTCTTACGCAATTGATTAACAGTAATGCCATTGATCATTCTTTTAACTTTTTTGATGAACCGGGCATTGTTGATTTCTTTTTTACGGCGGTCATTCCAGCTTTGGCGGAAGAAGAGAAAATTGGAGAAACCAGGGCAGATGCAGGAGAAGAAGCACACACAGTAAAGGATAATCAGCAAACGGCCACAGGTTTTGCTCTGGCACTCCTTTTAATTGTTGGATTATTCATCGGGTTCAATTATTTAAAATTACAGGCAGAATTGAATAATTCATTCTTTGGTGTGGATAAGGGGTTTTCGATCGAACGATCCGGTGTGCAAGAAAAAGAATTCCCGAGTCCAAAGGCATCCCAAACACCTTCTTTAAACCTCCTGGGACAATCCAAATCCATCACATCCGCATTATTATCGTTATTGACCCAAACAGACCTGGATCGTTATAATGCACTCACCATTACAAAATCTTTTGTGAGTCTGGAATACATGAGTGGTCTTAATCCAAATGTTGAGAATATTCTGGATGTAAATCCAACATCATTTTCAGTTGAAGCTACGGGTCAGGACAGTACAATCTTTTTATGGTATTATAGTTTTGACCTTCCTGGTGTTTCGAAAGACATACCCACAGGTGATTTGTCTAAAATGGACCTTATGATTCAATTAGATACATTGCTCACTGATTATTCCTTAAAATATTTTGAACAGGTTTTTACAGAAAACCAGATCTATGGCCCCCTGCTCATTTGGGTGAGAAATAAAGCGGATATTCTTCAAACCAGCGCCATTATTTCCAATGTGGGCGATGATGTACTTCTCAGGAAGTTTGTCCTGTTTAACGAAGCAGACCATCCCAATCCACGGGCTGGTTTTTATGTATCCATCCTGGAAGATTAAATGCAGATCCTTGCGGGACGGTTTAAAGGCTTGACAATCAAAACGTCTCCTAGAATGCCCTATCGGCCCACAAAATCAAGGGTACGGAAAAGTCTTTTTGATAAGCTGGTGCCTTTTACTTATGAATCCGTTTTAGATCTTTTTTCCGGTTCCGGGATAATGGGGTTGGAAGCTTCAAGCCGAGGAGCTACCTCTGTCACCTTTGTAGAAAAACATGGAAAAAGTTTATCGTTAATGAAAGAAAATTCTCTGAAGTTTCGTGGCGCAGCTTTTTCTTTTATCAAGACCGATGTTTTTAGTTTTTTGAAAAAAGATAGGTTTTTTGATCTCATTTTTGCTGATCCACCCTATGGCCGATTTGATCTGGAACCTCTTTCAGAAAGCATTCTTGAACATTTAAATAAAAAAGGTAAATTCATTTTAGAATGTGAAAAGGGTCAGGAACCATTTTTAGATGCAGATTTAACTGATTACGGTGATACCCGAATCCTGACTTGGACAAAATCATGAGAAAGATCATTTACCCCGGAACATTTGATCCCATCCACAATGGGCATATCGACATTGCAATGCGGGCAGCAAAATTGTTTGATGTCCTTGAATTTGTCGTAGCTGTGAATGTGGAGAAGGATCCACTTTTTAATGTGGATGAAAGATTGTCGTTGATTAAGGAATCCACAAACCATATCGAAAACATTCGTGTGAACAAATTCACCGGTTTGGTTGTGGATTATGCAAAAAATTCAGATTCCATTGCCATCATTCGCGGCTTACGTCATGTGAGCGATTTTGAGTTTGAATTTCAGATGGCTATGATGAATTTTTATCTCAATCCGGATATTGCTTCATTATTCATGATGCCCGATGAAAAATACATTCATTTAAATTCTACCATTGTGAAAGATGTGGTCAAAAACGGAGGAAATGTATCCGCTTTCATCCCATCTTGCGTGAATGACGCATTATTGTCTAAATATTCCGGCTGATTTTTTTAAATTCGGTCACTGATTTTTACTATTATAAATCATTTTTAATGCCCACCTACGATTACATTTGTGCAGAATGCGGAGACAGGTTTGAACATTTTCAATCCATGACAAGCGCCGCCTTAACGCAGAAACCAAACTGCGAAGAGGAAAAGTGCAGGGTAAAACGGGTTGTGAGTGGTGGAACAGGACTCATTTTTAAAGGATCCGGGTTTTACCAGACGGATTACAAAAATAATGCAAATCCAGATAAACCAAAGAAAGAGACAAAAGAAAAACCAAAAACTGAACCCATAAAGAAAGAAGGGAAAACGGCAGAATGAGCGACGCACAAAAGATAAGGATGGATAATGGTCAACTGCATGTTCCCGATCAGCCGATCATTCCGTTTATTGAAGGAGATGGCATTGGCCCGGATATTTGGAAAGCATCTGTCCATGTATTTGACAGTGCAGTTGAAAAAGCTTATGGTAGTTCAAAAAGTATTGAATGGCTCGAAGTTTTAGCGGGTGAAAAAGCGTTCAATGCAACGGCTGAGTGGTTACCCCAAAAAACCCTGGATACCATTAGAAATCACATGGTTGCAATTAAAGGGCCCTTAACGACGCCGATCGGGGGTGGAATTCGCTCCTTGAATGTGGCGCTTCGCCAAAAGTTGGATCTCTATGCCTGTGTGCGTCCTGTTCATTGGTTCGAAGGCGTGCCCTCACCGGTGAATGAGCCGGACTTGGTTGACATGATCATTTTCCGGGAAAATACCGAAGATATTTATGCCGGGATCGAATGGATGCAAGGGACGGAAGAATTGGAAAAAGTAAAATCATTTTTAATTAATGAGATGGGTGTCACCAATATTCGTTTTCCTGATACATGTAGTTTGGGTGTGAAACCTGTCTCCAGAGAAGGGACAGAAAGATTGGTCCGCGCAGCCATTGATTACGCATTATCTCATGATCGTAATTCCGTAACACTGGTCCATAAAGGGAACATTATGAAATTCACGGAGGGTGCATTTCGGGATTGGGGCTATGATGTTGCGAAAACAGAGTATGGCGGCGAAGACCTGGATGGTGGTTTGTGGCAGATCATCAAAAAAGATGGCAAAGAATTGATCGTAAAAGATGTGATCGCCGATGCATTTCTGCAGCAAATATTATTGCGTCCTGCAGAATATGATGTGATCGCCACCCTTAATTTAAATGGTGATTATATTTCCGATGCGCTGGCAGCCATTGTGGGTGGTATTGGAATCGCACCGGGTGCAAATATTAATTATACAACGGGACATGCCATTTTTGAAGCGACCCATGGAACAGCACCAAAATATGCCGGAAAAGACCAGGTGAACCCCAGTTCTGTCATTTTATCCGGTGTAATGATGTTAGAATATATGGGCTGGCAAGATGCAGCAGATTTGATTGTAAATGGAATCCAAGGCGCGATCGGACAAAAACGTGTCACCTATGATTTCCACAGGCTCATGGAAGGGGCAACCAAATTGAAATGCTCCGAATTTGGTGACGAAATTGTCGCCAATATGTCCTGACCAGTGTCTATTATATAATTTCATCTTTAACTTCGAGACGGAAAAATTCCGTCAAAAGAATTATGTTTATCGATTTTACAGAAGTTGAACTCCTGGCCGGTAATGGCGGCAAGGGTGCGGTGCATTTCCGACGGGAAAAATATATCCCGAAAGGCGGTCCTGACGGTGGAGATGGTGGCCGGGGCGGTCATATTGTCTTTAAAGCAGATGCAAATTTGCACACACTCCAGGATGTCCGCTATCGAAGGAAATATAAAGCGGATGATGGTGGCGGCGGCGGTGGTTCGCGAAAAACAGGGAAGAATGGACAGGATGTGATTGTACGGGTCCCTGTGGGTACCATTATTCGCAATAAAGAGAATAGTGATGTTGTCGCAGACCTAATTGAAAATGGCGAGTCTATCATTATTTGTAAAGGCGGAATCGGTGGTAAAGGGAATATCCGGTTTAAAACATCCACCAACCGGGCGCCGCGAAAAGCCCAGCCGGGATTACCAGGGGAGACCGGACATTTTGAAATTGAATTAAAGATCCTTGCTGATGTAGGATTGGTTGGCTTACCCAATGCAGGAAAATCGACCTTACTTTCTCGAATCTCTGCTGCACGACCCAAAATTGCCGACTATCCTTTCACAACATTAGAACCCAATTTAGGCATCGTGAAATATGGCGATTACAGTTCCTTTGTCATGGCTGACATTCCAGGATTGATTGAAGGTGCCAGCGCCGGGAAGGGACTGGGGCATCAATTCTTAAAACATATTGAACGCAATAAAATATTGCTTTATCTGATTGATGGGACTGATGAAACACCCTTTCAATCTTTTAAAACATTGGAAAATGAGATTCTTCAGTTCAATCCGGATTTGGATATAAAACCTGTTTTGATTTGCCGAACAAAATCTGATATTGGAAATGAATTAGCAGAAGAATGGGAAAAATTTGACCAAGATATTCTTGTCATTTCAGCTGTATCTGGTGATGGCCTGGAAACCCTTATTTCAACATTGTCAAAAGCGGTGCAATAAATGAACTTGGTAAACCTGATCAATCTCTTGAATGTACCCAAAATTGGCCAACAGCGGATCCGCCTGCTTGTGTCTCATCTTGGGTTGGATATCAATCCGTTTGAATTATCGATCAAAGAATTATGCACCGTCAACGGGATTGATAAGAAATCTGCTGAACAGATCAAAAAATACAGCGATTTCGATTTTGGAATTCGAGAATTGGAGACAACAATCCAAAAAGGTATTTCCATTGTTTCATTCTGGGATGATCATTATCCTATGTTGCTAAAAAAGATCTACAGCCCGCCGGTGATATTGTATTGCAAAGGCCAACCGCTGCAGTATAAAGAAGATGCTGTTGCCGTCGTTGGTACACGGCGGTTTACACCCTATGGCAAATCGGTGACACAGAAACTCACATCAGACCTTGTTTCAAAAAATATTTCTATCGTAAGCGGTTTGGCACGAGGCATAGATACGATTGCCCATAAAGCAGCTGTTGCAGGTGGTGGCAGGACCATATCAGTTTTAGGGTCGGGGCTGGATGTGATCTATCCCGGTGAAAATAGAAAACTGGTGGAAGAAATTTGTGAAAAAGGAACCTTGATCAGTGAATTCCCATTGGGAACAAAACCGGATCGTGGAAATTTTCCACAGCGGAACCGAATTATTTCCGGATTAGCACATGCGACAGTTGTGGTGGAGGCAGGGGATAGAAGCGGCGCCATTTTAACAGCCTTAAACGCAGTGGATCAAAATCGGGATATTTTTTCTGTCCCTGGAAGAATTACAGATAAACAAAGTGTGGGCGCGAATCGCCTTATCCGCAATGGGGCCATTCCTGTTTACAGCGGAGAAGAGATTATCCGCGAGATAAACCCACGATTGTTTAATCCTGTGAAAAGTGTGCAAAAAGCCATTTCCATTGAATTGACCGATCAGGAACGAATGATCATACAAAATCTGGGGCATGACCCAGTCCATATTGATGAATTGGCAAATTCGGTTGATATGAAAATTACAGCACTGTTGCAGATTCTGCTTAAACTGGAATTAAAGAATGCCGTCCAGCAAATTGGCGGGAAGCAGTTTGTCAGGGCATAATGGTTTGGTAAAGAAAAATTCATAGGTAACTTTCCCACGCAATAAATTATCATTAACGGAGAGATGGTCCCGATAAATCGGGACTGAATGCGCTCTCCTAACAAAGTTTTTTTACATTAACGGAGAGGTGGCCGAGTGGCTGAAGGCGCCCGCCTGCTAAGTGGGTATGCGGTTTAGAGCCGTATCGAGAGTTCGAATCTCTCCCTCTCCGCACTTTAATAGACGATA